>ENA-OWLL01000326-OWLL01000326.1-metagenome-genome-assembly--contig:-NODE-326-length-12975-cov-4.153560_pt1 | contig 12975 bp, 19 predicted proteins | sample MGYA00245347_ERZ651098 | MGnify/ENA primary metagenome ERZ651098 (study PRJEB26857, sample SAMEA4031767) | metagenome | biome: human; feature: oral; material: saliva | place: Philippines | collected 2014...
CTATGGTGCTTTACGCGGAAGCTCCAAGTTCTAAGGCCGGCAAGCGCCCTTGCCTATTCCCCGCCCATCTGTGGCGTAATTTGTTGGTGATGACTGCAATGCTGATCCGCTGACTGCTCGTTTTAGTCGATACGCGTTGGCTTGTTGATTCGCCCCTCGCCCTTGCGTAGTATTGCCATCGAGTTGTGCGCCTGTCGGGTTGAGCGTAGTCTGCGAATGAACATCGTAGGCATACGAAACTTTTCTCTTTTAAATGCAATGGTTTAATAATTAGCCCTATTTGTTTTGTTTTCAAACAGACCAACGCGCGCCATCTTTCGCTTTTATCTCCTCCGCTCATCGTTTGCTCCCACCAAACGATCGCCCGGTCGATTGAAACTTTCCGCCGGTGCGACGCTTTGATATAGCAAGTCCACCCTTTGCGCTTCGTTTGATGGTTATGATAGGGCCATTTGTGGCCTGCCTGCACGGGGAAGCACACTTGAAGTTCTTTTCGCTTGTCGGCCGTTTTTGAAAAAAGGAAGGCGTGATCGTAAGTCTAAATGAAGGGCTAAAACTTTCCAATTCTTTCCAATCTTGCAAACATTGGAAAGAATTATATCTTTCTATACTTCTTCAATAACCAAACAACGATATATCCAACAACACCCAGCAGGACCGTTGACATTGCACCGATTGCCCAGCCTCCAACATCCATCTTGATTTTCTGCCACCTGCTTAACTCTCGCTCAATGACCTTAGGAACCTCGATGTGTTCCTTCATAGTTGCACGCAAGCTATCATTGCTCGCCTTGTAGCGGTCAATCAGACGTAGGAGTGTAAGATTATCCTGTGTAGCGTGCCAGCGGTCACGATAGCGAACAATCAACCGTTCCTTGATGTTGCCTTGCTCGTCCTTGACGATTACCACGCTGTCATGGATAGCGACACTATCACGAACATTAATCACCTGCCGGGTGATTAAGCTATCCTTGATATGTACGCTGTCCTTCCTTGACATGTAGATAGTATCTGTGCGGATAGACTGCACAGGTACATACAATCTATGTGAACAACTTGTGAAGCAGAGTGCCGTCATCGCAAGTAAGCCAATGATGATTAACATTGAATACACGTAGTATTTAATTTCTTTGTCGTCCATATCCTTATACGTTTAATGTGAAACATTGTCTTCTTTGCTTTCCGTCAGCACGCTTATAGCCAACATGCACCCATCTGGATGTCTTCGACTTCTCGATAATGATTTGGTCGAATGCGTAGCCCATGCGTGAGAAATCAGTTGCAAAGAAACGTTCAAACTCATCTTGCTTACCATTGACAGGCTGCAAGTCAGCTGCATAGCCCTCGACGTGTGCAGAGTTCTTCACTCCGCCTACTGCCTTATTCAGTTCTGGTGAGCGATAGCCACTTGAAATACGTATTGCAGGAGTACCGAGAGAATATCTCTCACAATATTCTTCCCACTCTGCTCTAATACACTCTAAAAGGGTAATTATTTCCGTCAGATGCACCCTTACGATTGCTGGTGGATTGTTGCTAATCTTTAATCTGTCTGCGGTGTTAGATTGTACCATTTCCGCTATTGTAAAATTTGCCATAATCTAAAATCTAATTACTAAATCTGCCAAACTAAGATACTTTTCTTCTCTTTAATGACTTCCTTCTCCACTACGATAGGGTCAGGCATGGCGAGTTTGAGAGCATCACCATTGTCGTCAACGAGTTCAATGTTAGAAGTAGCGGTGAATGTTTCCCGTCTGAATCCGTCTGAAAAATTCTCATCGGAAAAGTCAATAGACACTTCAATCTTTACTCTTCCATTTCCTAAGTTGTGGTTATCGAAGAATATTATCAGTTGTTTGTCTGCGACCTGACAATTAGAACATACTCCGTTCCTCCTCTCTGCCTTGTATGTGGTAAAGCCACTGCCTGCGGTCGCCTTAACAGTGAAGTCGCAATCAGGGAAGACTACCACTTCACCACCTCTCATCAGCTTAATGCCGAGTGGGAAGTCGCTCTTTCTGTTGATTCTTAATATCCCGTCAACGTGCCCGCTGCTTTCGTTTCCTATGGTTACTGTTTCCATTATCCCAAAATATTAAATGTTGTAATAATAGCAAAGCACACGCCTTCCTCCCATAGAACACTTCGCTTCCGTCTGATAAGGTAGATAATACCGTATATCAGCCAAAAGACAAGAAAACGATAATCAGTAATTCCGATTAAGAGTTGAGAGGAAATAGCTGCCGTGAAAGCCCCTACCATGTGAAGTGCTTTGCCAATCGTCCGATAGTGTGGGCTCGCTCCGACCATCATCATTCCAAAAAGGAACACAATGCCAAAAAAGCCTACCCAACCACTTGTATTTACAATCATCTGCGGTGTCACAAGAAACGCACCCATGACAATTACAAACGTGAATACATTTGGCGATTTAACAATATAGGCGGTTTCAGAAAGACTACATAGTGGGTAGCCTTTCTTTTTCGCCATTAATATCGTGTACACCATTAGTAGCAGGCTTCCGATAACGCTTGCTATAAGTACTATTATCTTCATAACTGTAGCTTTTCTGGATAGCCTTTCGTGAAGTCGTATGCGTTCACTTCCTCTATTGACGACAAAGCTGCGATAGCCGCCTTATGCTTGACCGTCACCATGAAAGTGGCATCCGCATAACGTTGAATCTTTGCAAGGACAATCTTTGCCGTTGGAATATCAATCGTCAAAGGTTGTTCTGCAATGGCAAATGTGATAGTTGTTTCGCCAAGTGCTTCCGCAGCGTCAATGCTCACATTATAGCTTGCACGTTCTGAAGGTGTTAACCACGTGTGCATACCTTTAAACGTGAAGTCGTTTACCTCTGGTGACTGATTGAACACGTCAAGTTCTGCAAGTTTTCTGTCTTTCGCATCTTGCAGAAGTTGCTCTGCCGTTTCGGTTTCTACCTGTTCATAGCCATTTGCCTTGAGCGTGTTTTCTGTTGGGTTGATTATTCTAACCCCTCCTACCTCGATATAAACACCGTTATAGGTATCGTTTCCTTTCTTGTATTGTTTCATTTCATTAATTAATTATCGTTATACTCACTAAGCGGGTATATAAATTTTGCGACACTTGCAAAAGCATCACTTTTTTTATATTTATCTACGCTCTCGTCCGGGACAAATATTTTTGAAGATGATTTTTCATTCCACCCATACCTCGCTTCATTGTTTACCTTTATAGGGGGTTCTTTACTTTTAATTACCAAGTTATTAAAATTAAGACCCCACAATATAGAATTACTCCTTTCAATATTAGGTATTATTATCGTACCTATATTAGAACTATAAAAGCAAGTATCATACACCGTAACTTTTTCGGGCATAATGATTTTATTTAGTTTCGTTATATAACGAAAACTATTATTTGTAATAGATTTTATATTCTTGAAATAAGTGAAATCAATAGTGCCGCTTGGAGAATTAAGTCCTTTAAACATTTGCGAACCCCCTAAAGCGTTAACAGCAAGACTTTCATCAATACTAATCTTACCGTCTTTGTCTTTGTCGAAATAAGCTAAAAACACACGTTCTACTTCGGGGTCGTCAAAATGCACAAACTTTGGCTTTTTCGCCACGTTTGCAAGCAATTTTTCAAATAAAATCATTATAACGTTCCTCCCATTATTAAAAGTCCGTTAACGACACACCCTTGATATGTCTGTCCCTTTTGTGGTTTGAACACATCACCTATCCACTGTAAAGAACTTGGTAGAGAAAGTTCTGTGCCACTCGCTGCCGGGCAAGTGAATTGGAAACAATACTCTGCAACAAATCTGTTGTCGGGGTTGGGTGCTAAAGTAAGCGTAAGGCTATCAACGACACCCCACACGTGCATAACATTCGGTGTTAACGCAAATACCTTGTCATTTGTACCATGATTCTGCAATCGGAGGCGACCATCAGCTCCATTCGTGCCATTTAATCCATTTTCGCCCTTGTCACCCTTCTTTCCTTTGAGCATTGTTACGCTCATCTTTCTAAGTGTGCCATCTTGTGCTACCACTGGTAATGACGTGAAATCCTCAATATTATCTGATACTGGGAGTTCTGCGATGTCCTGCGACTGCCCTTTGATAGTTTCTATCACCTCGTGGACGATGCCACTCTTTTCTTCTTCTGTCATATCTTTATCGTTAAATGGTTATTCAATAGTAGCATTGTCGCTATCACCTCCGATGTAATCAGTAACGGCGGCAATGACTTTCTTTGCGTCCTTATCTGAAGATGCATTTACTACAGATTGGATAATCTTCTGTATATCCTTTACCTTACTCTTTCTCTCCCGTGCATGCTCTATAAGGCTTTTTGCTTCGATAATAAGAAGTCCTATAGCCACTAAGATAGTAATAACTGGTATGGTCTTAATATTCAGTAGCGTGCAGGCAATGAATATCACCGCATCCACGATAAAGGCAATGAGCAATACACGCCAATACTCTCCTAACTTCCCAAGTGTCTTGCGCATGCTATGGGAATCAATGGGTTTACCCAACTTCTTCTGTGTGTATATTCTGTCCCATAGGTCAACGAAGATGGCACAGAATACGAGCACCCACATTATCACACATACTATCAAGTGTATAGCTACTGAGTACATGAAGTGCGGTGTGAACTGAAACTCTATTACATCCATAGATACACCTCCTTTACAATAGGAAAAGAAAAACACCCACGATCGCACCAAGCATACCTGCACATACATCGAGCCAATCGAACTGCTCCTTTCTGTAGTAGTAATCGACACTCTCTTTTCCTGTCATGACGAAGAATGCTGGTACCAATGCGAAGATTAAGTACGCATCAATAGCATGTAAGGCTTTGCAAGCAATCATAGAAACGACAAGACCAGCAAACATGTGCAGATACTTATCGCTACCAATGGCAGCAAGTCGTCCAAAAATCCTGTAAACACAATCTAAAAAACTTTTCATATTCAATTATATATTAGTTAATTACCAATCAAAATCAACAGTTCCAGTATAAAGGACACCAGCTCCAGGTGTTTCTTTAGTCTTAGTTGGGGTAAGCCATAACGGATTAACATATAAATAGTGACTTATCCAACCACCATCAAGTTTTCTAATCTCTCGATGATCACAGATATAAACTCCAACGTTGTCATTTCCATTAAAAGCTATCCATTCTTTGCCATACCCCATTTCAAAGAAAACATAACTGTGAGGTTTTTCGCAGTTAAAAATTACCATGTCAATAGGTGCACCAAAAGGTATCTCTCTGTAAAAATCAGTAAGACCAGGCTGCAAGGTAGGGTTATCAACATCCAATACGACTCCGTTATCCCCATCTTCTCCATGATAACCTGGTGCATATAATGGAATCTTGTAACAGACAACATCACGTCCACCACTTTTCACAGTTACGGTAGGCAACTGTACTTTTACACCATTTGTATCGATGTGACCGCCATGATGTACGTACATCATATCGTCTTTAATGACAGCGCAAATCTTCGCATAATGACCAAACTGCCCTTGACACCATACGTCCTTAGCGTAGAAGCGTGGAAGACGTTTGCGGAATTTTCCCTCAACGTACTTGCGCATACCAATATCACCTTCCATAGCCATAATAGCTTGGCTTCCTCGTTCTTCAAAGTAAATTCCACCAGTAACTTCATTCTCAAAGTTTAGACATTCGAGTGACTTGAATGTACCAGTCGTGCCATCAAGTTTACCCTTGAATCGACTATCCCCTTCTACTACAAGGTTTTTAATCGTGGCTTTCTTTGCATCTATGTCACCAGCCTGCAAGCCCTCCGTAACAATCTTCTTCGAGTCGATAAAATCAGCGTTCAGATTACCACCATCGGTAAAGAAAGGGATTTTTCCAGTTGTAGTAACAACCTTGAATTTATCAGCTATGATATCAAAGGAACTATTCTCACCATCCAGGTGCATACCTACAGATTCAAGACCTGTTTTAAGACTTGTAATAGTAGCTGACACACTATTGGCAGTCTGCGTGATAGTTGAGATGCTATCTCCATGCTGCGATACCGTAGTACGCAAATCAGCTACTATATCGACATAAGAAGATGCTTCCATAATTATTTGTGCAGTACGAATGTCAACGACCTTATCGGCACTATCTCTCAATTCAATGATAACATAATCGGGGCGGTTCTGTTCCTTTGAATAGTTCGTTAACTTATAAGTACCACTATTCACCGCTCCGTTTGTCATGGCGATTGTTACACCGTTGTTCATGCGTGCAGTGATATGGTATCCTTGCGCGCTGCCTGCTTCCGTTGTCACTTGCGCACCATTGACGTGCTCGATGATATACGAAAGTATGATATACAGTGAGTTATCAGCTCCGACAACAGCCTTCTCGCTCTGTGGGCGCAACCGATGATACTCTGCATCTTTTCCGTTTTTTACATTATAAAGGATGATACCCCCTCTTGCTTTTGTACCCATATATTATCCTTCTATTATACAGTCAAATGAAGCCATAGAATCGACTTCTGACGCTAATACTGTTATTCTTCTACCTACGCCCTTATGTGATGTATTCCACTCGGCATCTGTACTTTGACCGCTTATGCGTATCCATGACCATAATGTGCTTGTGATAGTGTCTGATATATCAACATTTCCCTTTCTGTATGTCGCCAATAACACTACACTGCCTTGTGAATCATGTATTGCTCCACTTTCAATGGTTACTTCCAGACTATATACATCACTCTGTGACACCTGCTTTATCCACATCCTACTGCTTTCTGTTGGTGCTTCGGTGGTAGTGTTACCTATTCCAACGTTACAAAGCCACAGAGAGCCGTTATAAGAAAATCTATCATAGTGTCCTGCTGTTGTGCCGTTCACCCATTCTCCTCTGTCACATACTAAAGATGAGCTTATCCCCCTACCTGCTGCGGATATAATCTTGAAATGGTCTGAACGCACTGTTGTCTCTTTAGGGCTAAACTCATTAATAATGTGTGAAGCAAGGTCGTAGTTATTGATACCTGCATAGTCAACACGTTTGCCCTCTGATACATAGATGATGTGAGCGTATTGCCTATTGGTGTCGGTCTGACTTCCTAATTGGATAATATCATCGTCAGCCTTTGGGATGTCATTCTCAGCCTTTGTATCATAGCCTATACAAGTATATCGTGTGCCGTCAATAGTAAGTTCAAGCGTGCCACGAATATCCGAAAGGTCTACGAAGTGGTATAATTTACCATTGATAGTTTCTGTTCCCTTGTTTACCACCAAACGCCAATAGTACCTATTAGCTGTTCTGTTTGACGTTCGAGAAATGAGGTTTGACGTCTTGCACATAGCTTGGTCACCAACCCTCCAATCATTGCTGATACGCTTATCGCCATCATCTGCAAGAAAGTAACATCTATAAGCAGATATACTATTTCCACCTGCTGACACACTATAAGAGAGTAGGGCATTATTTATCATCACCTGCTTATTTGCAGACTTAAAGAAAGTAGTCGAGTTAACGATAGGAGTACCATTAGCACCAACTGGAATAACACTATATATATGTGCACTTGCAGACGTAAATCCAACATCGCCAGTAGTAAAGGCAAGACGTTTATACTCTAACTCCGAGAAGGTGGCTTTCTGCCTTACATTGAGTTTGTCTACTTCTGCTATTGATTTCCCATAATCGTCCTTGTAAACGCCAAATCCAGCACCATCCAATAGTCCCGAACGGAAATCATCGCTCTTTACAGAGTTAGCCTTGATAAATCGAGCAAACAAGTCGCCAAGTTCAGTTATGCCGTACCCATTACCGATAGCAATCCCCTTTAAGAATGTAATCAACTCTTGGGCGGTATCGGGGATATTCTTTCTTAGGAAGCGTGGGTCTACATAGTTCTTTATAAGTTCACTTATCTGTGTAGCATTCAGTCCTCCACCGCTGAAATTACCCGATAGAATATTATTTACATCCTCCTTTAACTGCGAGATAGTACCCTTGACAGCTTGATTGCCAACGGTTATCTCCTGAATAATCGGATAATCCAACTTTGTGACCAGCCTAAGGACACGTGTCTTTAACTGATAGCCAAATCCATCGTCAAAGGTGACTTTCTGACCGATATAGAGTTTTGGATTGTGATTAGCGAAAGCTACCGCGTTAGAGGAGAATGAGTAGTTGTTGTTATCCTGCACACGTCTTTTTATCTCCTTGATAGTGCGTGCTGCTAATTCTTCTTGTGCAAGTTTCGTTTCATGCTCACCCATTACGATGTTAAACAACACGACTATATTACAAGTGAAGTCTGGGAGGTTCTTACCACGTGGGTAAAGTCCCTCGCTCTCATTTGTAGGGATAATAGTATCTCCGCTTTGATACTTGAGTATTTCGTAATCTCCCTTTAAGATGTCGACACCACTATCGCCCTCGTTTGGCTTTGGTGCTATTGGGTTGTTTACTTCGTGGTAGTGGAGTTCAAATCCCTCCTGCCCATTAGGCTGCCCCACAAGTCCCTGCGTAAGGACATCGTAATGCCCATCTACTGCGTGGGTGTTAACCTTGAATATTCCTTTAAGCGTGTACCCTTGTAATACCTGCTTTGTTCGGTCTATCTCATAGTCATACCAATAGTGAGTAATGATGTTTCCGCTTTCGTCCTTATCGTGAGTTATATTGATAACGGTCTTGCCAGCTATCTTAGTTGTAGAAGGGAACGCCAATCGCATATACCAAATAGTATATGTCTTTTTGTTTCCTCTGCTGTCAAGTTCTATTGTGTTTGTCTGAGAGTTCTTGAGATAACGCACGTGCTTACGGACGTTATAAACATATAAATCAATATGCGGATAAACATCATCAAAGGAGAGTGCAAGTGTTTGCTTGATTTCCCCTGATGCTTCAAACGCCTCCTTTGTGATGACGTTCCCTTCTGTGTCTACATAGATATATCCGTCAGGGTAAACAGACTTGTCAAGTCCTAATCGTGCAAGTGTGGCAACGTTACCAGTCCCCACAAGTGCCTTTGTAGACATATTTTTTGTAGATCCCTGCGGATAGAAGCAGTTGTAATACGGCTCTTTGCTATCGCTTACAGATGCTTTCTGTATATTATCGTGTACCTTTAACGTTGGCACTTCCTCGCCAAGATTGATACTTATCTGACCAAAGTACAAAGCCTTATGCTTCCATGATAAATGCCACTCACAAGCGTTATTCTTGCAACCTTGCGCAATAGAAGATAATACAGATAGAATGTCGTTAGAAGACACCGAGAAAGATACGGAACTATCCACGTTACCGCAAAGGGTGTAAGTGAACTGCTGCGCTTTCTCTGTTATTCCCAACGCTTCATTGATAGCCTTGCAGACCTCTTCAAGTGCATTTGTCGTTAACCCATCAAATGACCATTCTTGCTGCTTGATAGGGTTCTTATCTGCGTCTGTGGTGTCGTAGAGAAACGGAACCCGTGAAAGCCACATCAAGGGGTGCTGAAACTCGGGGGTATATTTGAAAGCCCTATCGTCCTCTGTCGGTGTGTATGGACTGAGTAGCCTATACTTCAAGCCGTCATCAAAAGGTATAATATACGCACCAGCAGGCAATGTAACCTTTACATCACTTTGCCATGACAATCTTACAAGGTCACTTCTGCCTAATTCTTGCTCGTGTTCTGCGCCTTCTGTCAGTGTCGCATCGAGTATCTTGCTGTTATGAATGTCGTATATTACCATAGTTACAAAGATACCGACAAAAAGAAAAGATAGGGTAGGGGATAAAAACAGAAAAGCCACAACAAAAACGTTGTGGCAAATCTTCTGATTATATGTGGTTAAATTACTTTGTAACCGCTTTCTGTGCTATTGGTGTCTATCTGCTCGGATAGAAGATGCATTATAACATCATTCATAGCTATGTATGCTTTATCTAATGAGTCTTCAAATGCTTTGTCATAACCTAATAGGGTTTCATGAACCTTGCCTAAGGTATTAAAGCACTCATCTAATTTCTTTTTGCAATCGAACAGCTCTGCCGTTTCTTTGCATAGGGTTATTGTCTTAATCTCGGTCATAGTCTTAATTGTTTTGTAATTTGTTGATTTTCAGCATCACGCTTTTTTGCGTCATGGCTATTTCTCTTTAAGAGTTCTGTTGTAACTTGTTGATTATCACCCAATCGCATTTTTGCGATTGGGCTATTTTATGCAGCGTTCAAGATAGTATGGATAAATTCACGTCCTTTTGATGTCCATACAGTTTGCATCTGTGTACCAGTAGAACCATCTTTGTGTGTAAATGTACATGGTATTGATTTTGTATAGCCTTTGCCATCATATTTTGCAAATAACAGCCATTGTCCATTTTGCTTGTATTGTATGCCAAGCTCTTTCAGTTTCTTGTTAAGTGTCTGTGCGCACCATCCATATTCTTTGGCTATCTGTGTAGTTGTAAAAGTGCCATCTGATGAAATGTACTTATCCCAACCGATAATTTTAGGGGCAGCTTGTTTTAATTCTTGCTCTTGTAATGCAATACGTTCGTTTGCTTGTGCATTTTGCATTTCAAGCCGTGCCTTTTCCTCTCTTTCTTGTTTCAGTTGTGTTGCCATTCTGATAACAAGGTCGGGGTTGTTCACCATTTCGTCAAGTGTTGGCTGTGTGGCTGTCATACCATACTTTAGCAGCTCTTTTATTCTATCATTACACCAAATAGCAAAAGCAGGGCTAAGCCAACGTGCAAACTCTAATGCTACATCTTCGTGCATCCATGTGCCTTGCATTTGTGGGTCACCACCTTGTACAACCTTTACAAGTTCCGTTAGGCTAATTCCCCTAACGGCTGATAATGAGGTTAAAAACTCTTTTGTTTGTTTGTTAACGAGGAAGTCTTTTGGATATTTGCCAAAAGTTTTTGCCATTTCAGTTGCATTTACCATCACATTTTTGCCGTTTGCAAAAGAAATCTTACTACCTTTGTAATCGTAAACAATAGGTGTGTTCATATTTGAATATTTTGTTTATATTTGGCAGGTGGGTAGACCTGCCTTTTTTGTTTATAAAACAAGGGCAAAAACTAAGAAGTCTTGATGTGGTGTTTAGACCTCGAAGTTAATGCCCTTTAAATATCTTCTCTACCACCAAACACCACTAAGGCGGTTATACTTTGCAAAGATATAGCTTTCTTATCTTCTATCTCTTTTATCTTTTGTGAGTAAAACGACAACGCTTCGATTGTTGTTTTTCTGTTTTAGAAACGTCATCAACTATCTCTTTTACCCACGCAGATAATTCTTGTAAATTCTTCATTGTCCCTTTGGTTTATAGGCAATCACTTTGCCTAAGTTATACACTACTTGTTCTACCACCCATACAAGTGGCTCACCTTTCTCATCTGTACCATATTCATATATGATAGGCTCGCCCTTTTCGTTTGTGATAATCTCACAATAGGCAGACTTTACTTCAACAAGTGCTGATGCTCTATTTTTCGCATAGCCTACATAAAGCTGCAAGGCATCATACTGAATAGGGATAGCGTTGCCGTTCTCATCTTCTACTTCGTAGCCGTCTTCGTCAAGCTGTACAAGTCGCTTGATAGTCGTTGGCTTCACTTCTCTAAACTCTTGCTTTTTCGTGCCTTTGATGATTTCGTCAAAATAGCACTGCTTAATAATAAGGTTTAATGTCTTCATTGTCTTAATGTTAAAATCCAAATTGATTTGGTGTGCCTATTCTAAGGTTATGCACACGCTTTACAAGTTTGCGACCTATATTGTAACTATCACCACATATACAGCGACCTAAGAATTTATCCCATGTTAGGTTATTCATGCAGATAGTCTTTGTATCGCCATTATCTAACAATATGGTATCACCACGCTTAATATCTGCTTTGTGTACTTCTTCAATGTCACAATCAACGATAACAACATTGTTCTGATGCTTGTAGCTATATGTAATATGATAGTTCTTCATTGTCTTTGCTTTTAGTAGGGTAGGTAAACCTACCCCGATGTTGATTTATAATATTACTTTTACTAAATTAAACTTCTTGAAAGACCTAAAGCCTTGCGCCTCTTGGTCGTAGTAAGTCATAAGATTTTCATTTGCTTTGCGACCTGTACCCTTTACAAGACCATCTATAACACTTGCCTGCAATGTGCCAAAAGCCTGTCTTAACTCGCCTGTTGAAGCCTTTACATAGAAGAACTGAACGACCTTTGTTTTCATTGCCTTTGCAAGTTTAGCAAGTTGCCACGCACGCTTTAAGCAAGCAGCGAAACTCTCACCTGTAATTCTGAACATACGCCAAGCGTCAGTCATTACCTCTCTCATAGTGTTCTTTAATGTAGTACTCATAATCTTATAGTTTTTAATTGTTATTACTTGATTTTTGTTAACAAATGCCTGCCATTGCGATAGATGTTGCCTTATTCACGATAGCACCAGTCCATTTAATTCTGAAGCCATTGAAGAAGTCCATAATGAAAGACCTTATAGCTAATCTGCTTGCACAAGCCTTATGTCTTTTCTTGCTAAAGAATATAATTGCTTCTTGAGCTGCTATCTCGCAGTCTGTAATGTTTGCATTGCGAATGAAAAATGATGTAGTATTCATAACCTTATAGTTTAATAGTTTTAACTTTGTTTCTTAATCACAATGCAAAGGTATACATATTTGCGAACACTTGCAAGAAAACAGTAATAAAATATTCGCATATTAGCGAACATTAACAAATATGATTGTTCGTATATGTGTATATTAAATGTTGTTAAGATTTGAAGCGTGTTTTTCGTACCTATGTATATATTTTATATATTTGCATTATGAAACAAGATATAAGAATAAAAGAAATTTGCAAAGAGAAAGGTATTACCTTAGAAGATTTAGCTAAAAGGTTAGGTATTCTTCGCACATCGCTTTCTCAAGCACTATCACGTAATAGCTTCAGCACGGATAAGCTA
>ENA-OWLL01000333-OWLL01000333.1-metagenome-genome-assembly--contig:-NODE-333-length-12852-cov-3.626397_pt1 | contig 12852 bp, 9 predicted proteins | sample MGYA00245347_ERZ651098 | MGnify/ENA primary metagenome ERZ651098 (study PRJEB26857, sample SAMEA4031767) | metagenome | biome: human; feature: oral; material: saliva | place: Philippines | collected 2014 | study...
ACTATATATTCTATATATAGGATTTACAGTAGTAGAATTTATTCTGTTAGTAGCCGGTGGAATGAGTGCATATGACTCAGCTATTCATACATTTGGAACAGTTGGAACAGGCGGGGTTTCGAACTATGCAGACAGCGTGGCACATTTTACAAGTCCTTATATTCAGTGGGTTATAATCATATTTATGGCGCTTTGCGGAATAAACTTTAATCTTTACTTCTTTATTCCTCGCAAGAGATTTAAGGATTTTTTTGCAGATGAGGAGCTAAGACTATATCTTGGAATTATCTTTGCTTTCTCCTTTGCTTCAGCTATCGTACTGATGCTTCAGGGAGGGTATGCAAGCATATCAAAGGCTATAAGAGATTCCTTCTTCCACATAGTTTCCGTTATGACTACAACGGGATATGCGACGGCAGACTTTGATCTTTGGCCAGCTTTCTGCAAGATGCTGATATTTATTGTTTTGATAACTGGTGCGTGCTCGTCTTCCACAGGTGGAGGCGTCAAGATGATTAGAATTCTTGCAGCTATCAAATATGTTAAGCGTGGATTTTTCCAGAAGCTACACCCAAACAGAATCATTAATATGACTATCAATAAGATTCCTGTGCAGCAGTCTGTTGTTACAAGTATAGTTAATTTCATTTTTCTTTATATAGCAGTGCTCTTTGTTGGAACTCTACTTATTGCCGTTGATGGTAAAGATCTTGTCACAAGCTTTACCGCAGTTCTCACCTGCCTAAGCAATGTGGGTCCTGGCTTTAATGGAGTTGGACCAACTATGAATTTCAGCGGTTTTTCAGACTACGCGACCTTTGTGTTATCCATTTTGATGATTGCTGGAAGACTAGAGCTATTTACTTTGCTCGTCCTATTTTCACCTAGATACTGGGACAGCAATAGAGTGTAAGGAGGTAGGAATTGTCATTTAATCATAAATTGATATTTAGAACAATCTCTACGCTTCTATTGCTAGAGAGTGCGACCATGCTTCCATCCTTTCTTTGCGCAGCAATGGACCACGACCTCATGTCGCTTAGAGCCATGACTCTTTCGATAGGAATACTTTCTCTTCTTGGAGTCTTAGGATTATTCATAACAAAGAAACAGACAGGAAAGGTAATAAAATCAAGAGAAAGCTACTTTGCAGTACTAGTGTGCTGGCTTACTGTAATCATGGGAGGAATTCTTCCGTACATTTTTGCAGGACAGGGCTTTACGGTAGTAGATGCCATATTTGAATCAGTTGCATCTTGGACAACCAGTAGCTCATGGGTAATAGATCCTAATCTCATGCCTAGAGGAATTTTGCTATGGAAGGCCACCTCAAGCTGGCTTGGTGGAATGGGAGTAATACTTCTTGCTATCATCGTTATGTCATCGCTAGGTGCAAGTGGTAAGAAGCTTGCTGCAGCAGAACTTCCAGGCCCTGAACTTATGCAGGGAAGTGCAAGAATCATGGAAACAGCATATCTTTGTTATGGTATCTATGCCGGAATCTCAGTGCTTGAGCTGATGTTTTTGATGCTGGGTAAGGTACCTTTCTTTGAGGCCTTAGTTAACACAATGACATCAATATGCACCGCTGGAATACTCGATTACCATGGCACTGTAGAAATGTACTTCACACCTTATGTGAAGATGGTCATTGCAATATTTTCCATAATTTCGTCACTCAACTTCCTTGTATATATCAATATATATCAGGGTAGAATGAAACATCTCATCAAAGATATAGAGAGCAGAGCCTTTCTCATAATAATAGCAGTAGCAACTTTGCTTACTGCTGGAGGACTCTTTATCTCAGGAACAAGTACAGGTATCAAGGAATCTCTCTTAAATGCTTTCTACGGTGTAGTTTCATTTGCATGCACAAGTGGTTTCCTATTTGCCGATGTTGGAACCTGGCCAACGGTCTGCAAGGTTGTCTTGATAGCGGTTTGCCTAATAGGTGGATGTGCAAATTCAACCTGTGGCGGAATCAAGGTGATAAGGTTTGTAGTATTCCTCAAGCTAATATCTAGAGGTGTGTATAAGAGGATACATCCAAAGTCAATTAAAGCCGTTACAATTCAGGGTAAACCTGTTTCAGCAAGCAAGGCTTCAATCATATCGACGTTCATACTACTTTTCATGGCGGTATACCTGCTTTCGGCTTTAGTGCTCTCACTAGAAAATATGGATATGGAGACCACGCTAACGGCACCTATCGCTCTATTCACAAATGTAGGTGCGGGTTTTGGAAAGATAGTGAATGCTGATTACAGGATTTTTTCACCGGCAGGAAAGCTCGTTTGCTCGGTTATAATGCTACTTGGAAGACTAGAGATGTACGCAATACTGATACTTTTCTCAAGATCTTTCTGGGATTCAGACAAGGCAAGATAAATTTGATATTAAAGCTCCTTAGTTATCTAAGGAGTTTTTCGTTGCAAAAAAATCTTGTATAATAATACTTTCGTGCTATAATATTTAACATAGTTAAGTATTAACAAAGATAAATATTTTACATATGAGGAAGGAAAGGCAAAATGAATTTTGATTGTGGCAATATAAATACCGAAAATATGAGCTATTCTCAGAAGTTTGCAGCAATAATTGCAAGGCTTCACAAGCTTAAGTTCGGTAACATGCTTACAGGGATTAGCGAAATTGAGTTTAAGACCATGTCTGCTATATCAAGAATATCAAAGAGCGGTGATGTGAAGGTTAGCGACATCGCAAGATACCTTGAGCTTTCTGCTCCTGCAGTCTCAAGAACTATGAAATCACTTGAAGAAAAAGAATATATAGAGAGACAGACGGATAAACAGGATAGAAGAAATACCTTTGTAAAGCTTACAACAAAGGGTGAAGAACAGCAAAAGGCTTGGATGAAATCATTTGAAGAGTTCTCAGAAGCTATATTTGCAAGACTTGGAGATGAGAAGTCAAATAAGCTGCTTGAGGATCTAGAAGCCTTCGTTAAGGCAAGCAAGGAAGAAATGAAAGCAAGGGAAGAAGCAAAGAAATAGGGGAAAACAGTGAGAAACATATTTAAGAATTTTTTGCCGTACAAAAAGACGGTGTTTATGATAGTGATCTTACTTGTGGTTCAGGCGTATTGCATGCTTTCACTACCACAGTACACATCAGATATCATCGATATCGGAATACAGAATAAGGGTCAGGAGCACATAGTGCCTAGCAAGATAAAATCTGAGTATTTTGAGCAGGCAAAGCTCTTTATGAACGACGATGAACTAAGACTTTGGGATACGGCATACCAAAAGTCTGATGACGGCAAGACATATGATCTAAAAGCAGGCGATGATGAGCTATCAAAGCTAGATGATAAGCTCCTTGTTCCTCTTGCGTTGAGCTACCAGTTTGAAAAGCTGCAAGAAAAGAATGGCAAGACTTCTGTCAAAAACGCAGACGAAAATGCTAGTGCTAAAGAAAATTTAAGCGCAATGGACTCTGAACTAGCAGTACTTAAGGAGCAGATAGGCAAAGCGCGCGAAAAGCTTGAAAAAGCGATAGATAAGGTCGGTGAAAAAACCGTAAAATCCATGGGTATGGCATATGCAGTTGATATGCAGAAAAAGGCTGGTATCGATATAGATGCTATGCAGAAATCCTACCTATGGTCAGCTGGATTAAGAATGGTAGTATTCTCATTTTTGATGCTAGTGGTATCTGTAATGGCTGCGTACCTAGCTTCTGGTGTTGCTGCGGGCATAGGTAGAGATCTTAGATCAAAGATTTACAAAAATGTAATTAGCTTTTCAAATGCGGAGATGGATAAATTCTCTACTGCTTCTCTGATAACAAGAAGCACAAACGATGTTCAGCAGATTCAGCAGGTCAGTGTCATGCTTCTCAGGATGGCCCTATTTGCTCCTATCATGGGACTTGGCGGAGTATATAAGGTAACTCAGACAGGTGCTAAAATGGGATGGGTTATTGCAGTTGCGCTTCTTGTAATATTTTTGATAATAGCACTCCTAGTTGTAGTGGCAATGCCTAAGTTTAAGAAAATGCAGGTTCTAGTCGATGATATGAACCTAGTCTCGAGAGAAATTCTGACGGGCTTATCTGTTATCAGAGCATTTGGTAGAGAAGAAGAGGAAGAGAAACGCTTTGATGAAGCAAATCAAAAGTTAAGAAAAAATCAGCTATTTACAAATAGGGTCATGACTTTCATGTTTCCTACGATGATACTTGTTATGGACGTTCTGGTTATCGGAATAACCTGGGCAAGCGCAAATCGCATCGACATGGGAACGCTAAGAGTTGGTGCTATGACTGCATTTATCAGCTACTCAATTCAGATAGTTATGTCGTTTGTAATGCTAACAGTAATGTCCATCATCCTTCCAAGAGCAAGCGTTGCGGCAGATAGAATAGATGAGGTTATAAGATCAAAGTCTTCAATACTGAACCCAAAAGAGCCTAAGAACTTGCCGTTAAACGGTGAAGCAGGCACAGCAAACGGAGTCCTTGAATTTGAACATGTAAGCTTTAGATTTCCTGGTGCAGAAAACAATGTAATAGAAGATATAAGCTTTACATTAAGACCTGGTACGGTTACAGCAATGATAGGAAGTACGGGAGCAGGAAAAAGCACTATAGTAAACCTCATTCCGAGATTCTACGATGTGACGGAAGGCTCAATCAAGCTAAATGGTGTTGATCTTAGGGAGCTTGATCTTAAGGAGCTCAGAAATCAGATAGGACTTGTGCCACAAAAGGGAACTTTGTTCTCTGGAACGATAGCAAGTAACCTTCGTTTTGGAAACCGCAAAGCAGACGAAGTTCAGCTTAAGAAAGCTGCAGAGATAGCGCAGGCCCTTGATTTTATAGAGGAAAAAGCTGATGGTTTTGATACTTCGATTTCACAAGGTGGAAGCAATGTTTCAGGAGGACAGAAGCAGAGGCTTGCAATTGCAAGAGCGATAGCAAAGGACCCTAGTGTTTATGTATTTGATGATAGCTTCTCAGCCCTTGATATGAAGACTGATGCAAAACTGAGAAAGGCGCTTGGCGAAAAGACCAAGGATGCTTCAGTTTTGATTGTTGCACAGAGAATTAGCACCATCATAAATGCAGATAATATTTTGGTTTTAGATGAAGGAAGAATAGTTTCTTCAGGAAAGCATGAGGAACTTCTAAAAACATGCGATATATATGCGCAGATTGCAAGTTCTCAGCTATCTAACAAGGAACTAGGAATAGAGGAGGCGTAGACATGGAAAATAAGAATAACAATCGAGCGCCTCGCAGCAAAATGGGAAGAGGGATGAGTGTCGATAAGCCAAAGAACTTTAGAAAGTCGCTCGGAAAACTCTTCAAATACATGGGCAGATACAAGTATGCGATATTTGCAGTGATGGTCATGGCGGCTATTTCGACAGTGTTCTCAGTTGCTGGCCCTAAGGTTATGGGTAAGGCGACAACAGAGCTTGCAAATGGCCTTATGAAGAAGGTGAATGGTACTGGAGGAATTGATTTTACTCTGATAGGTAAAATCCTGCTTATAACCTTGGCTCTTTACGTGACGAGCGTTGCATTCAGTTTCATTCAAGGCTGGATAATGACTGGAATAACTCAGAAGCTCGCTTACAGGATGAGACGAGAGATATCCGAAAAGATTGACCGCATGCCTATGAAGTACTTCGAGAGCAGGCCTTACGGCGATGTGCTTTCTCGTATAACAAATGACGTAGATACTCTAGGAACAGGACTAAATCAAAGTTTTACTATGATCATAACTTCCCTTGCAACCATCATAGGAACCATAGTAATGATGCTGACAATTTCACCTTTGATGACATTGATTACATTCTGTATTTTGCCGATTTCAGCAGTTCTTCTTGGAACTGTTATAAAGAAGTCACAGAGCTATTTCAGCACTCAGCAAAAATATCTTGGAAAAATCAATGGAATGGTTGAGGAAAACTATTCGGGACAGCTAGTTATAAAGGCATTTAACAAAGAGGCTGAAACCATTGAAGCTTTTGATGAGACAAACGAAGTACTATTTAAGAGCGCGAAAAGGTCTCAGTTCCTTTCAGGAATAATGATGCCGCTTATGAGCTTTGTTGGAAATCTAGGCTATGTAGGCGTAGCGCTTTCTGGCGGATTTTTAGCAATCAAAGGTCTCATAGGAATTGGTGACATTCAGGCCTTCATCCAGTATGTAAGAAATTTGACAGAGCCAATGCAGCAGGTTGCTCAGGTTGTAAACCAGGTACAATCTATGACTGCAGCAGCTGAGAGAGTATTTGAGTTCCTTGAGGAAGAAGAGGAAAAAGCTACGCGTGATGTGGTTGCCATAGATGATGAATTTTCAGGATCTGTAGACTTTGAGCACGTAAGGTTCGGATACAAGAAAGACCAGCCGGTAATTAAGGACTTTACAGTTCATGTTGAGCCAGGTCAAAAGATTGCAATTGTAGGACCTACAGGTGCCGGAAAAACTACGATAGTTAAACTTTTGATGAGATTTTATGATGTGGATGCAGGTGCCATTAAGCTTGATGGAATAAATATCAATAATATAGATAGACGTGAGCTCAGAAAAAACTTCGGTATGGTTGTTCAAGATACTTGGCTATTTAAGGGCAGTATCATGGAAAACATTAGATACGGAAGGCTTGATGCCACGGATGAAGAGGTTATAGAGGCAGCAAAGGCAGCTTATGCTGACAAGTTCATCAGAACTCTTCCAGGAGGCTATGATATGGAGCTAAATGAGGATGCATCAAATGTTTCACAAGGTCAAAAACAGCTTTTAACAATAGCAAGAACAATACTTGCTAATAAGAAACTCATGATACTTGATGAGGCGACATCTTCGGTTGATACTAGAACTGAAGTAATGATACAAAAAGCCATGGATAAGCTCATGCAGGGACGCACCAGCTTTATCATTGCTCACAGGCTTTCGACTATCAAAAACGCTGACATAATTCTCGTTATGAAGGACGGTGATATCATAGAGCAGGGAAGCCACGAGAAGCTTCTTGAAGCAAATGGGTTCTATGCAGATTTATACAACTCTCAATTTGAAGAGCTAGAGTAAGATATGGTTCACATAATCGCCTAAATGGTATATAATATATAAATAATATTGTAATGGCATACAGTCTGACGGAGAGGTGATTTTATGGGAAATATAATTACCATAAGTAGAGAATATGGCAGTGGCGGAAGAATGATAGGTCGTCTCGTCGCTGAGAAGCTAAATATTCCTCTTTACGACAAGGAGATTATTGAATTAGCATCCGAAAAGAGCGGTCTATCTCCTGAGATAATAGAGTCAGCAGAGCTGAGAGCAAAGAGCAGCTTGTCCTACACATTTGCATCAGCGATGACCTTTGGAGAAGCCTTTACTGCAGACCCTGTTTCAGTAGATGAGAAGTTATTTGTAGCGCAATCTGAGGTAATAAGACAGATTGCTGATACTGGAGAGGGAGTAATAGTTGGCAGGTGTGCAGATTATATTCTCGAGGATGTCAGCGGTGTAACCAATGTATTTATATATGCTGAGATGGATGATAAGATTAAGCGCTGTGTAGAGATGTACGGCGAAGATCCATCCAAGGTAAAGAAGCTCATCAATGACTATGGAAAGGCAAGGGTTAACTACTACAGCTTCCATACCGGAAAGAAGTGGGGTAGCTACGAGAACTATAATCTAGCTATAAATACTAGCTACATCAGCGATGAGGAAGCAGCAAACCTTATTGTCGAATATGTAAAGAGACGATTGTACAAATAAGGAGGATTTGAAATGAAGAAGAGTAAGAGGGCAGAAAAAGCTAATAAGAGTTGCAAGGCTAAGAAGGCGCTTAAGACAAGCCTAGTTGTTTTGGGCTTTGGTGCAGCAGCAGGCGCTACTATCGTTGTAGGTCTTGATAGAGTTATGAAGAAGATTTTCGTAAATGAGGACTGGCCAGCAGAAGAGTGGTCAAATGACGACTGGGCTGAGGAAGAGCTAGACTCATAAGCAAACTGTATATTTATAGCGGCGCGCACCAAGATACTGCGCTGCCGCTTTTTTAGGCTTGAATAAATAAATTGCGAAGCCAAGGCTTCGGAAAGGAAGATAGATGAGCGCAAATAATAACAAGGGCACATATTATATTACTACGCCGATATACTATCCAAGCTCGGATCTGCATATCGGACATACATACTGTACAGTTATGGCTGATGCAATGGCTAGATTTAAGAGACTTCAGGGCTATGACGTGAGATTTCAGACTGGTACAGATGAGCATGGTCAGAAGATACAGAAGAAGGCAGAGGCAAATGGAGTAACTCCACAGGCCTATGTAGATGATGTCGTAAGCAGAATCCTAAAGCTTTGGGAGACTATGGAGATATCATACGATGACTTTGTAAGAACAACTGAACCAAGACATACTAAACGTGTTCAAGAAATCTTTATGAAGATGTACGAAAAAGGCGACATATATAAGTCACTGTATGAGGGGCTTTACTGTACTGACTGCGAGGCTTTTTGGACTGAGAGTCAGCTAGTAGACGGAAACTGTCCAGACTGCGGAAGAGCGGTTGAGCCAGCTCATGAGGAGGCCTACTTCTTCAAACTTTCAGAGTATGGAGATAAGCTTCTTAAACTATATGATGAAAGGCCAGAGTTCCTAGAGCCAGAGTCGAGAAGAAATGAGATGAGAGCTTTCATCAATCAGGGTCTTGAAGATCTATGTATTTCAAGAACGAGCTTTGATTGGGGTATTCCAGTACCTATCGACGAAAAGCATGTAATCTACGTATGGCTAGATGCGCTTAGCAACTACATAACAACTCTAGGATATCCAGATGACAGAGCTGAATACGACAAGTATTGGCCTGCAGATGTTCACCTAGTAGGCAAGGAAATCGTGAGATTCCACAGCATCATCTGGCCAGCTATGCTGATGTCTATGGATGAGCCACTTCCAAAGCAGGTTCTTGGACACGGATGGCTTTTGATAGACGGTGGTAAGATGAGTAAATCAAAGGGCAACGTGGTTGACCCTGTAATGCTTATCGAAAGATATGGAATCGATGCGCTAAAATACTTCCTTCTCAGAGAGTATACATTCGGACAGGATGGAATATTCACAAATGAAATCATGTTAAAGCGTATGAACTACGATTTAGCAAATGATCTAGGAAATTTAGTTTCGAGAACTGTCTCCATGATAGAAAAATATTGCAGCGGAGTAATTCCTGCTGCAGCAAGCAAGGATGAGTTTGATGCAGATTTAGAGAAAATTGCTCTTGAAGCTGCTGATAAGGTTAACGCACAGATGGACAAGTTCTCTTTCAGCAATGCGCTTGAGGAAGTATGGGTTCTCGTAAGACGTGCTAACAAGTATGTTGATGAGAAGATGCCTTGGGTTCTTGCAAAGGATGAGAGCCAGGTTGATTCACTAAATACATGCATGCACCATCTTGCAGAAGCTCTAAGAGTCGTATCCATTTTGATTTATCCTTTCATGCATTCTACAACTATGAAGGTTAGAGAGCAGATAGGTATAGGTGGAGATATAGTATGGGAAGATGCATATCGCTTTGATATGATGGCAGGCCTCAAGGTTCGCAAGGGTGATGCTATATTCCCTAGACTAGATATAGAAAAGGAACTTGCTGAGCTAGAGGCGCTTAAGCCTGCACCTGCAGAGGTGGAAGAGAAGCTAGAGCTAAAGCCAGAGATTGAGTTTGACGACTTCGACAAGATTGACATGAGAGTCGGAACAATTCTCGAAGCAGCTAAGCATAAGGATGCCAAGAAGCTCCTTGTTTTCAAGGTCAAGCTTGGAACAGAGACTAGACAGATAGTTTCTGGTGTTGCAGAGCACTATAAGCCAGAAGAAATGGTAGGAAAGAAAGTAGTAGTAGTGGCAAATTTGAAGCCTCGCAAGATTAGGGGTGAGGAGTCAAACGGAATGATTATCTTTGCAGACGGAGATAAGAAACTTGAGCTAGTGACAACAGAAGCTCCTGATGGAAATCCTGTTTGCTAGTAAATTCAAAGATGCAGGTTGAAACATATGGAGGAGCAAAGCATGTTATTTGACTCACATACACATCTAAATGAAGATTCATTCTCTAACGAAGAGAGGAAGCTTTTATTTGATGGAATAAAGGATAGCGAGCTGCTCAAATATGTAGCTGATATAGGGTATGACCTTAAGTCATCAAAGCTTGCAGCAAAGCACGCCATGGAAAATCCGTGGTGTGTGGCCGCTGTAGGAGTTCATCCTCATGATAGCGGCTCTATGACAGAGGCGATTTATGAGGAGATAAAATCACTTGCTACGCAGAAGGGCGTTAAGGCCATCGGTGAGATTGGACTTGATTATCATTACATGCGCTCAAGCAAGGAGGACCAGAGGTATTGGTTTAGAAGGCAGATAAGGCTAGCAAACGAGCTAAAGATGCCAATAGTTATTCATTCGCGAGAAGCAGATCAAGAGACAATGGATATCTTGATTGAAGAAGGGGCGCTTGGCGATGAAAGAGCAGCGATGTTTCCGATGCGCATGCTTGCAGATGGTAAGGAAGCACCTGACTGCAGGGTTGATATACACTGTTTTTCAGGAAGCAGTGAGCTAGCTAAGCAGTATGTTAAGCATGGAGCAACGATAGGAATCTGCGGACCTGTAACCTTCAAGAACAACAAGAAGACTATCAAGGTTGTCGAGGAGATTCCGCTAGAATACATTATGGTTGAGACGGATGCGCCATTTTTGACGCCTGAGCCGTATAGGGGTAGACCTAACAAGCCTTGGTATGTTGAACATACAGCTGCAAAGGTTGCTGAGATAAAGGGGATAAGCTTTGAGGAGGCATCTAAGAAGACCTTCGAAAACGCTATGAGATTTTACGGATTAAACTATGAAACAAGGTGAAGATAATATTGTTTACGGAAGCGTCCTAGGGACTATTTCCAAATACAGTTTAATAAGCGAAAACGAGCACATTGTAATCGGTCTCTCTGGAGGGGCTGATTCTTTGTGCCTTTTTGATATATTGTGCAGAGTTTCAGATAGCATGAATCTAAAGCTTTATCCGGTTCACATAAACCACGGGCTAAGAAAAGAGGCTAGCGATGACGCGAAATTCTGCGTAAAATTTTGTGCCGATAGAAACATAAAATGCAGGGTCTACAGCTTTGACTGCGAGGAGTATGCAAAGTCAAAAGGGCTTTCAACCGAAGAGGCCGGTCGATTGTTTAGATATTCTGCTTTTGCTGAGGTATTTGATGAGATAGCAAAGGGCGGAGTCCCAAGCGGAAAAATAAAGATTGCAGTTGCCCAAAATGCAGATGACAGGGCTGAGACTGTTTTATTTAGGCTTATGAGAGGAACGGGAACCGATGGTCTTGTAGGAATAAACCATATCAGAAGCGATGAGCGAGGAAGGCTTATTATAAGGCCACTACTTGACACATATAAGTCAGACATAAATGAGTACTGCAAGCTTGAGGGACTTGAGCCACAAATTGATAAAACTAATTTTGAGGAGATATATAATCGCAACAGGATAAGGCTTTCTCTGATTCCTTTGATAGAGGAGCAGTATAATCCAGAGTTCAAGAAGGCTTTGAATAGGCTTGCCTTGAGTGCTGAGGAGGATAGGAACTTTCTAGAAAAAATCGCATGTGAAGAGCTAGAGAAAATTACGAAAAGCTTTAGTAAAGAGGCGAATAAAATAATCCTTTCAGGTGTAGATATATCAAAGCTAGAGCCTAGCATTAGGAGAAGAGTCATAGTGCAGGCGCTAAAGAAAATCGGCATGAGTTCAGACATGGGCTTTGCACATTACAAAGCTTGTGAGGATATCGTTTCGAGTAAGCTTGCATCGGCGAGTGCTAATTTACCAAACGGATATATGATTTACAAGGAATATGCGGATGTTGCTCTGATGAAGGCAAATGCCTTTGGTGCAGATCAATACCTAGAGCATATATCTATCAAAGTTAGGAGCACAGATGAGTGTGCCTCAGAAAATAAGGCAGTTAAACTGCTTTTGATGGATGCAGATAAGCTCAAGAAAAAGCATGGGGATGATGCCCTATCTTTGATCAAGGTAAGATATAGAAGACCTGGAGATACCATGGGATTCTCCTTTGGTCATAAGAAGATACAGAACCTTTTTGTCGATAGAAAGATACCAAAATTTGATAGAAATCAGGTTTTGATTCTAGCAATAGGAAACGAGGTTCTCGGATATTTTCTTGTTGACGAAAACAGTCTATCTAACGGCAAGGCGAAATTCGCGGAAGTCTCCGATATTTTAAGGTTTGACGCCGATACAAAAACATATATATCGGTTGAACTAACTGTGCCGGTATGATAAAATATAATGGCTATTTTGTTGGGAAGAACAAATTTTGAGTAATCAAAGTACACATATCTAGTTATTACAGGAGGAATATTAATTGAAGAAGTTTAGAAAGAATTTTACTGTATATCTGCTTATCTTCGCAATCATCCTTGGAGTGGCATACTTCTACAAGGGTGGCGATTCTGATCAAGTAAAGAAGGTGAAGTATTCAACATTTGCTAATGACCTCAAGAATGAGAAATTTAGCGAGGTAAATATCACAAACACTAAGATGACAGGATTACTAAAGACAAAGGTTAATGGAAAGAAGCAGTATGTTTACACATATGCTCCATATATCACAGAGATAGATCATCTTGAGAAAGAATATATATATCCACAGATGAAAAAAGGCAAGCTCAAGGTTGAGACAGATGACCCAAGCTCAGCTTCATCTATGCTGATCAATATTCTTCCAAGCATAATCATGATAGTTTCACTAGGTTTCCTAGTTTACCTTATGAT
>ENA-OWLL01000348-OWLL01000348.1-metagenome-genome-assembly--contig:-NODE-348-length-12672-cov-5.174843_pt1 | contig 12672 bp, 9 predicted proteins | sample MGYA00245347_ERZ651098 | MGnify/ENA primary metagenome ERZ651098 (study PRJEB26857, sample SAMEA4031767) | metagenome | biome: human; feature: oral; material: saliva | place: Philippines | collected 2014 | study...
CATGTATCAACCATGGTATCAAAGCTGGTATGGGTAAAGCTCAAGAAGAACAACGCAAAGCAGTTGCTTGTGGTTACTGGGATCTTTACAGATACAACCCTCAACTTAAAGCTGAAGGTAAAAACCCATTCTCCTTGGATTCTAAAGAAGGCAACTACGACGAATTCCAAAACTTCCTTAAAGGTGAAGTTCGTTATGCTTCCTTGGCGAAAGCTGCTCCTGACGCTGCAGAAGAATTATTCGCTAAATGTGAAGAAGACGCTAAAGAACGTCGCTTAAGCTATGTTCGCTTACAAAAAGGTTTTGACGAAGTTAAATAATTAATTTCTCTAAACTGCATATACAAGAGGCATCCTCATTGAGGATGCCTCTTTTGCATCTATCATCCTTATGAATAGGTGTATAGTACGCATGATTTTGGTATAATAGATAGTATATATGTGTATTATTCATGTATTGTTTATACAATATATGTTTTTAATGATAGAGGATATTATGACTACGAATACAAATGACGTACAACAAACCATTTATAGTGAATTAGGCTATAAATCTATGCCATTCCCATATACCACACCGGCTACTCTTGAAGCCTATGCGGCTCTCGTGGGTATTTCAGCACCTAACCCTAAAACTGCAAGAGTATTAGAATTGGGAGCAACCTATGGTGGCAATATTATCTCCCAAGCATTATTTAATCCAGATGCTACCTTCGTAGGTATTGAGCTTTCACAAGAACAAGTTGAAAAGGGCAATGAAGTGATTGCGAATGCAGGGCTAACAAATGTTTCCTTAGTTCAATCTGATATTGCATCTATTGGTAGTGAAATTGGTACCTTTGATTACATTATCGCCCATGGTGTGTATTCTTGGGTCGATGACGGTGTTAAAGAGGCGTTGTTGCGCCTTATCGATGAACATTTAGCAGAGGATGGTATCGCTTATGTGTCATATAACACATATCCTGGCTGGCATACGATGGAAGAAGTACGTCAATTGATGATGTTCAGCAACCGTGATAAGGCTCAGTTTAATCACAAGGAAAAGGTACTGCATGGCAAAACGATTGGTAGTATCGTAGGTAGTCAAATTTTAAAATATGACAATCTAAAGGAACGAAATAGTAAATTCTTAGGTGCTCTTCGTTCTGTTATGCAAAAAGATGAATACTATGTTGGTCACGATCATTTAGAGCCAAACAATGACCCTGTATATTTCTATCAATTTAATGACCATTTAGGCGCACACAATTTAGCATACCTATGCGATGCTGATTTAACTTTATCTATGGTGCGTAGCTTTGATGCTGATATTGCAGATACGCTTGATAAATTGGCGCCTAATGATCATGTGGCTCAAGAGCAGTATTTAGACTTTATGCTAGATACGACCTTTAGAAAATCTATTATATGTAAGGCTAAGCACGCAGAATCTGTAACCTACGACATGGGAAATCCTGAACTTGTAAATTCTGTACCTATGCGAACCATTATTAACAGCTTTACCTATACAATTCTCTTCAATGAAGAAGCATTGTCCATGTTTGAAAACGATATTGTACGCGATACATTTCAGTCCATTATTAAGGATGGCGGTCAGTTTAATATGATCGAGGCTTTAGCCATTGTGAAAGCTGCTAATGATGCTGCTAAGGGCGATGATGAAAGCTTAGAAGCCGCTGTTAATGCGTTATATGTAGCTATGGCAGAACATATTGTACGCGGTGGTCTACGTTTCTTGAAACACCCACATCCTAAAGCTTACTATATGGAGGGTCAATCCTTTGTACCTGCTAGATTTACAAAGTTTGTGAAAGCTTTAGTTGAATCTGATACAGACATCATGTATGGGGCTACCTCTGAAAATGAAGCCGTGGAAAATCTGTCCGATGAAGATTTAATGTTTATGGAAATCCTCAATAAACCAAAGGCAAAATCTACTATTGTTAATGCGATTAAAAAGAATATCTTTGGCGGCGCACAAGCTGGTCAGGCAAAAAATCAAACAGCTATGGCTGAAGCGTTCTATGCTGAATTGACGAAACGCATGGAAACATTAGGCTATTTAGAAAATAAAATTAAATAAGGTTCTTTCCTGTGTAGTATATGATAATAATGTGTGATAGGAAATAGATAAAGGCTAATTCTCGATATATAGAATTGGCCTTTATTTTTATGTTCAATATTTTCTTTTTATTTTATAAATATTACATTTTGTTATGTTAAGTTGCATAAAAGATATAGAAAAGATGAAGAAATGTATGAAAAACACATGAAGTAAACATGACTTTTATGATATACTTTGTATGAGTGATTTTGTGTACATGTAATAATATGGTCATAGTAGGCCATATTTTGTTGTTAGTTAGTATAAGTATATTGTAAAAGGAGTTTTTCCATGGCATCTAAAAAGGCAGTACTAGTATATATACTAGAAATCCTACGAGATGAAACAGATGCAAATCATACATTATCTCAAGAGGAAATTCGTAGCATCTTAGCGAAGAAATATGAATTGACGGTAGATCGTAAAACCTTAGGTCGTCATCTAAATGATTTATATGAATCTGGTAATTTTAATATTGAATGTGAAGAATCTGCACTAGGTACAGATGGTTCGATTCGTCGCACCAATTTTTATATGATTCATCCCTTTGAAGAGGCTGAGTTACATTTGTTAATCGATGGCCTATTAGCATCACGTCATATTAGTGTAAATCAGCGTAAAGATTTGATTGATAAGGTATCTGCCTTGGGAGGCCGTTATTTTAAATCCCATGGAAAACAAATTAAGAGTACTCCTGATTCTCTTGTGAGAAGTCAGGACTTATTCCTAAATATTGATCTCATTGAAAAAGCAGTGACGGAAGGGAGAAAAATTTCGTTAGTCTATTATCAGCCAAATACAGATAATAAACTATATCCTAATCTTGATTATGCAGGTAATGAGCGAAATTATATTTTTAACCCCTACCAATTAGTATCTAGTCGAGGACTCTACTACTTGGTAGGTAACCACGATAACCATGATGATATGTCTACACTACGTGTAGATCGAATTGGCAACATTAAGTTATTGGATATTCGCCGTAAGCCATTGCGGGAAATCCAAGGCTATCACAATCAAAATACCTTTGATGTAGATAGATACATGAAGGAACATATCTATATGTTTGGTGGTGAATCAGTAACGGTAGTGTTTGAAGCAAAACGCAGTATCGTTAACCAAATTCTCGATTGGTTTGATGGAAATGTAACATTTTTAAACGAGACGCCTCAAAAGGTGGAGTGTCGTGTTCATGTTAATCGGGAGGCTTTCAAATATTGGGCACTACAATATATGCAAAGTGTGAAAGTATTATCGCCAGCATCATTAGTGTTCGATGTGCGTGAAGCCATTCGTGATGGATTATCACAATATGTATAAGAAGAAGGGCTGTCAATATAACAGCCCTTTATTACGAAAAAGGAGCTATTGAGAAATCAATAGCTCCTTTTGTATGTTCTTAGAGAATATGCAATTTTTCTGCTTCTTTATAATCTTTTAATACTGGACGTGGTGGTAATTTATCGAAAATGCTGACAAGGTAAATCGCAATAGATGAGAAGATAAATCCTGGTACGATTTCATAAAGTCCAAAGAAGGCAAATTGTTTCCAAATTAGAACCGTAAGACCACCTACGACGATACCCGCAATACAACCACGGCGCGTCATGCGTTTCCAGAATAGTGAGAAGATGATAGCAGGACCAAAAGCGGCACCAAAGCCAGCCCATGCGTAAGCAACCATCGTAAGAATGAGGCTATCTGGATTTAATGCTAAGAAAATGGATATGGCCGCAACCAACAATACAACAATACGGCTTACAAGCACGAGTTCTTTGTCGGTTGCCGTTTTGTGAATGATATTAGCGTAAAAATCATTAGCAATAGCAGAGGCTGTTACTAATAGTTGAGCGGATGCAGTACTCATGATAGCTGCAAGTACAGCAGACCAGATAAGGCCAGCCATAAATGGCGAAAATAAACGTTCCGTCATAACGAGGAATATCGTCTCTGCATCTGTACCAACTAATTTTTCTGGTAACATATATACATGACCGATGAGGCCTACGAAAATAGCTGCTAATAAGGAAAGGATAACCCAAACCATAGCAATATTTGTGGATTTTTTTAGTTCCTTCGCATCGGAAATCGCCATGAAGCGAACTAGGATATGTGGCTGACCGAAGTAGCCAAGACCCCAACCAAGGGAAGAGATGATGCCGATGACAAGAGCAAACATATCACTCGTATCACCCCAGAGGTTTAATCCTTGAGGAAATTCGCTTTGGATGAGTTGCATCGTATCAATAGGACCACCTAAGTACATGGCTGCCGTAATAGGTACAGCCAAGATGGCGAAGAACATCAACGCCCCTTGAATACAGTCCGTCCAAGATACGGCGAGGAAACCTCCGAGAAAGGTATAAAATACTACAATGCCCGCCGTAATAAAGAGGGAGACCGTATAGTCTAAACCGAAGATGGTATTGAATAATTTGCCTCCTGCCACAAATCCAGAGGATGTGTAGATGAGGAAGAAGATTAATATAAATAATGCGGAAATAACAGCTACCGAATGGGATTGATCGTGGAACCGATTTTTTAAATAATCCGGCAATGTTAAGCTGTCGCTAGCTACCTCCGTATGGTTACGCAATCTACGGGATACGAATCGCCAGTTGGCCCAGGTACCCAAGGTAAGTCCTACGGCAATCCATACACCGGAAATACCCGTAGTATAGGCCAGACCCGGTACCCCCATAAGCATCCAACCGCTCATGTCGGAGGCTTCGGCACTGAGTGCCGTAATCCACGGCCCTAGCTGTCTACCGCCTAATATATAGTCACCAATACTGTTCGATTTGCGATAATAGTAGACCCCGATGTACATCATCAGTCCTAAATACAAGGCAAAGGCGATTATGATCATTATGTTGTTGTGTGTCATGCCTATATAAAACCTCCTTAGGGTTGTTCACCACGTTAAAATACATACTAATTATTGTATCATAAATTGCCATTCTATAGGATATGTAAATCATATAATTTATTGGTAAATATTGATGATATTGTTAAAATTACTACACAGTATTATATGAAAATAATTCAAAAAACACCTCAAAAAATGATATAATAAATAGACACGATATTTCATTTTGATATGGCATATAACATTGTTAATTTTGTACACATAGGAAAGGAGGTATACCGATGGAGGCTATTAATTCTCGTGATAGAGCGTTACAACTACTGCAAACCTATTTTGGGTATACATCCTTTCGGCCCGCTCAGGAGGCTCCTGTAGAGTCTTTATTAAAGAACGAGGATGTAGTGGCCATCATGCCTACTGGGGCAGGTAAATCGATATGCTTTCAAATTCCAGCTCTTTGTAAATCGGGGCTTACCGTTGTATTCTCGCCCTTAATATCTTTGATGAAAGACCAAGTTGATGGCTTGGTGGATCAAAATATACCGGCTGCCTTAATCAATAGTACATTAACGCAAACAGAATTTAATAAGACCATGTACGATGTACGTAGTGGGAATATTAAATTATTATATATTGCACCAGAGCGATTAGGTTCCAATTTTTTCTGCAATGTGTTACGCTCTATGCCTATCTCTCAAGTCATTGTTGATGAAGCGCACTGTATTTCACAGTGGGGTCATGATTTTAGACCTTCCTATCGATTGATAGGCGATTGGCTTGCCAGTCTGCCTAAACGTCCCGTGGTGGGGGCTTTCACAGCGACGGCTACGAAGGCTGTAGAAAATGATATTAAAACATTATTAGGTCTCGATCATGCGAATGTATATGTTACGGGATTTGATAGGCCGAATTTATCGTTTTCCGTCGTGCGCACACCAAAGCGCATGGATTATGTAGTCGATTATGTGCGGCGTCATAGTCATGAAAATGGTATCATCTATTGCTCTACGCGCAAGGATGTAGAACGAGTCTACGATAATTTGACGCGTGCCGGAATCCAAACTGGATATTACCATGCCGGATTATCCGATGAGATGCGCAAAGATATGCAAAATAAATACGCCTTCGACCAATTACAAGTCATGGTCGCTACCAACGCATTTGGCATGGGCATCGACAAGAGTAATGTGCGCTATGTGTTGCATTACCAAATGCCGCGCAATATGGAGTCCTACTATCAAGAGGCGGGCCGTGCTGGACGCGACGGCGCACCGGCGGAATGTATTCTGCTCTATAGTGGGCAAGATGTGCGCGTTCATAAGTATTTGATTGAACAAGGTCATTTAGAACCACAGCGTGAGCAGGTAGAACTTAGAAAACTGCAGTCCATGATTGATTACTGTTTTTGTAGTACTTGCCTAAGAAAATATATGCTCGCCTATTTTGGTGAAATCGTTCCGTGGCTCGAATGCAGTAACTGTAGTTCCTGTAATACAAAAGGGGAACGAGTTAATGTCACGAAAGAGGCAAAAGCCATATTCCGTGCCATTATCGCCACCGAGGAGCGGTATGGTGCCTCTATGATTTCGTCCATCGTGCGCGGAGAACGGACTGACCGCATTACGAGGGCAGGTCTTGATGCCTTATCTGTATTTGGGTATTTATCGGATGTAGGGGATAAGGAGATTAAGGGCCTCATACAACAATTTGTGGCCTCTGGATACTTGCGGAGTTCTATGGGGAAATATCCGGTCTTATCCGTCACCGCCGGTGCAGAAGAGGTGTTAGCAGGGCATAAAGAGGTAGAAGAAATTAGGCAAGAGGTCATTGTACCATCTCGTAAAACGAAAAAATCAGCCTCTATATCTCGCTCCGAAGTACCCCGTTCTGGTTCTGGTGGGCTATTTGAACATTTACGTCAACATCGCAAACAATTGGCATCGCAACTTAGTGTGCCGCCGTATATTATATTCCCTGACACGGTGCTTATCGATTTAGCCAATATACGGCCAAAAACATTAGGTGAGTTTGGCAATATAAAGGGCGTAGGGGAAGCAAAACTAAAGAAATATGGACTTTCATTTTTAGAGGCCATTTCACAATATAAGGGGTAATAAATTGGCGTTTTTATAACGCTATATTGAGTGATTTCTAATATGATTAGGGGGAACTATGAGCTTAGCAGATACACAATATCTCAATATTATTGAAAATATATTAGATCATGGCATATATGGTCAAAATAGAACAGGCATAGCCACATATAAATTGCCACAACAAATTATGCAGTTTGATTTACAAGAGGAGTTTCCCATTCTAACCACAAAATTTGTGGCTTTCAAAACAGCTGTGAAAGAATTGTTATGGATTTGGCAAATGCAGTCCAATGATGTGCGTAAATTACAAGATATGAATGTCCATGTATGGGATGAATGGATGCGCGAAGATGGGACTATTGGTAAGGCCTATGGTTATCAAATTGCTAAATACAAACAATTGGATAATCTCATCAAAACTATAAAAGAGGATCCAGATAGTCGCCGCATGATTGTTACATTATGGAATATTGAGGATTTGCCTGATATGGCTTTGCAACCTTGTGCGTATGAAACATTGTGGGATGTGGGCAATGGTTATTTAAACTGTATGCTCATCCAACGCAGTGGCGATATGGGGCTTGGCGTTCCGTTTAATACGGCTCAATATGCAGCGCTCTTATGTATGATTGCTCAAGTAACCGGTTTGAAGCCTGGTAAGTTTACTCATGTTATTAATAATGCACATATTTACGAAAATCATGTGGATGCATTGCGTGAGCAATTATCTCGTCGAGGTCAAGCGTTGCCAGCTCCAAAAATTCGTGTAAATTCAGAGATTACTGACTTTTATGATTTCACACCGGATGATATCGTGTTAGAAGGGTATGAACATTTAGGCAAATTGGCTATGACCGTAGCCGTATAGGGGGATACTATGTTAGCACTTATCGTAGCGGTAGCACATCATCGCGTTATCGGCAAGGATAATTCTTTGATTTGGCATTTACCAAATGATTTGAAATTCTTTAAGGAAAAAACGACGGGCCACGTTATTATTATGGGCCGTAAGACCTTTGAAAGCTTGCCCTTTTTATTGCCTAATCGGGAACATTGGGTGATTACAAAAAATAAAGGCTTTAATGCACCGGAAGGGGTACGTGTATTCTCCTCACCAGAGGCTGTTGTAGAAGCTGCTAAAAAGCTTGATGTAGCCTATGTTATCGGGGGTGCACAAATTTACGAAGCCTTTTTACCTTATGTAGATGTAATGCATATTACGGAGGTTGACCATGAATTTGAAGGCGATGCTCATTTCCCTGAATTCGATGCGTCAGCTTTCACCATTACCTCTGTTGTAGAGGGCACGGTAGATGACAAAAATAAATATCCTCATCGATTTGTAACATATGAAAGAAAAGGACATAACTAATGGAATCAATGTTTGCCATTATTGCAAAGGAATTGGGTGTTAAGCCTGGTCAAGTAGAATCAGCGGTTACTCTCTTAGATGAAGGTAATACGGTGCCATTCATCGCTCGTTACAGAAAAGAAGTAACAGGTGAATTACAAGATGAACAGTTGCGAACTATCGAAGAACGCATTAAATATTTGCGCAATTTAGAAGCACGGCGTCAAGAAATCATCAATGCTATTACGGAACAAGAAAAGATGACCGATGAATTGATGGCATCTTTGATGAAAGCCGTAAAATTACAAGAATTAGAGGATTTGTATTTACCATATCGACCTAAGAAACGGACACGGGCCATGATTGCCCGTGAACGCGGACTAGAGCCTTTAGCGGATATGATTTTGAACGATACGGTTACATCCGGCAATCCTCTAGATATCGCAAGAGAATATATTTCAGAAGAAGTCCCTACACCGGAGGACGCCATTCAAGGTGCGTCGGACATCGTTGCAGAAATTGTTAGTGACAGTGCAGATTTTCGCGCTACTCTTCGTAAGCGTATGTGGAAGGAAGGTTTTATCCAAGCGGAACTCGTGGAAGATAATGAGCACAAGGACCAATTCCTTCAATATAATGAGTATGCTGAACCGGTTCGTCAGATGCCGTCCCATCGTATCTTGGCGGTTAATCGAGGCGAAAAATTAGGGGCTCTTAAATTGGCCCTAACCGTACCCGATGAATCCTATATTCAATATATGGTGCGTGGTATTACTACAAATGAACAATCCATTTTTAGTGATGTGAAAGCTAGCGCCGTAGCAGATGCGTATAAACGCTTGATTTTCCCTGCTCTTGAACGGGATATTCGCAATGAATTAACTGAATCAGCAGATGAACAAGCGATTAAGGTATTTGGGGTAAATCTTAAAAATCTACTGTTACAACCACCATTGGCAGGTCATGTCATTATGGGCCTTGACCCAGGATATCGTACGGGTTGTAAGATGGCTATTATCGATGCGCAAGGGAATGTACTCGATTATGGTGCTTACTATTTAACAAATAGTGAAAAGCTAAAACAAGAAGCACAAAAGAAATTAGCGGAAAAGATTCGAAAATTCAATGTTACCTTATTGTCCATTGGTAACGGTACTGCCTCGTATGAAACAGAACAATTTGCGTCTAAGATGATTGAAGAGGAAAAATTAGATTGCCACTACATTATTACTAATGAAGCTGGCGCGTCTGTATATTCTGCATCAAAATTGGCCATTGATGAATTGCCAGATTTAGACGTAACGATTCGTGGCGCCGTATCTATTGCTCGTCGTGTACAAGATCCATTAGCAGAGTCCGTTAAAATCGATCCTAAATCTATTGGTGTTGGTCAATACCAACATGATGTTAACCAAAAACAATTAACTCATACATTAGACCAAGTTGTTGAATCTGTAGTTAACCATGTTGGGGTAGAGCTTAATACGGCATCTCCGGCGATTTTGCAACATATCGCAGGCATTTCTGGTACGGTAGCAAAAAATATTGTAGCATTCCGTCAAGAAAATGGTGGGTTTACTAGTCGTAAGCAACTATTAAAGGTGCCTCGCTTAGGTCCTGCAGCGTTTACTCAGTGTGCCGGTTTCTTGCGATTAAATGGTGCTAAGAATCCATTGGATAATACATCTGTTCACCCTGAGTCCTATGAGTTGGCAGAACGTATTATTGGTGAATTAGGTTTTACATTAAAGGATTTACAAGATAAATCCCAACTTGAAGCATTACAGGTCAAATTACCATTGGTTGATGTAGATAAGATGGCGCATAAGCTTGATGCGGGTATTCCTACTGTGCGAGATATCATTGCAGCTCTTGCTAAACCAGGTCGTGACCCTCGTGAGGATTTACCAGCACCACTTACGCGTAAGCATGTGGTTAGCCTTGAGGATATTAAAGTTGGTACAGTTGTTAAAGGTACGGTGCATAATGTAGTAGACTTTGGTGCCTTTATTGATTTTGGTTTAAAAACGAATGGTTTATTACATCGTAGCGAACTATGCACGGCGAAACAACATCCTTCTGATGTACTTGCTGTAGGCGATATTATTGAAGCCGAGATCATCTCTGTAGATGTAAAGCGAAATCGTATCGGATTATCCGTCAAGTCATTGAGAAATAAAGACAAGAAAAAGGCCTAATTTTGTTAGGGGAATTCGTAAAAAATTATACATGTCAAAATTGAACATGATTAAAAGGAGTCCTTTAGGTAATAGAGGACTCCTTTTTTGTGTACTCTGTTATCATAAATAGTGATAAGTATATCGATTTTGATATAGAATAAAACTATTGAGAATACAATAAAATCGCTATATCGAAAACAATAAAACAGATTGAAGTATTTAGATATTGGGTGTATGATGAACTCATAGAAGACAATTAATAGTCATTATCCATTAAAGGAGGAAGTACTATGAGTTTACATATTAACGAAAGATATGGCCTATTAATCAATAATGAATGGGTACCTGCATCTGATGGTGCTGAATTTAATGTATAGACGACATTATCACGCCAGAAATTAAAGCGGATGCAATAAAAACCAAAGGTTACTTTATTTATCCAAGCCAATTATTTAAAAATGTTGTGGCGAATGCCAACACCAATCCAAATCTTAACACCGAATTAAAACAAATCTTTAATGATATTGAAAACTCTGCTACTGGCTATCCTTCCGAACAAGACATTAAAGGCTTATTTGCTGATTTTGATACTACCAGCAACCGCTTGGGCAATACCGTTGCCGATAAAAACAGCCGTCTAGCTGCCGTATTAAAAGGCGTTGCCGAGTTAGATTTTGGTGACTTTGAAGATAATCACATTGATTTATTCGGTGATGCTTACGAATTTTTAATTTCCAACTATGCCGCTAATGCCGGTAAATCAGGTGGCGAGTTTTTTACGCCACAGTGCGTTTCCAAGCTAATTGCTCGACTGGCTTTATATGGACAAGACAAGGTCAATAAAATTTATGACCCTGCGGCCGGTTCCGGTTCGTTATTGTTGCAAGCGAAAAAACCATTTGATGAACACATTATTGAAGAAGGATTCTTTGGACAAGAAATTAATCACACCACTTACAACCTTGCCCGTATGAATATGTTTTTGCATAACATCAACTACGACAAGTTTGATATTGCCCTTGGCAACACCTTAATGAATCCTCAATTTGGTGACGATAAACCCTTCGATGCTATCGTTTCTAACCCACCTTACTCCGTGAAATGGATTGGCTCTGACGATCCAACGCTAATTAACGATGAACGCTTCGCCCCTGCCGGCGTGCTTGCGCCAAAATCCAAAGCGGACTTTGCCTTTATTTTACATGCACTAAGTTATCTTTCACCAAAAGGCCGTGCGGCGATTGTCTCCTTCCCCGGTATTTTTTATCGCGGCGGTGCGGAACAAAAAATTCGTCAATATTTGGTGGATAATAACTATGTGGAAACGGTGATTGCGCTTGCGCCAAATCTCTTTTTCGGCACCAGTATTGCGGTGAATATTTTGGTGCTTTCCAAACACAAACCCAATACCCAAACCCAATTTATTGATGCCAGCGGTTTATTTAAACTCGCCACCAATAACAACATTTTAGAACCGGAACATATTGAACAAATTCTCAAACTATTTGCCGATAAAGAAAATGTGCCACATTTAGCCAAATCCGTGTCCTTTGAAGACATCGTTAACAATGAATACAACCTTGCGGTGAGTTCTTATGTGGAGCAAAAAGACACCCGAGAAGTCATTGATATCGATAAACTCAACGCAGAAATTAAACAAACCGTTGCCAACATCGACCGCTTGCGTGCAGAAATTGACAAGATTGTGGCGGAGATTGAGGGGTAAAACACCATGAAAAACAACCGCACTTTTTTAGAAAAATTATTAGATGGGGCTGAGGTAGAGTGGAAGCCTTTAAAAGACATTCTAATCAGAACTAAAGGCACAAAAATTACAGCTGCTGAAATGAAAGTATTGCATAAAGACAATGCACCACTAAAAATTTTTGCTGGCGGGAAAACATTTGCATTAGTAAATTTTGAAGATATCCCTGAAAAAGACATCAATAAAAATCCTTCAATTATTGTAAAGTCTCGAGGGATTATTGAATTTGAATATTACGATAAGCCTTTTTCTCATAAAAACGAAATGTGGTCTTATTATTCAAATGATAAAAATATTAATATTAA
>ENA-OWLL01000358-OWLL01000358.1-metagenome-genome-assembly--contig:-NODE-358-length-12502-cov-15.865992_pt1 | contig 12502 bp, 10 predicted proteins | sample MGYA00245347_ERZ651098 | MGnify/ENA primary metagenome ERZ651098 (study PRJEB26857, sample SAMEA4031767) | metagenome | biome: human; feature: oral; material: saliva | place: Philippines | collected 2014...
GACTTTACAGCTGTCATGATATAACATCCCTTATACTGATAATGCAATGGTGCCTTGTCTTCTATCAAAGACTCTTCAACAGGCTGTGTGACAGCAGAAGGAATAATAGAACCCTCCTCCACAGCATTGGTTCCATTACCCAAGCTACTGATAATCATCTCATCTTCATTCTGATCAAAGAGCTTAGACTGACGAATCTCACCACCAGAACCCAAGTCTGTATAGAGTTCTTCCCATCCATCAGGAGCCGAAGTCTTTACAGAAGAAGACTGCTTGAAAGGATTATAATTAGGATTAAAGTCAATCTTTGGTGCAGCCGTACCAGTATTAGGATTAAACACAGGAATATCTGGTTTCCCCTCTGTATCAAAGTCAATAGCAGGGATATCATTAAAACGTCCTACCGCTTCCTTAACAGCTGCAAGCAGAATCTGCCAAATAGCTTGCTCGTTCTCGAACTTAATCTCAGTCTTAGTAGGATGGATATTCACATCAATATTCTCAGCAGGCACATCGAAGTAAAGGAAATAAGGAACCTGCTCGCCTTGAGGAATGAGTCGGTCGAAAGCCGTAAGAACAGCCTTATGGAAATAAGGATGTTTCATATAGCGCTCATTGACGAAGAAATACTGATGTGGAGCCTTCTTCCTTGCAGCCTCTGGTTTACCTACAAAGCCGTGGATATGACAAAGAGTCGTATCAACATCTATCGGTAACAGATCTTGATTGAGTCGTTTACCAAACACCTCAACAATACGTTGACGATAGCTACAAGAACGAAGGTTAAAAAGTTCTGTCCCATTACTGTGAAGCGTAAAAGATATCTGTGGATAGACCAATACGATACGCTCAAAGGCTGTGATGATATTATTAAGTTCGGTAGTATTCGACTTCAAGAACTTACGACGAGCTGGCACGTTGAAGAAGAGGTTTTCTACCAAGAAATTACTTCCCACAGGACAAGAACAAGGTTCCTGCCCAGTAAAACGACTTCCTGCAATAGAGAGATGTGTACCCAAATCCTCACTCGCCATACGTGTCTTCAATTCAACCTGAGCCACTGCGGCAATAGAAGCCAATGCCTCCCCACGAAACCCCATCGTACGAAGAGAGAAGAGGTCGTCAGCCTTACGTATCTTAGACGTGGCATGCCGTTCAAAAGAAAGGCGTGCATCCGTCTCCGACATACCTTTCCCATCATCGATAACCTGAATAGAAGTGCGACCAGCATCAACGACCAACACATCAATGTGCGTTGCTCCAGCATCAATGGCATTCTCCACCAACTCCTTAATAACAGAAGCTGGACGCTGGATAACCTCACCAGCAGCTATCTGATTGGCTACACTGTCTGGGAGAAGTTGTATAATATCACTCATGAATAATCCTATAAAGCTATAAATAAAAATAAGATAAGAAGGGCGATAACACCTGCCGAAAGAATCAACGATACCCACATGGCCGTAAAGCGATTACGTCGATGACGCAATACCTGTGGCTTCAAGGAGTCGCCTAACTTGCGCTGTAACTCCTCTCGATACTGACGTTCGGATACCTCCTTCCCATCCACCTCACAGCGTGCACGCTGCTCTATATCGTTTAGCAATTCTTTTCGCTCGTCAACAAACATATATTCATGATGGAAACGACGCGGACGTGATGATTGAAAGAAAAGCATTTTATTATGAACTTTAAGTAAAACATCGTCATTCTATATGTTGACGAGGAGGCAGAGATACTCTCGCATTACGTACGGTAGCACTTGTTTTACGTGCTGCACGACGGAAGATATCATTCTTATCCTTAGGACGAACCTCATCAAAAAGCTCAAAGTGAGGTAGTTTCAGCTTGTCGGGAGGAATCTGTGTCATCGGACTAATGACACCATTCGCTTTTGGCATCCATATCTTCTGAAGTCTTCGCTCAGGTGAGATAAACATCCGTAACGTATCTGTTTCGGTATAATCATGTCCTATCAGCGTACTATCTTTATCCGTATGATAATAGATAACTTCCACATTACCCCAAGCGTCTACACGCCGAACAACACCCTTCACAAAGTCTGCCCGCATATCCTTAGAAGATATCTGGTTGAAATATTTACCTCCTGGTAGCTTTTCTATGGAGAAAGCATTACCATAGACAAAGGCCTGGCGGATGGTTGAGTCGTTCATATATGCCTTAATAGAATCACCCACTAACTGACGTGTTCCACTCCACACAATAGGATAATCATACATCGTCATGCAGGAGTCCTTAGAGTTAGCTATAACAAATCCACATACAGCTTGCACATCGGTACGATAAGCACGCACATTATTCACACCATAGATCTCACGATACATTTGTGGTGTGTTCATGTGAAAACCCTTCATACTGATTGTATCCGCATGAACAAAGAGCGTATCACCTTGTGAGAAATCCTTTGCTACAGGTCCAGGATTACCTCCAAAGGCTATCGCTGCGGAATCAGTATAATGAAGATAATCTCCATAGAAAGCGTGCTTACCTTTATAATCAATATAATAGACATTACCTTCGCCCGTTCCTTCATGTGTGTTACTATTATAACTAAGGTCGCGACCAGTGACAGTGCGTAGCTTCAGTTTATCAACAATCTTTACATTGCCATGCCCTTCACTGTACCCAGTTTTAGCATTATATGTCACCTCATCGCCAGTAATAACACGTTGCGCCTTACGATCATCAATCTTTACATTGCCACGTGCATTACTGTGTCCAGTCTTTTCATTATAGAAAACGTCTTGACCAATGATGGTACGATTGTTTGCTTTATCAACAATCTTCACATTCCCATGGCCTTCTGCATCACCCGTCGTACTATTATAAATAATGTTATCACCTTCAACATCCTGCTTAGGAGAAGTGATTGTTGAGCGGCCATTTAGTTCCATGTGGTCGGTCTTACTATTGTAAGTACCATCAGTCGTATGCACGACCTCACCTTTAGCCGTCTTTATAACAGACTTACCGATAACGTGGACAAGTCCCGTCTCCGTGTTACCATGTGCTTCCGGGGTAGTAATACGATACTTCGGAGTGTACATCACAACATTACCAAAGAAATTTGCATCATGTGTCTCCGTATTATAATCACCCTGATCAGCAACAACAGTATTCCCATTATAGACCAGCGTACCACGTCCACCAAAGTAATTGGCCACCTTTGAAGCAGTGTTATAGTCCAAACTGTCACAACGAAGCGACCGCCCAGGCTCTCTAACAACCACCTTACCACGTGCATGTACCATCTGTCCAAAGCCATCATAATGTAAGCGTTGGCAATCAAGCATCACACCACCAGGTCGAGTGATATGCACACGACTGAAAGCCTTAAACCAATTTGCCTTCTCATTGAAATAAGCACTATCACACTTAAGCGTCATTCCCTTATAACGGAAACTTACTCCACCCTTAGCAATCATAACGTCAGGCATCTCCATTTGATTATGACGCAAATTATCAGCATGGTCAATATAGAACTTATCTCCCTTTTTCTCCGTCACTTTCTGTGCCCAGAGTGATTGAGTTTGCCATAGGCCAAACAGGCATAGAATCATAATTAACAAGATTCTATGCCCGCAAAATGTATCTTTATACTTGCTGTTTATTGTCATTTAAGCCAACCTTCGTATTGGAAATTACAACTCTTATACCGAGGATTAATCCGCACGTATGTCTCTTTTACTTTCTTCACAACCCAATCGTGCAGAATTTCCTTTCTGCGTTTTGCCGTGACGATATCACGCATTGCTTGGAAGTCTTCTGTGATTGTAGCTCTATGCTCTGGTATACGTTCCTTCAATTTCACGATTGCACAAACGACTTTACCACGTGCATTGGTCATCTGGAAAGGTACAGAAATCTCCCCAACCTTCATCGTATCAACAACACGAGCCACCTCCGTCGGAAGATCCTTCATCTTAAAACGTGATGTACGAGTATTCTCTTGAGAGTTAACCATCAATCCATGGTTGTTCTTCGTGTCCTTATCATCAGAGAGATAAGCCGTTGCATCCTCAAACGTAAACTTACCCTTTTGGATATCCTTACCTATCGAATCTAATCGCTCCTTAGCAGCATCGATAGAAGCAATTGACACATTCGGCTTCAATAGGATATGACGAACGTTCACCTTATCACCTCGACGGTCTATCAGCTGAATGATATGGTAACCGAACTCGCTCTCCACAACCTTTGACACCTTCTTTGGATCCGTCAGATTAAAAGCTGCAGCAGCAAACGCTGGATCAAGTACACCACGTCCCATATAGCCTAACTCCCCACCTTGACGAGCAGAGCCTGGGTCTTCTGAGTAAAGACGAGCCAAGGTAGCAAAAGAAGTCTCACCCTTTGTCACTCGGTCTGTATAGTCACGTAGTAAGTTCTTAATACGATTAACCTCCTCAGGCTCGACCTTTGGAGTCTGTGTAAGAATTTCCACCTCAACCGTTGTTGGAATCATAGGAATACTATCAACGGGGAGTTTCTTAAAGTACTCGCGTACTTCAGCAGGCGAAACCTTCACATCACTTACCAGCTTCTCTTGCATCTTCTGTACAAGCAGACGGTTTTTATAGTCGTCATGTAGGTCCTGTCGGATCTGCGTCATACTCTTGTTTTGGAACTGCTCAAGCTTCTCCTTAGAACCTATCTGTGGCAAAGAAATCCAATAGTTAATCTGTTGATCAACACCCTGTGCAATCTCCGACTCAGAGACTTCAACACTATCGATAGCCGCTTGGTGAAGGAATAATTTCTGAACTGCAATCTGTTCAGGCAGAATACACTCAGGATCACCATCCCATTTCACTCCTTCAGCCTCACTCTGAAGCTTCATTATCTCTACTTCTGACTTCAAGATAGGTTCATCACCTACTACCCAGATAACCTCGTCAACAACACTATTCGGCTTGTCTACCGCTGCTGTATCGACCTTCATTGAGTCTGACAGAGCAATAGGTTGACCGCCGGGACGGAATGCACCAGCATGCAGCCCCATTGCCGTGAGAACTGTCCCTACGAGTAGGACAATTGTTTTTCCTTTATTTATCTTCATTGAAATGCTGTATTATCTTAATGCTTATTGACTGTTGAAAGAACATTCTTATCAACAACTACCTTATATCTCTTGCGCAATGACTCTACCCACGCCTTCTCAAGTTCCTCTTGATAATTTGATACAACGAGGTCGCGCACATCATCCATGCTCTCTGGTGCTTTTATCTTCTTACCATAAACGGCGTCTATAGGATATCCAGCAACAGGTTTCACAGTTGTCTTCTCACCAAAGACGTCACGATCTACCAATGCATTATCGCCCTTTCGAAAGATTCCCTTTTCTACACGGATACGAATCGTGTTATCTGCATTGAACTTATCACGTAGCTTCTCTGCCCATTGATTGAAAGGCACATCCTTAACGCATGCCTTCACAGCTTCCACATCTTCCTTCTTCTTTACATGATAGGCTATACCCTTAAAACGTGGCTCTGTCCATTTATATTGTTTCTTATGCTTAAGGAAATAAGCTTCCAACGCCTTCTCATCCTTGGCCGCTTTATCCCAAACGGTACGATTACTCATCTCTATCATCAGCAGACCGTCATAATACTCACGGATAAGATTCTTGAGATTTACATCTTCCTTCTCTAACGAAGAAAGCTTCTTTGCAAGAATTTCTTCTTGTGTAGCTCCCTTCCCTTCACTCTCCACAAGTGAATCAAGCTTCTGTTCGATTATTTGGTCACGCAATCCCTGCATCTCAATATAGCGTATGATATCAGGATGTAGTGTCTCATAACTTGGGAATTCCTCGCGACCTATCATCTTGATGATGTGATAACCAAAAGGAGAAAGAACAGGAGCACTTATCTCTCCTGGCTTCAAAGCAAACAGCGCCTTCTCAAACTCTGGCACAGTCTGACCTTTCTGAAGATGTAGTAACTCACCACCATTCTTGGCAGAATTAACATCTGTAGAATATTTCTTTGCCAGTTCTGCAAAATCAGCACCACCACGAATGGCTGTATAGATAGAGTCAGCCAACTGCTTCACTGTCTCAGCCTCTTCCTTATCAGCACTCTGTAACATCCCGATAAGGATATGTGCGCAATGCCACATACCTCCATTAGCTTCTACTTGCTGCTTTGCTTCACGATACAATTTATGTCCTTCAGCCTCAACATCAGCATCTGTAATAAAGGTTGGGCGCACCTGCTGGTCACGATAACTTAAGAACTCTTTCTTAAAAGAGCTGAGTGTGTCAAGGTGTGCGTCGAGCGCAGCCTGTACCTTCAATTTGTAATTGATAAAGAGATTAACATACTCATCTACACTCTTCTTATCAATCACTCCATCAGCATTATTCTTATTATATGAATACTCAAATTCCGAACGGCTCACAGGCTTGCCGTTGATAGTCATTATTGTTGGGTCAGTTTGTCCGTATGCCATTGTCGTGGAGAGCAATACTACTGACAAAATCGCTTTGAATTTCATTGTTATTATTTTAACGCAGGGACCCTCTCCCCCGAAAGACAGGGAAGAGGGTGAATATTTTTCGTCTTTTACTATTACTCTGGACGTGAATAGTTCGGTGCCTCACTGGTAATGGTAATGTCATGAGGATGACTCTCCATCACACCAGCATTAGTGATACGTGTGAACTTTGCGTTATGTAAGTCTGCTATAGATGCTGCACCACAATAGCCCATACCTGAACGAAGACCACCGACAAGCTGATAGATAACTTCTTGGACAGTTCCCTTATAAGGAACACGACCAGCGATACCCTCTGGAACGAGCTTCTTCACATCCCCAACATCATTCTGGAAATAACGGTCACGTGAGCCATTCTTCTGTTCCATTGCCTCCAATGAACCCATACCACGATAACTCTTAAACTTACGTCCATTAAAGATAATGGTGTCACCAGGTGACTCTTCCGTACCAGCAACCAATGATCCTACCATCACACTGCTACCACCTGCTGCCAATGCCTTAACGACATCGCCAGAATAACGCAATCCGCCATCTGCAATCAATGGTACTCCCGTTCCCTCTAAAGCCGTATAAACATCATAAATAGCACTCAACTGTGGTACACCAACACCTGCTACGACACGTGTTGTACAGATAGAACCTGGTCCTATACCAACTTTAACGGCATCAGCTCCATTGTCTACCAAGAACTTTGCAGCCTCACCTGTTGCTATATTACCTACTACAACATCAAGGTTAGGGAAAGCAGCCTTCACGTCATGCAACTTTCCGATAACACCAGCAGAGTGACCATGTGCTGTATCAATTACGATTGCATCTACACCTGCAGCTACAAGTGCTTGTGCGCGCTCCATCGTATCAGCTGTGACACCGACACCTGCAGCAACACGCAGACGTCCCTTCTCGTCTTTGCAAGCCATTGGCTTATCCTTAGCCTTTGTGATATCCTTATAGGTAATCAGACCAATAAGGCGGTTGTCACGATCGACAACAGGCAACTTCTCAATCTTATTTTCTTGAAGAATATGTGCTGCTGCTGTGAGATCAGTCTTTTGATGTGTCGTAACGAGATTCTCTTTCGTCATCACGTCATCAATAAGTTTATCCAGATGACGCTCGAAACGGAGGTCGCGATTGGTAACAATACCCACAAGATGGTTATCCTCATCAACGACAGGGATACCACCAATATGGTAGTCTGCCATCATCTGAAGTGCATCCTTCACCGTACGACCCTTACGAATAGTCACAGGATCATAAATCATACCATTCTCTGCACGTTTCACAATAGCCACATGACGAGCCTGGTCTTCAATGCTCATATTCTTGTGAATCACACCGATACCTCCCTCACGTGCTATCGCAATCGCCATAGAACTCTCCGTAACGGTGTCCATCGCTGCTGTGACGAAAGGTACGTTAAGATCAATGTTACGTGAAAACTTGGTTTTCAACACCACCTCTTTGGGCAGTACTTCTGAATAAGCCGGAATTAAAAGGACGTCATCGTAGGTTAAGCCGTCCATCGTGATTTTGTCTGCAACAAATGATGACATAATTGTATTTTAGAAATTTATTGCATGCAAATTTAGCAATTAAATATCAAACAGACTGGTTTTTTCCGTTTTTTCTCACACCTTATTAAAAGTATTTAATATTTCCCTTTACCGTCTTCCCTACTTTTCGACTATCGACTCCTTCACACATACAATTATTCACATACTCTTTAACCTTCTTAATTGCTTATAACTAACTTATTATCAGCATATATAAGTATATTATAGATTAAATCAATGACCGTATAGATAATATCTGTTGTGGTAGAATAACAAACTCACTAACTTTGCACTCGTAAACAAGAAACAACAACTTAAAAATATATTCAAGATGAAAAGATTAGAAGTATTAGGATTAAACGAAAAGAAAGTAGAGAACATAGTAAACGAACTATCAGTTTTGTTGGCCGACCTTCAGGTGTTCTATAGCAACCTCCGTGGTTTCCATTGGAACGTAAAGGGACATGGGTTCTTTGTAATGCACAGTAAGTATGAGGAACTTTACAACGATGCAGCAGAGAAGGTTGACGAGGTTGCTGAGCGTATCCTTCAGTTAGGTAGCAATCCAGAGAGCCGTTTCAGTGCATATCTGCAATCAGCTGAGATTAAAGAAGCTGGTGTCGTTAGCTGTAGCAAAGAGGCTGTTGACTTGCTCTTGGGTTACTACAAGACACTGATTGCACGTGAGCGTAGAATTATCGAGGTTGCTTCTGACGCACACGATGACACAACTGTTTCACTGGTAAGCGATTTCCTCAAAGAGCAGGAGAAGACTGTTTGGATGCTTGTTGCCGTTAGTTCACAGAATTGCGCAGAATAATACAAAAACATTATCACATATAAACAAGAGACTGGGAACAAGCATGAATACATTTCATTGTCTCAGTCTCTACCACTCCTTAACAGGGTTAGTTGTGGTCAGTATATCCATTTGAGGACATTCCAAATAGGCATAAGACTGATAAAGAACAGAGACAAGACTGATTATCAATACAAAACAGAAGTTAATATATAAAATATTATAAAAGATAGTCATAATCCCTTGCTTTATAAAAACCAACAACTATCTTTGTTATCGAGATCTTAAAACATTAACTTAAAACGTATTTCAAGATGAAAAGACTAGAAGTATTAGGATTAGATGAGAAGAAAGTACAGCACGTAGTAGTAGATCTATCACTCTTACTGGCCGACCTCCAAGTGTTTTATGCTAACCTCCGTGGTTTCCACTGGGACGTAAAAGGACATGGATTCTTTGTAATGCATAGCAAGTATGAGGAGCTTTACAACGATGCAGCAGAGAAGGTTGACGAGGTTGCTGAGCGTATCCTTCAGTTGGGCAGCAATCCTGAAAGCCGCTTCAGTGCTTATCTGGAAGTTGCTGAAATCAAAGAGGCTGGCGTTGTTAGCTGCAGCAAAGAGGCTGTTGACTTGCTCTTAGATTACTACAAGACACTGATTGCTCGTGAGCGTAGAATCATCGACCTTGCTACAGAGGCACACGATGACACTACAGTTTCATTGATGAATGACTTCCTCGTTCAGCAGGAGAAGACTGTTTGGATGCTCGTTGCTGTTAGCTCACAGAGCTGCGCTGAGTAATTCATCAGATTATAATATATTGCCAAGAGGCTGAATCATAAGTTAAAGTGCACGTCATGTGCATTGATTAGAAGGCTCTATTGCAGGATTAACTATACTTATTATCCTCACCATTAGCCATCGTCAACTTTCTGATTCAGCCTCTTTCTTTATTTATTCTCATGAAAAGAAGAAATTATTTTCATGAAAAGAAAGATTTATCTTCATGAAAAGAAATATTTCTTCTCGTGAAAATAAATCATAATAGACATCTTTCAGTGATGTAACTAACCAACAACAAGTGCAAAACGAAGTCCTAAAGCATTCGCAATCTGCATAAAAGTAGATAGCTGCATATCACTGTTTCCACGCTCGATATTAGAGATATACTCTCGCTTCTTACCTATCTTATCTGCCAACTGCTGCTGTGTCATCTTCTGTTGCTTACGTTGTTCTTTCAGTAGTTCAGCATAGTAATAAGCTTTCGCACGTGCCTCGAACGCCTCACGTTCGGGAGAGCCTAAGTCCCCATACTTCTCCTTCAAGTGTTCTGAAGAGGTGTGCAACTTTGCTAATCTATTTTCATCTAACTTTATCATAACTTATTCCTCCATGTAATTCTCCAATAATCTATAAGCTTTATTTATCTCACGTTTATATTGTTTCGTATCTTTCTTCAGAAAAGAATTCAGATAGAGAATCTTCGTTGCTTGCATAAAACTGGCAGCATTTACCGCAAACAAGATTGTACGATACTCATTACTGCCTACTGAAACACGTGCCTCATAGAGGTCAGTATTCTCTAAATGCTTCACATACTTCTTCTTTACAACATCTTGTGTTTTAATAATATGCTCCACATAATCATATTTCTCTTTAGTTCTTAAATCCAAGCTTGCATAATAAGCTTCATACTCTAATGAGTAAAGGATTTCTCTTACAACTTTATCCATAGGCAAAGGTAACAAATAGATTACATATATCCAAACAAATGGAAGGGTTTAATTACTTTATTAAGGCTTATAAAGGGTATTAACACTTACTTTTAAGGGGAGAAAGGTTCAGCTTTATATTAGATTCTCAGAGGGTAAAAGGGCACTCAAGATTCGTATGTATTAAAGGAAATAGGCACACACAACTCGTTTCATCGTAGCAAAGAAAAGTTAACGATGGGAAGGGTACGAGCTGTGAGTGCCTACGGATAAATATAATATCATCACTCTGACAGTGAGAATTAATTAGCCATCTCTGACAAGAACTTAATGCGTACGAGGCGTATCTCCTCTTCGCTGTAGTCACCATCAAGTTCTTCCATTGCAGCATTAAGACTGTCAGTCTCACTATCCATGAAATAATCATAGATATCATCTATCTGGTCTTCATCATAGACATCCTCAAGGAAGTAATCGATGTTAAGTTTTGTACCACTATAGACAATCTCTTCAATCTTTGTCAGCAGGTCATCAAAATCAAGTCCCTCAGCAGACGCAATATCATCAAGCGGCAACTGTCGGTCGATACTTTGGATGATCTTCACCTTCTGCATTGACTTCTTTGCCACCGTCCTGACACGTAATTCCTCTGGACGTTCTATGTTGTTTTCCTCACAATGATGCTTAATTAGCTCACAGAACTCCTTCCCATAGCGTTTTGCTTTCCCAGCTCCTACGCCTTGGATATTCTGTAATTCCTGCTCATTGATAGGATACATCATCGCCATCTGCTCCAAAGAGACATCTTGGAAGATAACATAAGGCGGTATCTCCAACTTATGTGCAATATCCTTACGGAGCTTCTTCAGCATGGAGAAAAGTTCTGGATCAAGGACTGCCGAACTTACGATTGGTTCATCGTCATCGTCATCATCCTTAAACTCAGTATCCATAACAATCATAAACGACTCTGGTGACTTCAAGAAACGCTTACCAGCTGCTGTTAGTTTCAGCAACCCATAGTTCTCTACATCCTTCTTCAGATAACCCGCTAAAAGAGCCTGACGTATAACAGGATTCCATATCTTTGGGTCTTCGCCTTCGCCTGCACCGAAGTCATCTAACTCATCGTGCTTATGATCTTTCTGGTCGTCTGTAGCCCTACCACGCACAAAGTCAATAACATACTCCTGTCGGAAATTCTCTTTTAAGGTCTTCACAGCCTGTAGAACAATAAGTAGCTGCTTCTCAGCCTCAATCTTTGTCTTAGGATGCAAACAGTTATCACACATAGAGCAGTTACACTTTGGATAGTCTTCACCAAAGTAATGTAAGAGCATTTTACGGCGACATACAGACGACTCTGCGTATGCCTCTGTTTCTTGCAACAGTTGACGCCCTATGTCCTGTTCGGCTATAGGTTTCCCCTCCATAAACTTTTCAAGTTTATTGAGGTCTTTCTTAGAATAGAAAACAATACATATACCTTCCTCACCATCACGTCCTGCGCGTCCTGTTTCTTGGTAGTAACCCTCCAGACTCTTCGGTATATCATAATGTATAACGAAGCGAACATCAGGTTTATCGATACCCATTCCAAAAGCAATCGTGGCTACGATGATATCCAACTCTTCCATGAGAAAGTCGTCTTGAGCCTTAGAACGTGTCTCAGAGTCAAGCCCTGCATGATAAGGTGCTGCCTTAATATCATTAGCTTTAAGGATGGCAGCCAACTCTTCTACCTTCTTACGAGAAAGACAATAGATAATTCCACTCTTACCAGCATGCTGCTTTATAAACTTAATGATTTGTTTATTCGTATCATCATCACTCTTCTTTGGCCGCACTTCATAATAGAGGTTTGGTCGATTGAACGAACTCTTAAACTCTGCACAATCCTCAATACCT
>ENA-OWLL01000368-OWLL01000368.1-metagenome-genome-assembly--contig:-NODE-368-length-12447-cov-9.605794_pt1 | contig 12447 bp, 7 predicted proteins | sample MGYA00245347_ERZ651098 | MGnify/ENA primary metagenome ERZ651098 (study PRJEB26857, sample SAMEA4031767) | metagenome | biome: human; feature: oral; material: saliva | place: Philippines | collected 2014 | study...
GCGAAAAAGAAGGGATATGCTTAGGAAAGTGAAAGATAGCGAAGTGAAAAGTGTAAGGATTTTTGTTACTCTTCGTTCAGTTGTGTTTTTCAAGGTAAGATCTGTGCGCTTTGTCATCAGGGCAGCGGCTTTGCCGATTTAAAAGGTGGGTGAACAGACTGGGAAACGGACGAGAAAAAGACGAAAGAAACGGCGGGATTGGCAATCAAAAATGTGTCTTTCAGTCGGTGATTTTTTTATGTTCCAACGACAGTTTACAAAGAATTAATTGTATCTTTGCGACAGAACAAAGACTAATAACATTGAAAATAACTATGACAAACGTAACAAAATACTGGAAGAAGGCTGGCATGCCACTGCTTCTTTTCTATGCTATTGCGGTGGCATGCAGACTCATTTCGCTTTACGTCTTACCCCGTCTGTTCCCTGACAGTTGCTCTTCCATCATCTTGCAGCTATGTGAAGGAGTGGGTCCAGCACTGGGAGCTGTGGTGGTAATGGGCATCTTTAAGAAGAAGTTTTTCTGTTCCATAGCAGGTAAATCATGGATACGCAGCCTTGCGTGTATCGTCTTCCCCACCCTGCTCTTTCTCATTTTCGACACGCATCATGGGCTAAGAACCTCCTTGGTGTTCTTAGGTTGCACGCTCTATGCTTTCCTTGAGGAAGTGGGTTGGCGTGGTTATCTAACGGGAGAGCTTGCAGCAATGCGCCCGATAAAACGTATCCTGACCATTACTGTCTTGTGGTTTTTCTGGCATTTGAACTTCCCTTTCAACATGAGTGGACTGATATTCTTCGCCATCTTACTGTTGGCTTCCTGGGGATTGGACCGGTTTGCACACGACACACGGTCTCTTCTGCTATGCGCTTGTGCCCATGGCATCTTCAATCTCTTCAAACATGGCAATGGAATCTTAGACAATTACCTGACGATTTCCTTGCTTGTGATATCCATTCTGTCGTGGTTCGTCATTTGGTATTGTCCCTTTAAGAAGAAGACTACCGCGCCTTAGCCCTCTTTTTTACGAATCACGAAGCAGGGAAAGACCAAGAGCGGTACGCCCTATCGGGTCAGACTGAGTTTCAGACTGACACCGAAGTCGTGCGTTGTGGTAGGATAACTGCCCGATGACAACAGTGGAGAGTTGATCTGCAGGTCGTAATAGAGGCTTGCCGTAACCAACCTACTCAGTGTATAGTCGCCCATAAAGGAGAACTTAAAGGCAGTGTTACCACTTGATGCTGCCGACGACAGTGATGCGATGTCACGTGTCAGCGATGCCTGCTGACGATAACTCATGTCGAGACGGAGGTTCAAATCACGGTTCACCCCACCATTCTTATTCGCCGAGTTATTGTCATTCTGATTGTTATCATTCTGCTTTTTCTTGCTCTTAACCACCCTTCGCGTTCCCGTATTGAAGAGATTGAAGTTGTTTATCCTGTATCCTATGCCGATAACCCAGTCCTTTGACGTTGCTTCATTGAGCTGGATACTCGTCATTGAGAGTGAAAGGACACGCGTCTGGCGGTACTCCAGACGTGCCGTAAGGTCATTCTGCAACGTCACATCCACTCCAAGCAGTGGTGAGAAAGCCTCATTGATGCTCACTTGTGAGATGTTATACATTGAACTTGGCAACGGATTGCCCGTTGTAGCATCGGTGATGAAGCCCAAACCGTTCATGTATTCCTGCCAAGTACTGTAACTCTGGTAAGAGCCAATGGCAAAGATGCTGCGATAAGCATGGTTGATATTGATACTCTTAAACAATGTCTCGAAGAACGGCAGGCGTGACAATCCACTGTAACGGATGGTCCAGTTCGGCAGCAAACTGCGTAAAGTAGGGAACAACTTCAGTCCGTTACCACCCATACTGGTGTAGGCATTGAGGAAAGCAGGTATCATTACGTCCGCACTATACTTATTTACGGCTCCGTTTGCAGGGTTATATGTTCCTCCACCATAGGCTGCTGGATAGGTAGAACCTTGATATCGAGCCTCAACAAGCCCACGATATTTCTCGAGCGAACCCACGAAACGGTCGAAGGTAGCACTGTGATACCCGTTATTAGCATCCCCCTGACTTTCGAAAGCCGTACCCAGAGAGAGCGTTGTCATGGTCAGCGTACCGCTTTGCGTGGTAGGATTGCCAGCATACATATACTGAATGCTGCGTGAGGTGGTCTCTGTCCGACTGGCAGTAAGGTCAATCTTAAAGTCTCTGAAAGGCTCTAACGTAACGCGCAACTGCAGATCTTCGGTCTTATTGGTCGTTGCTGGCGTCGCAACACTGTCATTAACAAGCAGCCAATTATTGTTACGAGCCTTGCCAATGTAGTCATCATCAATGAGACCAAAGGCGAAATCGAGTCCCGGAGACATGGCTCCCGTTCCTCTTCTCTGCCCGAATGCCTTCCCGACAGTAGGCATGAAGCCCGGCAAAGCCATGGCATACTGATTCCGATAAGAGACACTTGCATTACGAACCATCATCAATGCACGTGCAACACACTGTGCCGTCTTGTACCATCCCTTGTTCTCGAGTGGCTCCTTCGGTGTCACGGTGAGCTTCATACGTACGGCAGAGTCAGCCTTGTTATAGACCTTCACCTGGTTATCGCCCATCTTCTTCCACTTTATCTGTATACTCTTTCCTGTTGCATCCTTGGCAGATACCATGAGTCGTTTGGTGTGTTTACCATGTGAGATGACAACGGCAGAGTCGGCATTGATGGTTATCTCCTGTTCAAAGCTCCGCTTATTCTTCGGCAGTTCCTTCTTCTTATTGTCCTGTTCCTCCTTCTTTTCCTTCTCTTTCTTCTTCTTTTCCTCCGGCGTCATTGGCTTCTTCGGCTGCAGACGAGGCTTTGTACGGTTGAAACGCTCGTTGGTTTTCTTAAGGAAAGGAACGTGATTATAGAGTCTTTCGAAGTTGAATGACCCGTTGATATTGAGCATACGGTTGCTCGTAATCGTATTTCCGAGTGACGTACCATCCTCCAGATCCGTTCCACGTACCCACGTGTATGCCGCAGTATAGGTGGCATCAGCATTCACCCAGTCGAAGGCTGGAATGAGATTGAGTGGTAACTGATAAGAAAGGGTGAAGTTCTGTTGATAGTCAAGTGGCGTTCCGAAGTGCTTGATACTTGTCCAAACAGAGTCTTTCCACGCCGTATATCGGTCTGGATAGAGGTCCTTATTGACAGGAGTATACGGCTCTTCAATCTCCGCATGGGTAGCACTCTGGAAGTTCAAGTGCAGGTTTCGTGTCAGATCCCACCGCAAAGCGAAGTCACGATTCCACAGGAATTGTGAGTTAAAGGTCAATGGCAGCATGTTATTGACCGTTGCTTCCATGTCACGTTCCTGTAGTTCGTAGTAGTTTCGGACCATCTCCGTGTTGAAAGTGATGTTCTGTGGCAACCAGTTGAGCCCGAAGTTCTTGAGGATATCAAACCATCTTGACTTCCCTTTGATGATTTTTCGGAACGGTTCCCATGTCTTATACACTGGAGTCCACGTATAGTTGACGGCTCCACGCCAGTTGTCTTCGTTCTCATAGACCGTTGTCTCACCCGTAGTATGTGAGTGTGAATGACTGTAAGAGAAGGAGAAGTTGGCAGGATCGTACGGCATTGGATGGCTCGTCGTTTGTATTCCGACACGTACATTAGACAAAGAGAAGTTCGTTGTCAGGCGTTTTGTCACCGCAATGGACTCTATGGAGTCGCGTTCCTGTCGGTTGGCAGCACCTTCCAAGGCGTCTTTCAGCTCCATATCTGTGTCGAGTGGGTTATACTTAGGACGGCTTTCGCTCTTCGTAACACTATAATATAAAGGTGCAGAGACCTTTGCTTTGTCTGGGAAGAACTTACCTAACTCAAGGCTTGTGGTGACTGAGACGTCCGTTTTGGTCTCTTGTTGCCGCTCATTGACGCCTTGTTCCAATCCACCAAAGCCATCCGTGCTGTGGCTGGCATTGATGTCTACGGTACCAAAGTCGGACAACTGGAGGTTCAACTGCCCACGTGCAGCCCATCCACCTTCGTTATTGAACTCTAACAAGCGCAATTCGTTCACCCATACCTCACCACTTTTCTGACTGCTTGCGAGGTTTCGAACACCGATGATCATCGTCTTCACCTCTCCCAACGTTGGGTTACCCATGATCGTAACACGGTTGGCAGGGTGCTCAGAGTCGTATATTGAGAACGGACGATTGTAACTTGCAGTACCTGCTCCACGTGCTTGGTTGCGTTGTTTCTTCACCGATGTGAGCAACTGCAAGGGTATATCCATCATGTTTTCCTCTGGCCATACAGCCTTACAGCCCTCTGCTGTGTAGGTATCATACCATCCTGCAGGGGTTAGTTTTAGAGGTATCTCATACTCATAGTAGTTGTTTTTATAGTCGGAACCCAACCGAACGAACACTGCCAGCTGGTTATCAGTAAGGTTAGTGGTGTTCTGTTCGAAGGCATTGGCATGTACAAACATCTGCAGACGTTTGTATTGGCGTAGGTCAAGGGTTGTGTTTTTATATACAGCCTTCGACTCTCCAGTACCGAGATTGCTTACCGACATAGACAAAGCCTGCTCGTTTTGCTGAACAAGCTGTGGCTGACTTGGGTCCTGTCCACGGTCTATGCCTGGAGGAAGGGTGTAGTTTACAGGTACTTTATTGTTGTTTTCTTCAATGCTAACGGCGCTTACTGCCATCGTTCCAGAGGTAGATGCAGCGTTGGTAAGGTTCTGTGTGTACTGTCTCCACTTACCACTTACGAGGTCGAACGTACCAAAACGCAGTACAACAGGCTTCTCAAAGTCCGTCAGGAACATACGCATGAAACGTATACTGGTGAAGTCACTGATGTTACCCACACGCTTTTGGAACTCCTCCAATGGGATTCTGAACTGGTACCAGGTCACTGTTTCGGACCCACCTTTGCGTAGTGCGGCAGATGCTGTACGCTTATCCACTATGAAATTCCTACCCACAACGAGGTCCTGTGGTCGGATACTGATATGATATTGATAGTATTTCTCATACTCATTCAGCGTATAATCCTGGTTGATATCCTCCACATCAGGTGTCGTTTTATAGGAAGTATCGTATCGTTCGTTGTTGTTATCGTTGTCAGGAGAGTTGCCTTGTGGGTTGTTGATACGCTTATAACGCTCCAAGATGGATGCCTTCTTTGCATCCCAATCCGACCCACGGAAGTAATGATAGTCATCATTTGAAGGGTCAGCCCATATAGAATCGAACACAGCTTGGTTCGTTCTGGCTCTTGCAGCAGTGAGAAAGTTCTGATAAGAAGCGAACTGTTGCTCCTCTTCATTCGTCAATCCGTCCAGACCTATGTCCTGTTTGGCTCTGCTTCCCTTTGATGTTGCGAAGGCATAGGTGATAGTTGACTGTGTAGGAATGCGTCCCCACTGCGTCGTTGTCCATGAAGAGCTACCGTCAACAGGCATTCCGCTCTCGTAAAACTTCTTCCCATCCTTAAGAATATCCTCTGAAACCTCACCTAAATCGATGTAGAAATCACCGCCATAGTGGCTTGCGTCGGGCTGAAGGTTCGAATAAATGAAGGGATCTAACATCCAAAACTCAATGTATTCGATGTTAGCTGCCTGGAAATCATTGGTATCGAGCTTGCGCATCATACCTCCCCAAGTACCTCTTGGGTTAGTAAGTCTACCGTTTGCATCGATGTTTGGATTGAAGTTATAGGGTCCTCTCTCCGTTGGATAGTACGCAAGATTGAGTACATTCAGCGTTGATATGGAGCCAGTATAGTTCAGATCACGGTTCGGGAAGAGCTCTCTGACAGGCACTTCACGCACATAATGGTTCGAAAGTTGCTCAAGGTCGCTCTTGATATGCCCCGGTGTGAGTGAACTACTACGGCGTGTGAACAACGGATCGATGTTATACCATGCCAGAAGACTGCGGTTAAAGCCACTGCGAAGGCTTGTCTTATCCGTTGATTCCGGGAAGTCTGACGGTACACTTGAGATGACCCACGACTTCGGTTGACTCACGTCGATGGTGTTCTTTGTCCCCTCGAAGTCATCCAGATACGAAGCATTGTTCTGTGTTCCCTTGCTTTGTCCGGCAATAAGCTGGGCAAATTCTGCCGAGAACGTTATGTAAGAAGGCTGTGTAACATGCAAGAATGGAATCTTATTCAGCATATTCGTCAGCCATTGGCTTTCCTTTTTCCAGTTGATATTCAGTCCCCAGATGGTGTTATTGAGTGGTTCCGCACCCATATTCACCTTCGTTGTCAGTGGTTGTTCAGACAGATGCATGAACGTACCACCAATCTGGAAGTCCTTGGAGAAGTCATATTCCCAGTTCAAACCAAGCATTGTCTTGCGCTCTTGTTGGTAACTGCTCTGGCTTTCCAGCGATACGTTGACAGCTGTTCCGGCATCAATGATACTCTGATTCAGTATCGTTACCTCTCCAGCACTGTAGTCAACGCTGTAATCAGAGCCCTCTGTCAGCGTGACACCACCGGCTGTTACGACCACCGAACCTTGTGGAACGTTATATGCACCAAGTGAGATGACGTTGGCAGCCGTACCCCGATACTGTCCAACAAGCATGTATTTATCTTTCTCTGCAATCTGTTTTGCAATGGTTTTTGTGGAGTCGTAGAGCTCGGAGAAGACGTATTTATTGGCGATATTAGCTGCTACACCTTTCGCAAGGAGTGCCTTTCGGAGTCCTTCACCAAAGGGTTCAGCCAGCGGGAAGAACACTCTTCCGTTGTCAACGGTGTACCCTTCCACGTAATCGAAGTATCCATTGGCATGCGGATTATTGTTATTATCCAAGCGGTCAGCGCCAAGAAGGCGGATGATAGGCTGACTTTTCACTTGCGGTTCGGGGATATAAGAGAGATAAACACCTGTGGTATCACTCTGATACTTGACGTCTAAGCGGAATTTATCACGTTCAATGTTTGTCGAAAGGTAGTAGACGTTCTTCATCATCAGGTCCCAGTTGCCCTGTTTCGGGTTGTTACTGGTGTTCTTCAGTGACTTTACGAAGAGTGCTTCATTGATATCTGTACGGTCACTGGCGAACTCTCCCACCTGATAAGTCACTCCTCCATAGGTGTATTCATAGGCTACTGCCAGCACTTGGTCGGTCTGTAGTCCACTACGAAGTGAGATATAACCCAGCGCACTATTGACAGTATACTCCGAACTGCTGAGCAATCGGGCATTGGCAAGCTTCTCATAGTCGTTTCCACCCACCAGTCCTGCACCGTCAAGGATGCTCGTCACCTGGTCAATGTTACGTGCTGCGGGATAGCCCTGGGCGATGGTGGCATACTCGGTGTTGGCATTATTGGCAGGAACAGGGCCTGTTCCGGCACCCCAAAGGTCGGTACGACTGACCTTTGTGTTCTCACCTAAGTCGGTCAAAGCAACGATATTACGGGTGTTACTGGTCGTTCCTGTCTTGTTAGTAACCCATATCTCCACACGGTTGATGGTTATTCCCGTGGTAAGGTTGGGTAAAGTCTTCATCGCAGCATCGTAGTTGTTACGGAAATACTGCGAAAGGAAGAAGTGACGGTTGTCCTCATACTCCGTAGCATCAATCTCAAAAGGAGTGAGTTGCTTACCTCCTCGTGAGCTAACGCTTTTGTTTGAGCTCTTCTTCTGCGACAGAACGGTCTGCAGTTTCAGCTTTCCGAACTGCATATCGGTACGTATACCGAAGAGGGATGTGGCTCCCTGAACAAGCGAGTTATTGGATGGGAAGGACACGTTACCACCTTCAACGAGTTTGATGATCTCGTCTTCTTTCCCTTCATACTTCAACTTGAAGTTCTGAGTATCAAAGTCAAACGTGGCGTCAGTGTTGTAGTTGAGGTTCATATTCACCTTATCTCCCACCTTACCATTGACGTTTAAGTTGATCTTTTCATCAAAATCCATTGCCGTAGTACGGCGGTTTCGGATGGGTAATGAGGGATTATCGATGTTCTTTATGTTTCCTCCAAACTTCAGTTCTGCCGTTCCCTGTGTCTTGATACGTACACCACCGGGACCAAAAATCTTCTCTGCAGGACCCAGAGAGAAGTGCATATCGGTGAAATCAAACTTCTCTTTGCCTTTCTTTTGGAGTATTTCCTGGTTCTTAGAGCGGTAATAATCGGAGAAACTTCGCTTCTCACTCCACTTCCGATACTCCTCTGGTGTCATCATGATAGGGGCTGTCACGTAGGTATTCCCAATCTTATTGCCAATGATGTATCGGTCGAGTGTATCGTTATATTCCACGGTCTGCCGCATGTTCTCCGGACGACTGAGGTCGGTGGAGTTCTCTTTCAGGTCGTCATAGGTGACTGGTGAGGTGCGTTGCACCTTCCATCGCGGGTGTAAAAGGGAGTCTGGGATCTTCTCATCGTCAATCTCCACATCAATTTTCTTCGCCTTCTTCACCGTGTCTGGCGGTGCAATGGTGGTCAGAATCTTCTCTATTGAAGCGACACCAAAGGCTTCACGTCCCCAGCTCAACAGACAAACGCTGCCAAGGAGGACGACAAGAAGGAGGAATATGTTATGGTATCTTTTCAAAAGCGATTGCGAATCACACTTTACTTAATCATCTTCAGAGCCATCTTTACAACCTGTTCAACAGGAAGATCGGGCTGTTCAGTCAGAATACTGACCACAACCTTTGCCGAAGGAGCAGGAGAAAAGCCTAACATTGTCAATGCACTGACGGCTTCATCCTTGATTCCTGCATCAACAGCAGGCGTCCCTGGCTGACTACTTACATGTAGTTCGTCGGCTATTCCGCTCTGCATGATCTTGTCTTTGAGGTCGACAATGATGCGCTGTGCCGTACGAAGTCCGATGCCTTTCACTGTTTTCAGCATCTTTTCGTCACCGTTTGCTATGACATTGCACAGTTCGGCAGGTGTCAAGGACGAGAGAATCATACGTGCAGTGTTTGCTCCTACACCCGAAACGGTAATCAACAACTGATAAAGTGAGCGTTCCTGCTTCGTTGCAAAGCCGTAAAGCGTGTAGCTATCGTCACGTCCTCCCGTCATAATTGCCTCATGCACAAAGAGTTTCACAGCCGTTTTACCTTGTATAGCACTATAAGTATTAAGTGAAATGCTCAACGCATAACCCACGCCATGTGCTTCAACAACAGCCAAAGCAGGTGTAAGTTCGGTGAGTTCACCCTTGATGTATTCTATCATAATTCAAAATTCTTCACCTTGAGAAGCCCAAGATGTGGTTGTATATACGGCATTTAAAACGTATATAAATAGTTTTTTATTGTAGGTTAATCACAAAAACTTCAGCTCCATTCAGTCTTTTTAAGGTCTGAATTCATGCTTTAACTGAAATAATGGTATTGCCTTTTGAAGAAATTCTCAATGTCCGTGACCAATGTTGGGTGCTCGTTTAAGTATCACTTCATCATCAAAAGGGAGGGTATCCTACTTACAAAATATAGTCATATACGGGTATTCTTCTCCTCAGAAGTTCCTCCTTAGAGACGTCTGACAGTACAAAGTCATTCTTGCTCTTTTGGCTATCTCCCTGCTGTTTTTGTCTAAGATCTACCATATCCGTATATGTTTATATATATTTTTTACGGCGCAAAGATAGGTAAAACTTGGTTTATAAGCAAGTAATATGCAGCTTACTTTATGGTTTTTAATTGTTTCTTATGCCGTTTTCGTTGCCCCAAAGTGAATCCACGGATAACTTTGTCGCATCCTTTCAACCATGCTTTCTCTCTAAAAAAGCCCACCTTAACGCGTCTTAAAGGGAGAGAAGACTAAACGGAAAGGAATTCATTACCCGCCATAACACGCTCTACACAGAGGTAAGATGTGCAGATGAAGCAAAAAGAATGGCAACACAGTGTCCTTTCAGGACAATAAAATCATAGGGAACAGATGTGTTTTCTAGATTCAAACGATAGGGGAAAAATTACTCTTTTCCCCTATCTTAGTTTAAAATTAGTTTGCTGTCACTTTTAACATTTCGTGTAATCACCTCATGTATAATGGGTTATAGGACTACGAAAGATGACAGAAATGACAGCAAATGTGATTCTTCTCACTGGCTTCATCTCAATCCCTTACCCATCAACGCACCTACCTTCATCATAAAAAAGACGCATTTATGACAATGCGGTTGTGACCACAGAGCCATCAGAAGGGTAAAGAACCATCCAGGAGAGGTGCTGCAACCGTTGTCGACTCATGCTCCAACAGGCGGAGATCAGCTATATGGTGAGCCAGATCATCACGTCTACTCAACAGTTCAAGTTCCTCTCTCCTACCCCGTGACATCCTGCAAAACTCCTCTTCCTGCTCTATTCCGGCAAAACGACGACCACAGAGATTGGCTGCAATACCCGTAGTACTGGAGCCACTAAAGGGGTCGAGAACCCAGTCACCGGGGTCAGTGGAAGCAAGAATGATACGGGTCAACACACTCAAAGGCTTCTGTGTAGGGTGTTTTCCTTGCGACTTTTCCCATCGTCCGATGGCAGGTAACCGCCACACATCCGTCATTTGCTTGTCGCCATTGAGATGTTTCATCAGTCGGTAATTGAACTTATGCGGCACACGTGGCAGCTTCCGAGCCCAGATTATAAACTCTGTTGAATAGGTAAAGAACCTACAAGAGATGTTACACGGTGGGTTTGTCTTCTGCCAAGTGATGACATTCAGAATCTTATAGCCCAGTTCCGTCAGGCAGTTAGCCACGGAGAAAATGTTATGATACGTCCCACTGATCCATATCGTACCGTTATCTTTCAGCTTATCACGGCACAGTCTGAGCCACTCACGGTTGAAAGTCATCAGTTCTTCGGGGCTCTTCCCCCTGTCCCATGCCCCTTTATCCACACACACTACATGCCCACTCTGCAACGAAATACCGCCATTGGAGAGGAAGTAAGGAGGGTCAGCAAAGATCATATCAAACTTAAAATCAAACTCACGAAGCAGCTTGAAACAATCGCCATGAGCAAGGAGAAAGTCGTCTTTCTCCACTGTAAACACCTTATTTAATTTATCCTGTAACTTCACTTTGCACATCATTTCTGAATGCAAAGTTCCATAAAAGAAAATACAAAAAGGGCATTAGATCATTGTTTAAGTTTTGTGATCATAAAAGATCAATTCTCTTTAAATCCATCCTTTACGCGAAGTCTGCAGACAAAGCGCATTATATTGCTTTACAATATCTTCATAAGAATGGAAAGATATACGATTACGCACATCGTCAAAGGCTGAATGTTTCCTGACTTTCTCAAACTGTGCATGTCTGTTTTCAGATGCTACAATGATAAAACGGGTATTGAAGTCCTGTAAATCACAGAACTTTAGAAATGAATTTTGCATATCCGTAGAGTGCTCCACCTCAAACATACTATCAGGCATACCACGCTTATTGAACCATATTGCATCAACTGTACGGGCACGCATCGTTAGTGCTGGATATGAAAAAGGAGGTATTTTATTTGTGTCACACACATCTTTTAAGGGCTTTTCAAGAAACAAACGATTCTTATCTTGTGCTGGAATATAAGTCTCAAAGTGCTTCATTCGCCCTATCTCTGTGATGATTCCCTGATAATAACCATGTGTAAAGACGTCAGAACTTTCACTTGTTTTATCCTTTAAATCAAACTTTGACAAAACAATCTCACGACATTCTTCTAACGCCCACAGCCCTGGTTGCACCCTAAAGATCTTTGGTGAGTTTTGAACTATTCGGCGAATAGACTCCTGCGGGGTCTTTGTTTCCCAATGAGAAGTGTCTACTATATGGTAAAGGTTACCTAAAGTTGAATATCCTCCATGCTTTCTCATAGCATCAACCACTTGGTCTGCCTGTGTATATTTCTTTGTCATAGAATGCCGTCTCTTGTCTGTTTTAAGTCATTTAAATAGTATTTACAGTGCAAATATACGTAAAACATATGGTATTCCGTAGCTTTTTATCCTGAAAATCATCAGTTTAAAGGTCATTAAAAGGTGAGACAACGCCAAAGAAAGGATCATTGTTTAAGTTTTATGATCATAAAAGATCACATTTACAAAACAAACTTTAAAACGGTGGGGCATGTCGTTTGAGGTGCTTTTTATGGGTGGTGCGGTTATCTATCCATCGCCCATGAAAGCGGGAAAAGGGGGACGGGAATGGGGCGGATGACAACAGGGTGAGGGCGGGGAAAGGATGGGATAAACAGGATGGGAGGGTGATGTGAGAAATAAGAAATAATCTTACAAAAAGAAAAGGGGTATTGACTGCAAAACGAAGGATAATGGTGAAAAACGGGGTTTGTAACCTCCGCAGTATCAAGAGGTTACAAAGAGGCTTGTAAAAGGTGCCCTTTTGCGTTGTAAAAGACGCCCTTTTACACG
>ENA-OWLL01000370-OWLL01000370.1-metagenome-genome-assembly--contig:-NODE-370-length-12393-cov-12.257902_pt1 | contig 12393 bp, 6 predicted proteins | sample MGYA00245347_ERZ651098 | MGnify/ENA primary metagenome ERZ651098 (study PRJEB26857, sample SAMEA4031767) | metagenome | biome: human; feature: oral; material: saliva | place: Philippines | collected 2014...
CTTCTTCATGGAACAAGGGCGTTTACTTGATTCAAGTAAATGGTGGTAAGGCACAGCGTATCGTTATCTATTAAGGCTTGATAAACGTTGGATAATATTCCCAAAGGATAGGAAGAACACTCCTCATCCTTGGGAATACGATAATTAATCACATGCTATAATATAAGAAAACTATAATATTTATAAATATATGAAGCATAAATTTACTTTTCTGCCATCCTTTCTTCTCTTAGTGATGGCAATGTTTTGGAGCTCGCTTGCTGCCCATGCGCAAGACGATCAACAGATCATCAAGTTCCATACTAACATACCTGCTAAAGCTAAGAGTAGTGGGATTACAGCACAAGTATCCTTTGTGTTGGGCGCAAAAGATAATGCAACTACCGTTAGCATCGACTGTGGTTCAGGTGACGAAGAGTTCGATGTGAATAAAACCATAGTAGAGAATGAGAATGGCGAACAGACCATGAAGGGCTCTCTCTACACTGGTACAGTGTCAGATGATGGGTGGGTAACGATTAAGGGCGACCCAGCTAACATCTATTACTTTAATGCCTCTGGTAACGAGATCGACCAGATTGAGTTTAATGACAACCTAAAGCTACAAGTATTAAACTTGGAGCATAACAGCTTAAAGTCACTCAATATTGATAAGTTACAGAGCCTAAGTGTTATCTACCTGCAGGACAATCCGTTCACAGCCGAGACTCCATTGATGATTGGTCGTATGCCTAATCTTATGGTGTTGGAGGTTCCACAGATTGGACATATCTCTCCTAACTTCACACTGAAGAACTTTCCTAAGCTCCGTTCGTTTGATGCCTACCACACACTCAGCCTTAAGGTAGCAGACCCAACAGAGTGTCCTCTGCTGCAGCGTTTGAGCCTTGACATGACAAGCGTGGAGAGTGTAGACCTCTCAAAGAACCCATTACTGCAAATACTCAACGTGGGTGACTCTCGTGTAAAGACACTTGATCTTAGTCATAACCCTGAGATTACACAGCTCTACATCTCTCACTCTTCTGGAGCAGTCAATACTGACGTGAAGTTTGAGACCATTGATGTGTCTCACTGTCCGAAGCTCTACTACTTCTATTGTGGTGGTAACAACTTGAAAGAGCTTGATTTAAGAAACAATCCAGAACTCTTCACACTCTCTTGCGACCGTAACCTCCTACGGAGCCTTGACGTTAGTCAGAACGTAAACCTATACAGTGTCAACGTAAGATACAACTACATGGACTTTGCGACACTACCAGAACCAGGCAACTGGTTTGAGTATTACCACGAGCAAAACCCTATGGAGTTGAACGATACATATAAGGTAGGTGATGTCATCGACCTTAGTAAGCGTGTACTTCGTCCAAAAACAACGACTCAGGCAAGACTTTACCGTGTTCCAAAGGCCGACCCAACAAAGCCTGTAGAGTTGGATGACAGCTATTACTCATACGAGGCTGGTAAGGTAACATTGAAGAAAGCACTTAATGATCAGGTCTTTGTACAGTTCACGAATAGCCGTCTTAAAGACTACCCTATCCGTACTGAGAACTTCAGAATAAAGACTGTTGCCGAGTTTGGAAAGGACGAGAAGGCCGTTGAAATGTCAAGTCTTGGATCTGAAGGCGACCCAGTTAACATGTCAGTGGGTATCCTTGGTGCTACTGCAGCTAATCCTGTAACAGTAAAGGTTGACTTAGGTGATGGAGAAACAAAGCCATTCCAGATTAAGGAAGAGCGTCCTGCTACAGCAAATATTGCTACTACACGTACTGGCGCAGGTAACATTATTATATATGTTCCACAAGATAAGTACGTAACAAGTCTTGAGTCTGATGGTCAATACATTGATAACATCGACCTCTCTGCACTTACAGAACTTCGCATACTGACGTTGAAGAATGCAGGTCTTACTACTATTGACCTCTCTTACAACAATAAGCTTGAGAAGCTCGACTTATCTAACAATCAGCTAAGACGTGTTGATCTCCGTGGTCCATCATCTTACTTTAATAAGAGTAATTTGACTGATATCAACATTAGTAATAACCAGATTGACTCATTGCTCTACTATACCATCTATGGTGTAACGAAGCTGAATGTAAGTCATAACAACCTGAACAAGCTGGATCTTAAGGATGCCGACAACTTGCGTATGCTTGATATCTCTTACAACAAGTTCACTCGTCTCCTCCTTAACCACAGTGAACTGATAGAAGACGTCAATGTTGCTAACAACGAGTTGACCGAGATTGGAATACCAACCGTTGCACCTGTAAAGAAGTTGAACATCAGTGGCAACTATTTCACATTGGCTAATATGCCTAACGACTTCGGCCTTTCTCGTGGCAACTTCATCTATGCTCCGCAGCACGTTCTACAGATTTCAACCTCTTCACCAGGTATCGACCTCTCTGAACAGTACATCACAAAGAATGGTGCTAAGACTCAGTTTGTATGGAAGAAGAAGGATGGTACACCGTTACAGTTGGGTACTGACTATACCATTACCGATGGTTCTGCTAAGTTCAAGAACCTTGCGCTCGACTCTATCTATTGTGAGATGACGCATGCAGCCTACCCTGATTTCGAAGGCCAGAACGTCTTCAAGACAACATACGTTCATCCTATCGCCTTCCCACAGTATGAGTTGGCTTCATTCACAACGCTCAACCAGACTGACAGCGTGGCGCTTTCTCTCGCAAGCTATGTTCCTGGTAAGTCTGTCTACATCGAATGGGAGGGTAATGGTAACGTCACACAGTATGCACTTGGAGAGACTTACAAGCTTTTCCGAGCTAAGTCTAAGGCAAATACAAAGGTACGTGTACTCGTTGCTAATGCCGATGACAAGGTGAAAGTGTTCAGTATCTCAAACGTTAAGATGGCCGATGCTGACTTCACTGGTATGAAGGAAGCAAAGCTTATCGCTGTTACGAATGCAGGACTTACATCTATTAAGCTCCCTGCAGCACCAAATCTTACTGATTTGAACCTTGATGGTAATGAGTTGACAGACATTGACCTGTCACCGTTCCCAAAGCTTTTCTCAGTTTCATTGATTGGTAATAAGATTAAGACCTTCGACTTATCAAAGGCGCCAACCCTTGGTTTTGCTTACCTATCAAGCAACAAGATGAAGGATATCAAGCTTGATAACCCTAAACTTGAGAGCCTTGACTTGAGCGATAACGACCTCGAAAGCGTGTCACTCGACAAGCTTCCTCAGTTGGAGCAGTTGTGGTTGAATGCTAATAAGTTGACAAAGGTTGACGTATCAAAGAATACCAACCTTAGAGTTCTCAACGTTGTTGGCAACCGTCTGAAGTTCTCTACAATGCCATTGCCAAGCAACAACGGCAAACGATTCGACAAATACTCTTACAACCTTCAGGCCCCAATTGATGTTAAGTGCGTTGATGGTAAGGTCGATCTCAGCTCTGAGGCAGTTGTAGGAGGTGAGCCTACTACCTACCGCTGGTTCAATGGCAATGTGCAATATGTTGATGGTGAGTTACAAGGAGAAGAGCTTGCAGCCAACGACGAGTACACCGTTGAGAATGGTGTAACTACTTTGAAGCTTAAAGAAACCTTCACGAAACTTGTTTGTGTGATGGTGAACGACAATTTCCCTAATGCCCTCCTCCACACAAACTACATCACATTCACTGCCCCAACAGGCATTGATGCAGTCAGTGCAGATAAGGATGTTAAGATCCAGTTCTTCGATGGTGCTATTAATATCCTTGGTGCAAAGAATGCTACAACAGCTATCTACACAATCGATGGTAAGCTCGTTTACCAAGCTAAGATTGCTGACGACAGCACTCGCATCTCCCTCGCTCGTGGTACCTACATCGTACGTGTAGGCAACAAGGCTGCGAAGATTAGCGTTAAGTAAGAACGATAACACGTAAATAAAAAGTCCCCTTGTTGGTTGCTGAACACTTGTTCGGCAAACAAACAAGGGGATTTCTTTGTCTAATTACCCCACCCTATACCCTCTGTCATAAGCAACAAACTAAACTCATGAAAGGCTTGGTCATAAGTTTCTAAATCCTTTGTTATAATCGTCAGAAGACTTCGATATAAGCATCAGAAAGCTTTACTATAATCGTCAGAACACCTCGCTATAAGCATCAGAAAGCTTTACTATACTCGTTAGAAAACCTCGCTATAAGCATCAGAAAGCTTTACTATTATAATCCGAGAGACCTTCTTGTAAACCTTTTTCGCACTACTCCCTCCCTGTACATGCCCGTCAACGTTCAAGAAGACGCTCTTCTTGCTTCAAGAACATGCTCTTCTTGCATGTTGAAGACGCCCTTCTTGATGCTTATTAGGCGTCTTCTTCTTTGCTACCTATAACCAGCTGAATACATGATAGTTACATACTCACTTCTTATACATATCCCCCTTCTTTATCCCAGACCCTTATACACATCATTGTCAAGACTTTTCAACACGATACAGACAGAATAAATGGGAGACAGAGTAACATAAGGACAAATAAAGACAGGGGGATTTTTTGAGACAGAATAACAGAGGGACGGATGGAGACAGAGGAAACTTTTGAGACAGAATGACATAATGACGGATGGAGACAGATGATTTTCTGCGAGACAGAATGACATAATGACAAACGAAGACAGAGGATGGTCCGAACTACGAATGACGCGAATAACACGAATGCAAACTATGAAATCAACCATAAACAGGCTTGTGAGGAAGATGAACGAGATATTATATAGATGTGAAACCATATATTATATAATGATGAGCTAACTATTACATACGTCTACAAAAAACTATTGACTATCAGGAGAAAACAGGTGTAAAGGCAAGGAGAGAAGGCTATCCACCTACCCTACCCATTCTTATCATTCTGATAGATAGCCATCTACAAATATTGTATATTGTACCAACAAAAAACATCAGTGTCCTAAAAATTGTCATAAAAGATTAGCTTATATTCTTTTAAATCACTACCTTTGCACCCACTAAACAATACCTTATGGACTGGTTAATTGATATTTTCTCAACAGCAAAACAGGATACGGTAGCACATATCGTGTTGCTTTATTCGATTGTCATTGCCTTAGGCGTACTACTTGGCAAGATTAAGATTGGAGGTATCTCACTTGGAGTAACCTTCGTTTTGTTCGTCGGCATTGCAGCCGGAAGCATTAAATTTACAGGCCCTCTACCCGTGTTAAGTTTCTTACAAGACTTTGGATTGATTCTATTCGTCTTTATGATAGGTCTGCAAGTAGGGCCGGGTTTCTTCGAGAGCTTCGGTAAAGGCGGACTAAAACTTAACATTCTCGCCTCGGTGACAATCCTTCTTAACATCCTCGTGATGTTTGCTTGCTACTTTATCTTCTTCGACACGAAAGAATCAAGTAGCCTTCCTATGATGGTAGGTACGCTCTATGGTGCCGTAACAAACACCCCAGGTCTTGGTGCAGCGAATGAGGCTTTACACAACGTCTTTAAGAACGGGATGGATTTCGACATCACTTCTGGTTATGCCTGTGCCTATCCTTTGGGTGTCGTAGGTATTATCGGTGCTACAATTGCTATACGCTATATCTGTAAGGTAAACCTCGAAGAAGAGAATGAGAAGCTGAATGAGGAAGAAGCAGAGAACCCAAATGCAAAACCTCACACCATGTATTTGAGGGTACAAAACGCTTATATCGCAGGCCGAAAGCTCAAAGAAATATCAGAGTTCCTCAACCGCGATTTCGTTTGTACACGTCTTATGCACAATAACGTACTCAGTGTTCCTACATTAGACAATGTCTTTGAGTTGGGTGATGAGATACTTATCGTTAGTGCAGAGGTTGACGCACAGGCTATCCAAGCCTTCATTGGTCCAGAGATTGAGGTAGACTGGCACGAGGAAGACCAGCCTCAACCACTCGTTAGTCGTCGTATTATCATCACCAACAGTTCTATCAACGGTAAGACCTTAGGCAATCTACACTTCCGTTCAGTCTATGGCGTGAACGTGACACGTATCATCCGCCAAGGTATGGACCTCTTTGCGGGTCGTAACCACCGCTTTATCGTTGGCGACCGCATCATGGTTGTTGGTCCAGAAGAGAATGTAAACCGTGTAGCAGAGATGATGGGTAACTCCGAGAAACGTCTCTATGCGCCAAACATCGCAACTATCTTTATCGGTATCATGGTAGGTATTCTCTTTGGAAGTCTACCTATCAGTATTCCTAACATGCCTGTAGCTATGAAGCTCGGCTTGGCCGGTGGTCCGCTGATCATAGCCATTCTCTTAGGTCGCTTCGGCCATCGTATAGGTCTTGTCACCTATACAACGACATCAGCCAACCTAATGTTACGTGAGATGGGATTGGCCCTCTTCCTTGCTTCCGTGGGTATCAAGGCTGGTGCAGGGTTCTGGAATACGGTTATTCAAGGAGACGGTTTGAAGTATGTTTACACTGGTTTCCTCATCACCATCATCCCAATTCTTATCGTAGGAACCATCGCACGAATGAAGTATAAGTTCAATTACTTTACAATCATGGGTATGTTGGCTGGTACCTATACCGACCCTCCAGCATTGGGGTACGCTAACTCCATCTGTTCAAGCGAGGCTCCAGCTGTCGGATACTCAACTGTTTATCCGCTCAGTATGTTCCTAAGAATATTTATGGCACAAGTGATAATACTCTTCTTCTGCCATCCTTAAAATGAGAAACAGCATTATTTAGAATCAAAAAGAGTTGGGTGTATCAGCAATCTGATGCACCCAACTCTTTTTGATTATCCACGAGAAAGAAAGAAGAAAGCAATAGTTTCCATCATTGAACGACTATACCATGTTGTCAAATAAAGATGATAGATAATTCTGTAGTTGCTTAACCCCTATTTGAGAAAAGTTTTGTAAATTTGCCTTTAGATTATAGATTGAATGCGACAAAGACCCTATAAGATAGATGAAGAAAGCAAGAACATACGGTAAAATACAAGGATGGGTAGCCTGCCTACTCCTTCTGTTGTGTGTTGCTTGTAGTACGCCCAATCAGAAAGAGGTCGACCTCTATAATGACAAGGCCTACGCTCTCCATTATCGCAACCTCGACTCTGTCACAATCTATGCTAATAAAGCCTATAACTTAGCGAAAAATTATGACGCAGGAAAGGCAGAAGCACTGAATAACCTTGCCTTTGTCGACTTGATGAAGATGCGCTTTACGGCAGCTAACGCTAAGCTCGATTCCGTATTAAAGATTACTGATAACCAGGTAGAACTGTTGGTTGCTGATATCCAGTTGATGCGTCTCTGTCAGCGTGAGTCGCTCAATAAGGAGTTCTACGACTACTATGAAAAGGCACAGAAAAGACTTCATCGTATTGAAGAAGACGAAGCACTGCTCTCTCCTCGTCAGCGACGTCGTATGGTCTATGCCCGCTCTGAGTTTGCTATCGTCACCTCCACCTATTATTATTATGTAGGTTTGGAACAGCCATCCATCAAAGCCATCCACCAAATTAACCCTGATGGAGAGATTCAAACAGACATAGCACAGCTGTTGGCCTACTTCTATAACATCGGCTCGGGTGGTATTATCAATACGAACACACAGAAAGCTATTGAACAAAAGGAGTTTGAGTATCTCATAAGATGCTATATGCTTGCACGACAACACAACTTCCCTTATTGGGAGGCAAACTCCTTGCAGGCTATCAGTGAGCTGATTGTGAACGATAAGAGTCGGGAGACACTGATGCACAATAACCTCCCCTCGTTCCAATACATCAATCTTGATAATATGCCTGATAGCCTCCTTGCAGGGAACTTGGCACAGCGCTCGCTGCATATCTTCCAACGTTATGGAGATGTCTATCAGACGGCAGGTTCTTATCGAACCTTGGCTTCATGCTATTGGCAGATTAAAGACTATCGTTCAGCAATCATTTGTCTGAATAAGGCATTACACAACAATCCTGCTATAAAGCAGGCTCCAGACCTCGTTGCGTCTATCCGTGAACAGCTGAGTGTGACTTATTCGGCGATTAACAACAAACAACAAAGTGATTACAACCGTAATATCTATCTTGACTTACAGGACGAAACGCGACAAGACAGGTATCTCACCTCACGTGCGGAACAATTAGAAAACACCTCACAACAGCTTAACCTCATCATTATTGCTGTGGCTCTTTCTATCATCATCGTATTGGGGTCGCTCGTACTCTTCCATTACCTCCGTAGAAGAAAAGATACACAAGGGTCGTTAGACGACCTCCTTCAGCCTCTTGAACAATGGCGACAACAGAACGAACAGCACATGGCGGAGTTGGCTGAACAGTATGAAGAGATATCCGAACAACTGGATATCAATAAGTTACACCTCACTGATAATAAACGTAAGAACCTTGAACAAAGGGCTAAGATATCACTCGTAAACGGTGTTATCCCACTCATCGACCGTATGTTACATGAGATAGAAAGACTCAAGAAGGGCGGTGAAAGTGAGACTGTAAAGGCTGAACGTTACACCTATATACGGGAGTTGACGGATAAGATTAATGAATTAAACGCTGTACTCACAGAGTGGATCCAACTCAGACAAGGACGACTGTCGCTACACATCGAGAGCTTCCCTGTGCAACAGGTGTTCGATATCGTGAAGAAAGGACGTATGGGCTTCCACATGAAAGGTATAGAACTACGTGTAGAGCATACCAAGGCTATTGTCAAAGCCGACCGTGTTCTGACGCTTTTCATGGTGAATACCTTAGCTGATAACGCCCGTAAGTTTACAGAGAAAGGCGGGAAAGTGACGATTACATCTACCGAAGCACCAGACTATGTAGAGATAGCTGTTAGCGATACGGGCTGTGGACTCACAGAAGAAGAACAACAACATATCTTCGACCATAAGCCTATTCATGACCAGAAAGACAGTTCATCGCATGGCTTCGGACTGATGAATTGTAAGGGTATCATCAATAAGTATAAGAAGATTAGCCAGATATTCGCTATCTGTGAGATTGGCGTTGAGAGTAAGAAAGGCAAGGGTAGCCGCTTCTTCTTCCGTCTGCCAAAGGGTATCAGCCGTGTCTTGTTGGCCTTCCTCCTTGCTACTGCTTCCTTATTGACTGCTCAGGCTCGACCAACAAGGACCTATGATAAGGCTGCAGCACTTGTAAAGAAGGATTACACCACCCTTGCGGCTATCTATGCCGACTCGGCTTACTTCTCTAATATCAATGGTTCATATAGTAAGACGTTGGCTTATGCGGATACTTGTCGATACTACCTTAATAAACGCTATCTACAGCTTCAGCCTAAAGGAAAGGAACTGATGAAGCGACTTGGGAGCCTATCTATTGTCCCAGCAGAGATTAAATGGTATCATGATAGTATCCCGATGAACTATGGAATTATCCTCGATATACGCAATGAGAGTGCTGTTGCGGCACTTGCCTTGCATGAGTGGGACCTTTATAAATATAATAACTCTGTCTATACCCACCTCTTTAAGGAGCGTTATGCCGATAACTCTTTGGGCGAATACTGCCGAATGATGATGAAGTCGGAGACCAATAAGAATGTGGCTGTTGCCCTTCTCGTGCTCTTCCTACTGTCCATTCTACCAGTATATTACGTGATGTATTATCGTCACCGCCTCGTCTATCAGTTCTGTTTGGAACGTGTAAGACAGATAAACACTATCCTCCTTAGCGATGTTAGCGAAGAGAACAAACTAAGAGAGGTTGAGAAAGGGGTGAGCGACAGATTTCCTGAACGATTATTGGCCATCGTCAACCAGATTAAGGAGGCACTTGTCGCATCGGTGGAAGAGAACCAGAAGAGCCAGTCTGATATCGAACTGCTCGAAGATGAGGTGCGTTGTGTGGAATACGAGAACGAGCGTTTGCACATTAGTAATAGTATTCTTGATAACTGTCTGTCAACGCTGAAACACGAGACAATGTACTATCCTTCACGTATTCGCCAGCTTGTCGACGAAGCTGACGGTCAACTTGAAGCGATTGACGAGTTGGCTATCTACTACAAGGAGCTCTATCAGATTCTTAGTCAGCAGGCTATGAGCCAGATTGAGGCCGTGAAACTTGTGTCGCGTCCTGTGGATATCACGACATTGGTGAACCCTGCAAAACTGACGACAGCCTTTGAGTCACCACTTATCAATGGCGACCCTGTCTTCCTGGCCTACTTATTTGAGATCTTATACCTTATTAATAATAACCAACCACTGACGGTCACTGCCGAAGAGCATCAGCCTGGTTACGTGACCTTACACGTCATCATGTCTACGCTGTCACTCTCTGATGATGCTTGTCGCAACCTCTTCCAACCATCTGCCGATCGTTTGATGTTTTTCATCTGCCGACAGATTGCTCGTGACAATGGCGAGGCTACGAACAAACGTGGCTGTGGTATCTCAGCTAACGAGACACCAGAGGGAGTGAGAATAGACGTGGTCTTGGCAAAAGCTAATTAAGCAACAAAATAAAACAAAATATATCTATGGAGAAGTTTAGAGTCATTATCGTTGAAGACGTACCCTTGGAATTAAAAGGAACAGAGGGTATCTTTAGAAACGAAATACCAGAGGCGGAGATTATCGGAACGGCTGAAAGCGAAGTTGCCTACTGGAAACTAATTAAGCAGAACCTACCCGACCTCGTGCTACTCGACCTCGGATTGGGTGGTTCAACAACGGTGGGCGTAGAGATATGTCGCCAAACAAAGCAGACCTATCCGAACGTGAAAGTACTTATCTTTACGGGTGAGATACTGAATGAAAAGCTGTGGGTCGATGTTCTTGACGCTGGTGCTGATGGCATCTGCTTGAAGAGTGGCGAACTACTGACACGTGGCGACGTGGCAAGTGTCATGTCGGGTAAACGAATGGTATTCAATCAACCTATCCTTGAAAAGATTGTGGGTCGATTCAAGATGAGCGTGAGCGGTCAGCTAATGCACCAAGAGGCGATGGTCAGCTACGAGATTGATGAGTATGACGAACGCTTCCTTCGCCACCTTGCACTCGGCTATACTAAGGAGCAGATAACCAACCTGCGTGGTATGCCTTTCGGTGTAAAGAGTTTGGAGAAACGACAGAACGAACTCGTACAGAAGCTCTTCCCTGATGGTAACAATGGGATGAGCGTCAATGCTACGCGCCTTGTAGTAAGGGCATTAGAACTGCGTATTATCGATATCGACAATCTCCACGCTGATGAGGAATAAGTTAGGATATATTGTCTTAGTACTTCTCGTTGCCCAACTGGCATTGATACTGCTTTCATGGCTTGTTACGGCAGCTTTTCCTGAGCTCCCGATGCGGTCTGTATTGAGTAGTGAAGGTATCAGATGGTTCTTTGGCTCATTTGTCAGCAACCAACTATCACCACTGCTTATCTACTTTATTATGGCGGTGATGGCAGTGGGTGCGTGTGTTCGTAGCCGCCTCTATGATGCGTTACGTGAGACATTATCCAACACGAGAAGTAGCCTAACAACATCTTCTAACCATCAGCATAAAGTCCATTATCGTGAGAAAGTTGGTCTGCGCATAGCTTTGGTCGAGTTTATCGTCTATGTTATCATCATGATTCTCCTCACTGCTATTCCCCACGCTATCCTCCTAAGTGTGACAGGACAGCTATTCCCCAGTTCCTTCTCGTCCAGTTTTATACCTTCCTTATCGCTCATCATCATCATTATGTCACTTACCTACGGTGTGGCAAGTGGTACGATTGACAGTGTTGCAAAGATGCACAAGGTCCTTGTTGGTGGTTTGGAGGTTGGCTCAAGACTCGTTCCTACCTACGTTGTCGGCATTCAACTCTATATGTCGATAAGGTATGTATTCATCTTATAAACTCCATGTAGATTGTTATTGGTTTGCAAACAGACAGCGAGGGTATGATGCTGTCTGTTTGCAAACCTTTTTGGCTCTTCAGATTTTTGGAATGATAAGGATGTAGCCTAAGCTTTGGTCTCTAATGAAATCTCACACAGAGAAAAGGAGAGTACAGAGTTTTTTTAACACAGCACAGTAACAAGAGATTCGTTGGAGAGCTTATCTCTCACAGAACTCACAGATTAAACAGAAGCCTTTCAGCGAACAGGGAGAACCCACAAACGCCGATTGACGGCAACAGATTTATGTCTATTCATCAACACCTAACACCCATCACCCAACACCCATCTTTAGCTGTAACGTTCTGTGCTATCGGTTGACTTAATGTCTCTGTGCCCCCTTTATGAAATCTGTTCTTCTGTGTAACTCTGTGAGAAAAAGAATACAAGAGATTCGTTGGGAATATTATCTCTCACAGAACTCACAGATTAAACAGAAGCCTTTCAGCGAACAGGGAGAA
>ENA-OWLL01000371-OWLL01000371.1-metagenome-genome-assembly--contig:-NODE-371-length-12370-cov-4.454162_pt1 | contig 12370 bp, 7 predicted proteins | sample MGYA00245347_ERZ651098 | MGnify/ENA primary metagenome ERZ651098 (study PRJEB26857, sample SAMEA4031767) | metagenome | biome: human; feature: oral; material: saliva | place: Philippines | collected 2014 | study...
GAGCGAGGAAAAGGCAAAGATGCTTATTGCAACAGACTACGCCCGCAAAAGATTTTATAATTTCGTATCTTTCAGATAATCAGTAAAATAAGAAAGAATAAAGGATAAAAGGGTTACGATTTGGAAACGAGCGAGTTTCTTTTTCTTTCTTTATTCTGCATTACTCCAAAGAACGTTTGCTTTGTGGTGCAAAGATAGTCTTTTCAATGGAAAGCTAACAATGATATTATAAAATTTTAAGATTAAAGTCATTTTAGGTAACTATTCAGCAATATTGTTCATGATAAATTCTGTCTCAGCACTAACTTGACTATCGCTCAGAATACAGTTATCCGAAATACGAAAAGTCTTTGATTGTCAATAAGATACGCACTTTTTTACTTGCATATATCAAATATTTTTCGTACCTTTGTGCTTATGAATGAGCAAGTTACGGACATATCACAAGCGTTTAAAAGGCTGACTTCTGAGATGGCATCAATGCGGGAGGTCATGGATGCGATGCATACAGAGAATGTCAACTTGCGCCGCACTGTGGAAAAATTGCGGGCGGAGAACCGTACCTTGCGCAAACAACTGGAGAAATACGAGGAACCAAAGAAGAACTCAAACAACAGTAGTACACCGCCTTCTAAAGAACCCATGAAAGACGAGGCACTTCGACGCACAAATTCGTTACGGAGGAAAAGCGGACTCAAGCCTGGCGGACAGCCGGGGCATGAGGGGCATTTAAAGGAATTGGTCGCAGTTCCTGATGTGATAGAGGAATGCGGAAGCGATTCCTGTCGCGAGTGCGGACGTGACCTGTCAGATATTGAAAAGGAACTCGATTATGTCAGCCAAGTTGTTGATTTGCCGACGATGACTCCTATAGTGACAGAATACCGCCACTACAAGAAGGTTTGCACTTGCGGATGCTGCAACAAAGGCTATACGCCACGCAAACGTGGAAATCAGATTGTCTTCGGCCGTAACATTAGAGCCATCGTGACATACTTGAATGTCGTACAGTGTGTTCCGTACGAACGGCTGGCCTCACTTATGGCTGAGATATTCTCGGTACACATGAGCCAGGGAACTATAAGGAACATAGTACAGGAGGCCATGAGAAAGTCAAAGCCGGCCATCTCGTTGCTTGAGGAGATGCTGAAGAAATCCGCCATTGTAGGCTTTGACGAGTCTGGCTGTTACAACAACAAGAAACTAAACTGGGCATGGATAGCACAGACGGCATACATTACACTCTGTTTTCGCGCTACAGGCCGTTCCTCAAAAGTCCTTGAGGACAAATTCGGCGAATCCTTGAAAAACATGGTAGCCGTAACAGACAGGCATAGCGCCTATTTCGTGCTCGACTTCCTTGACCACCAGGTATGCCTGGCCCATCTTTTGCGCGAGCTTGAGTATCTGCCGGAACTTGACCCCAAACAGAACTGGTCTAAAGATGTGGCAGACCTGTTACGGAAAGCCATCCATGAAAGGAATGAACATCCTACGGATGTAATAGAAAAGAAAACGTGGCTTGAAAAATTAGACACTTTGCTGCAAGTCAACCTTCTCCATCTTAAAGACCATTTCGAGAGGATGCGCAAAGGGCTCTTCAAATGCAGGGATTACATATTCAACTTCCTGGAGAATCCGAGAATACCATCTGACAACAATGCCAGCGAAAGGGGAATCAGAAAACTAAAGATAAAGCAGAAAATCTCCGGGACATTTAGGTCTGACAGTGGAGCTGATGCTTTCTTTGCCATACATTCAATCTCAGACATTGCATGGAAGAACCATCAATCACAACTCAATGCCATCAGCACCATCCTATCATTGTAGGATGGGAGATGGCGTATGGCTATTGCTGAATAGTTACCATTTTAGTGTGTTTTAAAGGAGCCGTTACTAAAAAATATCTCCGCTTTTGTGTGTTCTTTGTTTAAAATTTGTAACTTTGCACAGAGATATATAAAGCGATTGATAATAATTGCGAAATAAAGAAACTAAATGTTATGCACACTTTAATTTTTACAGCATGATAAATAGTAAATTTTACATTGTATGGGGGCTTCTGATGTTGCCTACATTCGCTACTGTCAGTGCTCAACCTCCACTCACGAAAGAATCAATTGGTTTGAAGAGTGGAGTTTTTTCAAGAAGAGCAGTTGAGTTCTTTGACGCGGGTGATAATGGTCATGATTGCCTATGGGATTTTTCAAATCTTGAAGTATCCGGCGAAGAAGAAACCGTTTGTCAGGACTTAGACAGTCTTGGGCAAATGGTTATTACATGCAACAAGGAAATAAAGTACTTTATCACAAGAGGTGACAGCCTGTTGCAGATAGGCAGCGAAACTCCATTAACCGACATTTGGTATTCTTTTCCTATTTTAGGGATGAAGTTTCCCATGGCCTTAAACGATTCGATTTCCAAAAAGTTTGAAGGATACGGTGTATATTGTGGTGACCGCTTCTACAAACAGAGTGGTATCAGCAGCATTGTGGTTGATGGATATGGTGACATAGTAGTCTCTGAGAATGATACCTTGAAAAATGCGCTACGGGTATATAAACTGCTATCATATTCAATAGCAATGGATATGGATCCTTCAAAAATAGATTCTGCAAAATTAAAACAAGTTGTTGAAGAAACGTATGAATGGTACATTGATGGAATAGAAAGACCGGCGTATGAATCAGTTACAAGCACAAGTTATTCCAATATGAATCCATTGGGAACAACACATTATGCTTATTGCTATCTCACAGATGATGATGTGGCAAATACAAAGAGAGTAAATCGGAATAATGGTAAAGAAGATGCAAAATCATCCATAAGTGGTTCTCCGGATAATATCATTGATTATGAGATTGATATGACAGACTCTTCCATTAATGTTAAGTATAATCTTTCGAGTAAAGCAAATATCACTATGCTTCTGTCAAATGCATTTGGTATGATTTTTGAACAGAAAAGATTTGTGCAAAACGCAGGATCTAACTATCATGCTAATTTTGATTTAAGCAGATTAAGACCGGACACTTATGTCCTTTACATGAACGTGAATGGGAAGATTTATAACGAGAAAATCAATAAGCGATAAAAAACAAGAATGCTGTAGAAGAATTAACGCAATGAGTAATATAAGTACAATATTGGTAAAATCAGCAGTTCTGATTTTATGCTCTTTAATCGGTTTGCCCGTTGATGGTCAAGTTAGGGAAGTGAAAAATGCTCCGTCGGCCGAAGTAGCAAACTTGGGAACGTTCGGAACTGTTCCTGTTGGTTTATATACAGGAACGCCAAATGTATCAGTACCGATATATACCATTAAATTTGGTCATATCACCCTTCCTATAGAAGCAAAGTATCACTTATCAAATGTAAAACCGCACACTCCTCCGTCGTGTTTAGGTATAGGTTGGGCTTTATCGGCAGGGGGATATATAGCACGCACTGTAAAAGGCTGTCAAGATGAAAAAGAAACATACTCAACAAAGGCCGGATATTATTTTAATCATGGTAAAGTAGATCAAATAGAAAAAAGCACTAATAAGTCGCAGAAATTAACTGACCTGACACATTTATCGGGTAATGATTGGTATGAATTGGCTGCTGACGAATTTTATTTTAGTTTTAATGGTTACAGCGGAACTTTCTTTATGGATAAAGATGGTCAGTGGAGGGTAATTTCTGATGATAACATAAAAGTGGAATTTAATGAAAGCAACGGCTTCAAAACAATAGATGATTTGAAGAAAAGATTCTCACTGCAACTCTATGCCGTTAGTTTGAATAAACGCTTTTTTGATAAATTTACTCTTATTACTCCGGACGGAACACGTTATGAATTTGGTGGTAATAATGCTACCGAGTATAGTGTGCCATATTATAATCAGGTAAATGGGGATATTATGTCTACTTGTTGGAGATTGTCAAAAATTACAACTATTGATAAAAGAGTTGTAAACTTCGAATATGCAGCAGATTCATACATGTGTGATATCCATTATGGGCCTCAGATTATTTACTCATATGTTAATAATAAAGGTGTAGGTATGCAAAACAACTGTAACAGAACGGGGTACACCGGTTTTTTGACTATGCCATCACGATTGTTGAAAATTAAATGCGATGATGAGGTTGTAACGTTCAATTACAAAAGAGATTATGCTTATGGTAATTTGTTTCAGTATAATTCCGGATGCTTGTATTGGAAACAAAAAATAAATGGAATGTATGATGAAAACACCCGATACGGATATGGCTACATGGACTATGAATTTTCGAATAATAAATTCTCTCTTTTCTTAGGTATCCGTCCACTACAAACCGAGTATGATACAAGAGATGCAATTGCTAAAAAAATAACTCAGGATTATTTAACTAACATATCATTTCAAAAGGCAGGAAGCAAGTTACTTGATGTAAAATTTATTATGTCAAGTGTCAGAAATAGAAGATTGCTAAATAGTATACAATTCTGTCCAACAGATGTGGGAAAAGTAAATTTAGGCACTCAAATAGATTTCGAAAATATAGAGATTGCAGACTTCGGGGATAAAGTCATAATAAAGGGTGATAATAATCTGACGGGAAACACATCGCTCACAGGTACACTATTGTCAAATACATCAGCCAATAATATTAAAAACAGTGGTGCTATTGAGATAGGAAAAAACTCAATATCATTAAGTAGTTTAGATACACAAAAAAATGAAGGGTCGTTACTTGCTAATAGTAATGAGTTGTCAAAAAATAGAGGGGATGATTTTATCTCCGTTATGGAGGCTACTAAGGAATATGAATATAAGTTTGACTATTATACAAATTCCGACCAAGAAAAACTGTGGCCTATAAGAAATCCTCTTACATTTACAGACTCTTGGGGGTACTATTCTAGAAATGGTTACAATCCAATGAACAAGGGTGAATGGCAGTTGGCACATTCATTTGTAACCTCGGATTTTGCTGTCAGGCTTCCTTCATTCAACGATACTAGAATCTTTACGCTCAAAAATATTACATATCCCACTGGTGGTAAGACTGAATTTCAATATGAGTCGCACGATTACTCAAAGCAGTTTAATATACAAAAGAATACAGTTGAGAATAAAAGTGGGCTCGCCGGTGGACTGCGCATAAAAGTATTATTGAACTATGATACAGATGGAGCTTTATTATACTCTAAAAACTATAGTTATAAACAGACAATAGGTAGCAGTATCAGCAGTGGCGTATCGAAAGGTGCACCTTGTTTCTACGATAGGATATTTTTTAATAGCAAGAAAAGTAATTTCATAGAGTTCTATTCATTTGAAAACATGTCACTTTATCCTATGAACTTCAACACTCCTGACGTTGGTTATTCAACAGTGTTTGAAGATATAAAGGATAAAAATGGCAAAGTTATCTCACGCACTAAGTATCAGTTCTCAAATTATGATACTGACAATTATGCACATTCTGACAAAATCGCTGATTATAATGCTAACGTATGGGGAACTTATGGAAGTGCGTCATTTACAAGTATGGCTTTTGAAAGAGGTAAATTAGTATTAAAAGAAATCATGGATGCAGGTAACCAAGTTTTGGAGAAAATAATGCTAAGTTATGTCCGTTCTGTAGGAAATCCATATTCTACAATAGCTCAAGCATGGCATTTGGATTATTACCAAAATCTATTCGCGTATTCATATCTTTACAAAACTTATACAAATCGTTATTTGGCATCAGTGATTAAAACACAACAAATTATGGCAAACGGTACATATACCGATGTAAAGAAGTGTTATTATAACAGTTATGGACTTCTTTCCAAAGAAGATTTAGTTTCGAATAATGGCGAATCGGTTGCAACAACATATAAGTATTCATTTGACGAATCGACCTACTCATGGATGAAAGACAAAAATATTCTTTTACCAACTATGACATCCAAGAGTAAAAACGGATATACTGACAGTGAGGAAACATTCTATTCAGCAACCTCACTTGGCGTTCCTTACATTTATAAAAAGGCTTCAATCCGCACTGTTTCCAACAAATCAGAAACATCTGTTGATTTTACAGTGGAGAGAGTAGACAAATATGGTAATCCTATCGTATATATTGATCATGGGGTAGAGACTATTATGATTTGGTCACATACCGGTATGAAATTAGTTGCTACGATTCAAAACGCTTCTTATGAAGAGGTTAAAAATGCATTAGGCAGAACTCCTGAAGATGTTTCTGAAATGCCTAGACCATCTATGCCGTTAGACATATTACGCAGCAAATTGTCCAATGCTCTTGTATATACCTATGAGTATGATAATAGGCTAAACTTAATTGGCAAGACAGAGCCAAACGGTTTAATTCATTTGTATTTTTACGATGGGGCTGATAGACTTGTGCAGGAACAAAGAAAATATGATAATAAACTTGAGACACTGAAAACATACAAATACAATTATGTTACTAATAATTAGTAAATTCAATATAGCGATGAGAATAAAACTTACATGTATGAATTTAGCTGTTACCATAGTATTATCAGTACTATGCTCCTATTCTAATGCTCAAGTTAGAGGAAACTATGTCAAGACAGAAACGTATCTGTCAGCCTCCCAAAAAATTCAAAGTTACAAGTTTTATGATGGTCTTGGCAGGGATATTGTCATGGCAACCAATAGTATCTCCAGTAATGGTAACTTTTCTATATCCTTAAAGGAGATAGAGGGTGAAAATTTAGTTTCAAAAAAATGGCTTCCTGTCGTAGGCAACAGTCAAATTAGCGATATTACGAAGAATGCAATATCACAGGCGGCTTCAGTTCAGTATTCTGATGGGAAAGCATATGAAGAAAGCGAATATGACGCTTTGGGGCGTAAAATTCATGAGAAAAAAGCAGGTAATGAATGGAAAAACAGATCGGCAAAAACAACTTATATTACAAATGGAGTCAATGATGTTAAAAAATATACGATAGCTTCGTTTGGCGCAACCACTCCTTCAGAGGATGGATATTATAAAGCCGGAACATTATCCGGAACAACAACTGTAACAGAAGATGGTGCTACAACCACTGTTTTTAAGGATGTCTTTGGTAATAAAATATTGGAACGAAAGGGGGTAAATAACGATACCTATATTGTATATGATTCATTTGGAAGAGTTGCTTTGGTATTAATGCCGGAATATCAAACAAATAAAAACCTTGAAAAATTTTCTTATCGATATATATACGATTTAAGAGGAAATAACACTGAAAAATACTTGCCTGGTGGTGTAGTGATTAAATATCAATATGATGCAAATAATAGATGTGTGTCTATGCAGGATGGTGAATTAAAAAAGCAAGGCTTATACAGATTTATGCTATATGATAACCTTGGCAGGTTAGTTGTTCAAGGCTTATCATCAACTTTGCCCTCCAATAGCAGTTGGGCTACCGCTAATTTTAGCATGGACACAGGTGGTCTTGCCTATACGAATTATGTTATCTCAGATGGCACTTCTCATAATATTACTGTAAAATCAATCGAAAAAATAAATTACTATGACGACTATCGCTTCCTTAGCGGTTCGCAGAAAAGTTTGTTCACGGGAATGACTCAACCAACTGCAGCACTTCAGAAAGGTATGCTTACAGGGTCTATCGTACTTGCCTCAAATGGTGAGAGACTTCCAAGCATTTATACTTATGATGTAAAAGGGAATATGATAGGAAGTCTAAAGAAAGGACTTAATGGTGTCATTGAGAAAGTTGACAATATATACACATACACAGACAAACTGAATGAATCAAAAGTGGCAATCAATCATCCAAACGGCATTGTTGAATACCAGACTATTTACAGCTATGATTCCAAAAATGACAAGTTAACTGATGTCACTCGTCAAGCTAGTATTGGCTCCGTTTCTACTAACGCAATAAAATTTTCCTATGAATATGATGACCAGGGAAGACTTATAAATTTGAAAAGACCTATAAATGGTAGTGAAAACGAAATTAGTTATGAGTATAATATTCAAGGATGGCTTACAAAAATCGGTAGTTCTTCTTTTACTGAGCAGATACATTACAACGATGGCCTGGGAACCCACTTGTGGGGTGGAAATATAAGCAGTGTAACATGGAAAGACGGACAACAGACCAGTAAGGGGTATAAATACACTTATGATGAATTCAGCAGATTGATAAAATCCCAATATGGAGAAAATGACTTTGCTGATGCTGTTGGACACTTTGATGAGAATGTTGAATATGACAGTAACGGTAATATAAAACACTTAGTTAGAAATGGTCTAATGCAGAATGGTGATTATGGTGCTATTGATAATATAACTATAGATTATGACGGAAACAAATTAAATTCTATTACTGAAAGTGCAGTTCCAGTGTTGTATAACAATTCTATGGATGTTAAGAAAAGCTCATCTGACATTAAGTATAACAGCAATGGTTCCTTAGTATATGATGGAACTCGAGGCATTACGAATATAAAGTATGATAATAACGACAATCCAATACGTATTCAATTTGAGAATGGCGGTGTAACTAAATATATTTATTCCGCAGAGGGTCATAAGCTTAGAACTATCCATTATAGTGCTGTTGAAAATACCCATGTCATTATCGGCGATGACTATGATGACATTGAGGACGAATATTTGTCGGTAGATTCAACTGACTATTTACTGAATGGTATAGTTCAATTCTCAAATAATCATTTCTCAAGGATTTCATTTGCTGAGGGATATCTTAGTGCAAGATATGTAAGAGGTCATTATCTAAGGAGGCCGATAAGAAATTCTAGGGAATCTGATGAATCATATAGTGCTAGAGTCCAAGGATGGATTAAAAGAATGAGTACAATGAAAATGTTATTGGCTTATAAATACTATAACAAGGATCACTTAGGAAATATTAGGCAGGTTGTGAATGCAAGTGGCAATATAGAGCAAATAAACAATTACTATCCTTATGGTATGCCTTATTATGACAAGACAGCCATGATAAACAATAACAATCAGCCGTTTAAATATAACGGAAAAGAATTTGATATGATGCATGGTCTTTACACTTACGACTATGGAGCACGTCAATATAATCCTGTTGTTCCATCGTGGGACAGAATGGAACCACTCTACGAGAAATATTATGATGTAAGTCCGTATGCGTATTGTCATAATGATCCAGTAAATAGAGTGGATCCCGATGGGAAAGATGATTATTATACGTCAAACGGGACTTATCTTGGGTCAAACAAAGCTGAAACAGACTTTATTTACATAGCTAATAGCTATAGGCAACTTGCCGATGGTAGATATGTTATTAAAATTAATAAAAGAGTTAATCTTTCTGATGTAGATTTAGAGGCGGAAGCTTACTCGAAGATATTTACAAACTCTCTCTTATTATCAGGAATTAATATTAATTCTTTAGTTGATAATAAAATTCAGGTGACGGTTTGGGATGGTTGGGAAGGAGGTTCTAAAGTTACATCTAACTATACAAATAAAGCAAGTATAGATGGAACTTCTTTAGCTTATACGGATAAAGATCATTCAAAAGGAGCTTTAATTACTGCATTCATTTGGCCACAAGGGACAAAAGAACGAGATATATTTATTAGTCGTTCAAATATTGAAAGTTGTTTGGGAGTCCATGAAAAAAGGGGGCATTATGACAAAGGATATAAACATAAGTTTGGAAAACCTGATGCTACTTACAAAGAGCAAATAGGTGATCGTTCTTGGACAAAAACAACTGAAAATTTCAAAGAATACATTCAAAAAGTTATAAAAGAAAATGGATATGCATATTAATAAACGTTACTTCCTTTTATTTTTTTGTTTGTGCATGATATCATGCAACAACGATAAAAAATTATGTTCGAGAATCATTAGCGTAACAGATAATAAACCTTATGCTGATTCTTTATATGAAAATAATGAGAGTTCATATAATGCAAGAAAAATAGATTTTCTATACGTTGTAAAAAATAACACAGGTAAAAAGATATATTTACCTATACATACGTCATATAACGATAAACTTCATTCTTATGTATCTGCCCAACTTATAAATGGAAAAGACACAATTACACCATTATATAGTATTGATAAAGTTCCTTATAAATCGGATATTATCAATGCAGGAGATTCCATGTTAATCTTTGTACGTTTATACCAGTTTTATCGTTGGCAAACACAATGGTGTAATGTCAATACCGATATTAGAGATATCGTATCAATGATTAGGCTAAACTACCATAAAAGTCAAGCTGATATTAATAAGGAACTAAAAAATGTAGACTTAGAATTTGAAACAGATTATCAAAAAATTATATTTTATGAAATACAACCAGGCACTAACACCGATGAATTATAGTTAGTATGTAAATGATAATTTGTAAATTCAATACATCCATAATAAATATAAAGCATATATATTAGAATAATTATTATTTTCTATCCAATTATAGTATTCACGTGTTTTGCCTGTTGTGTACGTAAAGTTATAAAATAGTATAGAAGTACCAGAATTATTACTTATTGCTTCAAAAGAACAAATATAGATCATATCTAAAAGATATATTATGAGCAGAATTAAGATCATAGATTTCGGCCCGCTTAACACATCCACTGAGACTAATGGGGGATGGTTGGAGATTAGGAAAGTTACCGTATTCGTCGGTAATCAAGGGAGCGGAAAAAGTACGATAGCCAAGCTCATATCCACATGCGTCTGGCCGGCGATCTCCGTCACGCAGAAATTATTCTTCAACAGATACAGCATCCCGACTTCTCGAAAACCACTCAAGATTTTCAAGACGGACTAAAAGAAACGTTCAGAATGCATCTGAGAAATGCTCGCCATGATGTATATCTTAAAGGAACTAAGGAGGAGGTTCAAAGGTTCCGTAATTTACAGTGGTCTGCAAAATATATAGATAATTCTTAATAGGTTTTGTAGGGTATTTAACGATAAAAACAATAAGAGGATGAAAAAATATTAGGATTTATGGCATTCTACATCTTGTTTTCCTACATAGTATCGTGTAAGGATAATGTGAGAAAGATGATAGACAATGGAGACTTTAAGTATTGGAAAGATGATAGTGACAGGGCGACGTATTATTATTTTGATTCGGCAGGTAGATGGACTATTTATGAACGATATGATACTGTTCGTAAATATGATGGTATTGACAATCTTCTGCATGAATATTGGTATTTGGTAAATGACAGAACCATCAATATAAATGGTTATGCTCGACCGCTGGTCAAGGTAACTCCTAACAAGTTGGTTTGGTTAAGAACGTATGATACGGCATCTTTTACCGCAGCCTCAAAAGAAGAGATACCTCCTAAATATCAGAAACGTCAACGATTCGTAAGAATAATAAAAGTATATTAGCAGATATGGTGACTTTCAAAGACGAACGAATAGCGACGATCGTATTCTGCTGCAAACAGGGCGCCACTATATCTCATTTTGAACGAGAAAAACAAGCGCAGTCATTTAGCATTAAAAAGGCCTATATTGCCAATGGCTGCAAACCCATATTCAGAAGTTCACAGGCTGTCAGGATGCAACGTTTCTTTGATGATACAGGCTATTCCCTGCGTATCGAAAACCGCATTAAAGATTTATAAGGAAAGAACACTACTGTCCAAAGAAATTTTCCCATAGGGTCATCTGACCATAATCGGAGCAATCCAATGGACGTTTCGGTTTAACAAACAGTTCGCCTAAAGGTTTCCTCTCAAAGATAACACTCCCGACAGCGGACGATAAGATATAGAGATCTTGATTGACATGATACACGTTCTTGACAATGGCAAGCAACAGATAGTCGCAGATGGCAATCCATATCTGCGAAAAGACTGCATTCTCGCTCGTTCCATAGAACGATGTGATGCGCAACCGCTGCTTTGTCCATTTGAAGAAACACTCCACCTGCCAGCGTTCCCTGTAGAGTTCCGCGATGGTCAGGTAGGAATGGGTGAAGTCATTGGTCAAGAATCTGTAGACATTGTTTGTGGCATAGTCCTCATACACCACCATTCGAAGCGTCTCTGGATACCACTTGGAGGTTTTCGGACCAGTGAGCCTTATGATGGTGTCGCTGATGACACCGGTCTGCTTGTCAACAGGACGCTCTTCCACCACCTCATACTTCATGTTGTCCTTGGCTTTGGTCACGAAGAAAGCCTGTTGCCTATGGAAGTGGTTGAACAGTTGCCTGAAGTCGACGTAGCCTTTATCCATAAGGTAGTAGCTTCCAGCCTCTACAGGAATCAGGCTCATTACCTTGGAGTCATGTACGGAAGCCTCGGTCAAGTAGATGAAGGTCGGGATAGACCCACGCAAGTCGAGCAAGGT
>ENA-OWLL01000379-OWLL01000379.1-metagenome-genome-assembly--contig:-NODE-379-length-12074-cov-6.204842_pt1 | contig 12074 bp, 24 predicted proteins | sample MGYA00245347_ERZ651098 | MGnify/ENA primary metagenome ERZ651098 (study PRJEB26857, sample SAMEA4031767) | metagenome | biome: human; feature: oral; material: saliva | place: Philippines | collected 2014...
ATGGTATTTATTTGAATGACCAAAAATTAAAAGGTGTGCAAGCAGTTAAAACAAAAAGCACGGCTGAAAGCAACCATGCTACTGTCTACTTAAAATTTATTGCCAAGCTGGTTTGAAATGAGGTTGGTAATAACTTGTGATGAAATATCTTTAAGGACATCCAGTGAAAAAGAACCAACATTCTTTGCTATATCTTTTGTTCGATTCCAATTGTTATCTTGGCGAATATCATTGATGAACTGATGACCATAAGGAGATAAATCTTGAATTGAGAAACCACCAAAATAGTGTTGAACTTTGAGAAATAGACCGCTATGTTCACATTGTCTAACATGGTAGAGGATTTCCTCTTGTGAATATTTTGGAACAAGATTTTCATATAGTTTATCCTCTGAGACATCATTAGAGTATGTTGAATACTCTTCAACAACAAAAAGGATATCACGAATACAATCAGGATTTAATTTCATCAGAATTACCTCGTTTTATTTTCATTATACCAAATTTAGAAAGGAGAGCGTATGACAAATTTTAAAAACTTGAATGTTCAACTAATCTTTCAGAAATGCAACGGATGATTATACAGCAGTTAAAAATGATTTTCTGAGAGATCCAAATCTTGAACCTGCAACAATCGGTATATTGATGGTAGTACTCAGCAATAAAGAAAACTGGATTGTCTATCCAGAAGAAATCGCAAATCGTCTAGGAGTGGGACGGGATATGGTAGATAGACATTTCAAAAAGATTGAAAAAGCTGGATATTTACGGACCGTCAAAAAAAGCCTCGGCAGAGGGCGAGGAGTTCAGACTTTCAGATTCTTCTCAGACACAAAAATAACTGATTTTCAATTTGAAATTATGTTGCAGAGATTGGAAGAGGCTTTACAAAAGTTATCCACAGATTAGTAGTTACATTTCCTTAATTTACAAATCTGTATTTTACAAATCTGTATTTTACAAATCTGTAAAATAAGGCACTAATAAATATTAACTAACAACAAGTATTAAATAACAATAAATACTAACTAACAACAAGTCCTACTTCTCTAAATAAATAAAAGAGAGAAATTTAAAATTTAGGACTTTGGTTTGAAAGGAGGGATCAAAATGGAGAGTTTTAGTATCGGCATTAAAGTTTCTAATGTTGAGGAATTGGTAGAAGCTAGTCGAGAAGTATCAAAAAAAGCCGAAGAATTGCAAGAAGCAATCAAACGGCTTAACGAGGTCGAGTGGAAATTAGAAACCGAGTTTTTTCATGATTAGGATTTGTGCTGCAGCAGACATCATTTCTTTCCAAGTCTTGAATTTTGTTTGTTCAGAAACAAAGGTATCAAGAATTGATTCATCTGCCTTTTCAAATTCCTCTGCATTGGATATTTTTTCTGGGCTTGATAACAAAAATTCGTCTATGGTTGAAAAATTTGTGTGTTCAACCATGAATTGATCAGAGAAAATTTCTTTGAAAGAATATTCGTGTGTGCCAGAAATGGATTGAGCGTTCTCTGAAAGTTGGTCAAGTCGGTTAGAAAAATCATCCAGTCCTTTGATTTTGAAAGTCATATTATCAACCTCCTTTCTATTGGAATTTTGACTAAAACGGTGAGAGGTCTCAGTCAAAAATGATTATAACATAGATAACAGAAAAACACAACATATTGTTAATTAAATATATATGTTGAACAACATATAGTGTTTGGAGGCGTGAAATGTGGGAACAATTAAACAGAATCATGCAAGAAAGAAATTTGAATGGTTATCAATTATCTAAGATGTCTGGAGTCAACCGTAGTTTCTTTTCTGATTTGAAAAGTGGGAAGGTGAAATACCTTTCTTGGCCGAACATATGCAAAATTGCTGACGCGTTGGAGATCAGCATAGATGAATTAAGATAAAACAAAAAAGCACCTGACGGCAATCAGGCGCATACTAAAATAACTAACTGAATTATATCACAGAAAGAGAGGAAATGCCAATGGCTTTGGAATTGTTTGGAGAAGATTTCAAAAATGAATTGCTGGAAGAGCTTGTCCAGTTGAATGTAAAAGCTATGACTGAAGCTAGACTACGAGTGGCAAGAGGCACGAATTGGGTTTCAATCAAAGGTGTTCAAGAAAAGACAGGCTGGGGTCGCAAGAAAATTGAAGATTTCAGAGACGCAGGGAAATTCCGCTATCAGCAAAATGCAAAAGGTGGTAAGTATTTATATGACTTAAACGACGTACTTCGGTTTCAAAGTCAGTTAGCAAAGTGAGGGAAAGAATGAATCTATTAGTAAGATTAAAAAACTGGTTATCTAAAGAACTCAACACTGACTGGAGGATCGTTGCATTAGACTTAAACCAGGCGTTAATTGAGACGCAAGCAAAATTACAACAAGCGAATCAAGAAATCGCAGACTTGGAGGAAGTTGTAGCAATCTACAAGGAAAAAGAACAAGGAGAACAATATGTTTAAAGCACTAAAAACAATCAAAAAAATCAAACAACTTCAGAAAGCAATGCACGACGCAAGCGTAGCATTTCTACTTATGCAAGACCTCGGTTTGGCTCCTGGTAGCGAAAAAGGAAGAGCAAGAGCTAAATTGTTTCATGATGTAAGTCACATGATCAAGGACATTTTAGACGGCAAGTCAGTAGATGAAGCGATGACAAGATTAGAAATCAAAGTGAAAACTGAAGAGGTGGAGCAAGATGATGACAGTTCCAGAGATTGAAAATAAGCTATATCCATGCGTGGCTGTGAACGAGCGCAAGCGTCTTGACTGGTACAAAGAACATGATGTGAAGAAGTATCTGAAGGAGATTGCGAAGCTCTGGAGAAAGTACGAGGATCAACTAGATGGACGGATTATTTAACTACGACAGGGATATGATGCAGCCGCCAGAAGAACAAGAAGAACTTGACCCGAGCGAATATGTGGACATCGGATGCGGTCGACGTCGATATGTGGGTGATGAAATATGATTGAAGAACTACTTGCAGAAATCGACAATTGGCGGGCTGAGTATATGCATCTTGGTCAGGAACTTGGAGAAATTATCAACGAGCAACAAGATATTATTTTGAAACTACAAAATGAAAATCGACGCTTGAAGCGTGAAAATTGGAACTTTAAGAAAACGAAAGGTAGAAAGAAATGAAAAAACGATTATATTACAAAAAATGGAAACAAGAACTTAGAGAGGAAATGAAAGCAGAAATTGATGGCGAGTATCTAACCGAGAAAATGGTTAGAAAAATGAGTATTAACGACATGTTACATTATTTTCGAAAATTAGCATTAGAAGATGCTGGATACTGTGGGACAATGTTTAATTACTAAAAGAAAAAGGAGAAGAAAATGACAAACGAACTAACACAAAAACAGATCACATCACCAGTCGCTGCACGGATCCAGGAAATGCAGAAAGAGGGCTTAATGATCGCACAGAATTATAGTGTGAGTAACGCTTTGAGTTCAGCTTATTATGCACTAAAAAATTCCAGTAGTGGGAATTTGCTCCAGCAATGCACGCAAGATAGTGTTTATAACGCTTTGCTCGATATGGTTACTCAAGGTCTAAGTCCAGCTAAAACACAATGCTATTTCATCCCTTACGGTAATGTGGTCAAATTGACCCGTTCGTATTTTGGAACAATGAAAGTCGTTAAACAGTTGCCCGAAGTAAAAGACATCTACGCTCAGATTATTTTTAAAGGAGATGAGTTTGAAGCTGAAAACATTGACGGGCGCTGGAAATTTGTCAGCCACAAGTCGAGCTGGAAGAACCAGGATAACCCAATCGAAGGCGCTTATTGTGTGATTGAAAAAACTGATGGAGAGAAAATCCTCACGATCATGACCAAGAAGGAAATTGACAAGTCTTGGGCACAAGCTAAAACTAAGAATGTTCAGAATAACTTCCCTCAAGAAATGGCCAAGCGTACGGTCATCAATCGTGCGGCTAAACAATTCTTCAACACATCGGACGACAACGACTTATTCATCGATGCAGTTAATCGAACTACTGCGAACGAATATGACAATGAGCGTAGAGTAAAAGAAGCCGAACCAGTGAGAGAAGAAGTTGAAACGTTAGACGACATTCTAAAAGCTCCTAGCAAGCCCACAGAGAGCGATAATGTGGTAGATGGAGAAATTACCGCAGAGACCAAAACACCCCCAAAAACAGCTGGAAAAACGGCAAATCCTGACGAGTTAGCCTCTACCGAATACCCAGCAGATGAAATCCCAGATTTTGACGAAGAAACAGGCGAGATTTTGGAAGAAATCAGTTTCTTTGAGGGGAACACGACCAATATTAAGGAGTAGTCCATGGAAGAACTAACACAAGCGAACTACTACCAGAATACAAGCCACTTAACCAATTCACGCTTCAAACGGTATCAGCAATGCCAAGCGAAGGCATTTGCCCTTGATGGTGGCCAATGGGTAGAAGAGAGGGATGAAACACCTCTCTTGCTCGGTAACTACGTTCACAGTTACTTTGAAAGCGAAGAAGCGCACAAGCAATTCATGGACGAAAATGGCGAGAAGCTACTAGCCAAGACCGGGAAGAACAAAGGAACCCTCAAATCTGATTTCGTGATTGGTGACAAGATGATTGAGAGCCTGAAAGATGATGAAGGCTTCAACCATTTGTATCACGGTTACTCATCAGACGAAGTTCAAAAAGAATTGATCGTCTATGGCGAAATCGAAGGAGTACCAGTCAAAGGAAAGCTGGATAGCGTGAATCTAAGTCGTGGCTACTTTGTGGATCTTAAAACCATGAAGTCCATCTATGCTGAAGAATGGAGCGCAGAACTCAAGAAAAAAGTTCCCGCTGCAGTCAATAACATTTTGAATTTTGGATATCACGGCCAGCTTGGTCTATATCGTGAATTGCTGAAACAAATGACAGGCGATGACTTTAGACCGTACATCGTAGCAGTCAGTAAGGAAAACGTGCCAGATCGTGAGATTCTGAAAATTGATGATGAATGGCTTGAGGAAGGACTAGACAAAATCAAGTCTGAAATTGTCGAGGTTTGGAACGTGATTCAAGGCAAGCAGAAACCAAAAAAATGCGGTCATTGTGACTATTGCAGAAGTCAGAAGAAATTAGATGCGGTCGTTACCCTGAACGACCTGATTGAAATGTAAATAAATTAAACAAGCCGTGCATTCTTGTAAAACTGCGAACTAGAAAGCGTCAGTAAAGGTCATGTGACCTGGACGAGCGACTGCCCGTATTTAGCCAATTCTCACAAAGGCAGTCGCATTTTTTGAAATGAAATGAATGAAATCAAAGAAAAAGCTCTGGCCAAGTTACTAGAGGAAATGAAGAAGGACCATGGACCAGCTGAGGACGCTATCCACAATTGGATTTGTGATCAAGAAGACGAGAAACTCTTTGAAGGGGTTTTGGCCGACAAGAAATCCATCAAAGAAGCTTTGAAATATTGTGCAAATCAAGCTAAAAGCTATAAGTCGGGATCTTGTGCGATGGTAGACGACTCTACTGTATTTGGATGGGTCTATAAGTATTTTACTGGCAAAACTAAAAAGGTCGAGGCTATCCATGCGACTGTAGTAGTCGGCCAACAACCTGAAAAACCAAAATCTAAAAAAGTCAAAAAACAGAAAAATGTTATTGACGGTCAGCTCGATTTATTCGGAGAATTAGCATGATAAAAAATCAAAAAATTATTGATGGACGTTTGAAACCGCCCCCAAAATTCTTCGACTGGTGCTATTCGCAGATCCCGACCATCAAATGGTCTAACAAATCTCAAACGATTCAGAGCGACCGGACAGGCTGCGGGGTCATCGAAAAACGTCTGACAAAGTCGAGCAGATTAGACTTTTACGATAAATTCTACAGTTTTGCAATTGTGCTTGTGACGTGCAAACGAATTGAAATTCAATCGTACGGATTCTGGTCGCGATATACGAATGGCAAGCAATCTATCAGGATGCAGCTAACAAACTTTGAGCAGATGAGCGACAACCAAGTCATACAACTGACCGAAAGATGCGGAGTCTACGCTCCTGGTCTGACTCCTAACTTCTCAGGCCAAGGGGCTTACTCAGGAACAGTATTTTTTGAAAACAATTGGGAGAAGAAGATTCGAGAGATTTCTGAATTGAAGTATTTAGAATTTCCTTGTGGATTACGCTACTACCATTTGCCACACATGTATAAATACCGTTCCGAAATCGAGTTCCTGCAGAAAATAAATGCCTGGAGAATGGCTACAGACCTTGCTTATGATGTTACTGAATATGACGGATGTCATGTGAGAAAAGCGGTTGATTGTCGTGTCGTAACAAAGAAATGGCTTCATGAAAATAAGCGATTTTTTAAAAATACGGATAGATCCTTCAGAGATTACGAGCTAGAACGTCGCATCAAATCACGAGGTGGTACGCTTGCTCCTGGGATTGAAAAAGTCCTGACTTATCAAGATATCAACAAAATCCCAAAAGCTGCCAAAATAAACAGGTTCCAGAATTGGTTCTTAAAAAACAAAGTTAATTTTGATTACTATGTAGACTATATCAGCATGTTGAACGAGCTCAATGTTTCTATCGATACTGACAATCTCATCATGCCAAAAGATTTGGTCAAAGCGCATGACAATGCAGTTAAATTGCTTATTCAGCACAAGAGCGAGATTGAACAGCGCAAGTTCGAGAAGCGCCAGAAATCTTTGGCCAAATACGAGAAAGTGGTAGGCCAGTATCTCTTTAAACCAGCCTACAATTCCGGAGAATTGATTTTGGAAGGGAAGGCACTGTCACACTGTGTCGGCAGCGCTAGATACACTCAAGATCATGCAAACGGCAAAACAACAATCATATTCGTTAGGTCAAAAGATGAACCAGACAAGCCGTTTTTCACTATGGAATACCAATCAGGACGGATTATCCAAATCAGAGGCAAGCACAATTTATCGGCTCCGGAGAATATTCGGCAAGCTGCAGAACAATGGCTGGTAGAAATCAACAAAAATACAAAACACGCATAAAGGAGAAAAATAAATGCTAAATAAAATCGACATCCCAGGAACAAGTATCACGCTAGAAATCGTAGATAAGAATATCACGATTACAAACAAAATTGAATATGATATGCAGATGCATTTCAGAAATACGGACGCAGACGCTTCTCTTGATACAAGTGGCGACGTGTTCGAGCCACTCTACTGGCTAGATATTAAGGCAACACCGAAGAAACCTACGGAATATCACTCTAGTCTGGGAGTCAAGGCAGAAAAACGCAACTTGGCCGAACTTCAGAAGTTCTTCGAGTTTATCGAGAACAACAAACAAAATCTCTTTGACATTTGTGGTATTAAGGGAGAACTACAATGAAAAATCTGACATTATCGTTAGACATTTCAACTACTGCGACAGGATGGGCCGTATTTCACGGCTCTGACCTTGTCCAGAGTGGTGTCTTAAAACATAAAAGTAAGTCGTTCTTTGAACGTGGACGCTTCATGGCTAGCGAATTGCGAGCCATTCAATCAAGGGCGCTCCAGAAGTACAACTGTCATTTTGAATCGATTGTGGTCGAGAAGAACTCGGTCATGGGGCCAAATCAGCAGTCCATGATTAGTATTGGAATTGTGACAGGTATCATCCTTGGTCGACTGATTGCTGACAATGTGTACTTTGTGAACGTGTCGACCTGGCGCAAATACTGGAAGTTCAGCTATAAGGACCGTAGCAAGAAATCAATGAAGCTGCAGGCAGTTGCTAAGGTGTCCGAAACGTTTGACCTTAACGTTAAAGACGATGAAGCTGACGCTATCCTGATTGGTTCGTACTTTGTAAGCTACGGCCACGAATTTGGTGACTTGGAAAACCACAAGATAAGTTGAGGAGGTGGAATGATGCGAGTGTTCATGGAGTTCGTTGACGACGAAGAAAAACTGGCGGTGGAGAGACTCAATGAATATATTGAAAAAGCCAAAATAGCAACAAGTGGCAAGGCTAAAATAAACATTATAGGTTACCAAGTCGCACGTTACGAACAAATAAACAAAGAAAGAACTTACATTCTTGTCGAGGAGGTAACAGATTGAAACGATTCATATCTATCTGGATTCTGCTGTCAGCTGGATTGAATGTCTGGCAGATGGGCAGGATTGCAGAATTAGAAGCAAAGCGCCCGATTGTCATCTATAAAGCTGATAACAAAGGCGCAGAAATCAAAGGCAGAGTCGTCCACAAGGAGAAAATTGGCGACATGTACACAATCACTATTAAAAACTACGGCATTTTCGTAGTCACACAAACAAGCTACGAATCTTTGAGGATTGGAGACGAGGTGAGATTATGAAACTCAAATTTAGAGCGTGGGATACCACAAATAAAGAGATGTTTAAAGATACTTTCGCAATAACAGAAAGCGGACAGGTTGTAGTAGTTGACCAATCCTCTGTCTTTGTTAGTCCAGATTATGTTTTCGTTGACAATCTAGTCATCATGCAATCAACAGGCCTTTGTGATAAGAAAGGTACAGAAGTTTTTGAAGGTGATATCTTACATCATCAGATACAGACAGAATATACCTTTATTGTCAAATACGACAAAGACAAAGGTCGCTGGTATGGTGACGGTCTAAGTCGCACTTATCGAATTGATATCACGAAGGATTTTCTACAATATTACAAAGTCATCGGCAATATCTACGAGAATCCAGAGCTTAATAATTAGTAAAATAAAAAAGCCAAGGCGCTCTCTGCCTCAGCTATAATCTCAATAACATTATTATACCACAAAAGGAGATAGAGAGTGAACAAGGCTAAAGAGCTATTGAAAGAATTACAAGACCTTGATATGGACATTCAAAGCCGTATTGACGAAATCAAAGAACTTGAGGCTGGTTTGCTCTCAAGTCCGAAGTGGACTGATGTAAAAGTCCAAGGTGGTCAAGCTAGAAAAGTTGATGACGTCTATACTCAGCTTGTCGTGATGAAAGAGGCTATAGAACAAGATACCAAGGAAGTTATTAACAGAAAGCTTGAATTAGGTAGAATGATCAATAGGCTTAAAAATCCAAAAAGCAGGTCTGTCCTTAGAATGACTTACATTACTAAGACCTACATTGAGGATATTTGCGACAATTTGAGAATTAGTAAGGCAACTTATTACAGATTACGCAAACAGGCTGAGTCTGAACTAGAGGAGACTATCATAGACAAAGTGAGCTAAAGTGAGTACGCATGAAGTCAAAAATCTGTTAGAATGGTAGTATCAAGAATTAAGGGTGAGCGTCAATATATCACCCATCAACTTATTAGAAGGTCGGCAGTAGCGACTGGACCTTGCATGATTGCGTAGCTACTTATATCCTAGGTAAGTTATAAGCTAGAGGGTTTGATTCCCTCAGAGGTTGTAATGACTACAAAAAAATAAAAAAGAAAGTATTTCAAAATAGATTTCTGATTAACAAGCAAGTCCGTAGTCAGCTTGCAGTAAGTCACTCTTTGAGTGGCTTTTTATTTTGTCGGAAAGGAGGTAGTCCGGTGAGTGGATAAATTAACCCCAAAACAAGAGCTATTTGTCCAAGGGATAATCTCCGGGCTATCTCAAAGACAAGCGTATAGACAGGCTTACAAAGCCGAAAAAATGAGCGATGCAGTAGTTGACAATAAAGCATCTGCTATTTTCAATAAGGGTGAGGTAAGGGTTAGGTATCGTGAGTTACTCAAACAGTTCTCGAACATGTCCTTATGGTCCAGAGAACAGGCTTTTAACGAGTATGAATGGCTTAAAAACAAGGCTAGAGCAAGTATCGAGAATGAAGGTATTAGACAAGCTAATTCAAACGCCTTTCTTTCGGCTTTGGAAGGTATGAACAACATGACTTTCCATGACTTAGAGTTGATTGATGAAAAACTGAAACTAGAAATCGAAAAACTCAAAACTCAAATCGGCGAGGATAATGAACAAAATGACAAGCTTGTTGAGTTTGCTAAGGCTTTGAGAGGTGCTTTTAATGACAAGTAAATTCACGCAAAAACAAGAGCAAGTCCTTAAGCGGGTTTTAAATGATGATTTCTTTATTTGTGGTCTGCATGGTGCAAAGCGTTCAGGTAAGACTGTTTTGAATAATATGGTTTTCCTGAATGAGATTGATAGGGTTAGAACAATAGCTGATAAGTTAGACATTGATGAACCGATGTATATCTTGGCCGGGACGTCTTCAACTTCGATACAAAATAATATCATACAAGAACTTTATAACATGTTTGATATTGAGCCAAAATACGACAAACATGGAGCTTTTACTCTTTGCGGAGTTAAAGTGATTCAGGTCTACACTGGTTCGATTTCAGGACTAAAACGTGCTCGTGGATTTACTGCTTTTGGAGCTTACATAAACGAGGCGTCACTCGCTAATGAACAGGTATTTAAAGAAATCATTTCACGTTGTTCGGGAGAGGGTGCACGGATTGTTTGGGATAGTAACCCAGATATCCCAACTCACTGGCTCAGACGAGATTATATCAACTCTGGTGATGATATGATTATCGACTTTCATTTCAAGTTAGACGATAATACATTCATGTCTGATAGATACCGCGAGAATATCAAAAATGCTACGCCAGCTGGTGTATTTTACGACAGAGACATTCTAGGACTGTGGGTAACTGGTGAGGGTGTTGTTTACCGTGACTTTAGCGAGAATATGTTTGTGGACAATGTGTCAGAAGATATCACGAAGATATATGCTGGCGTAGACTGGGGTTACGAACACTTTGGCTCTATCGTTGTTATCGGAGAAACGCCAGAGGGCGAAGTTTATCTTTTAGAAGAACATGCACATCAATACAAAGAGATTGATTTTTGGGTAGACCTCGCTAAGAATATCAAAGAACGATATGGAAATATTACTTTTTGGGCAGATAGTGCACGACCTGAGCATGTAGCTAGGTTTCAGAGAGAGCAATTAAAGACCTTTAACGCTAATAAAGCTGTCTTGTCTGGTATTGAAGAAGTCGCTAAGCTTATGAAAGCTGGGCGCTTTTTTGTTGTTTCAGATAAGGTCAGCAAGTTCAAAGATGAGGTCTATCAATATATCTGGAATGAAAAGACGGGCGAGCCAGTGAAAGAAAATGACGACGTACTGGATGCGGTGCGCTATGCGATTTACTCACAACATTCACAGCCGAAAGCAACCGTCCGCAGACGTTCCCAGTACGGGTTATAGAAAGGAATTAAATGTATCAGATTTTTACTTATCCACGGGATGGATATGATGAAACAGCTTTGAGCAAAGAATTGATTTACAAGCTGATTCGCAAGCATACACAAGAACGCAGTCGCTTGCGTGATTTGAAGAAATACTATTTGGGTGAGCATGCTATCTTGAATCACACGAGAAGAAATCAGAACGCACCAAACTTTAAAACAGTAGCAAATCACGCTAAGGACATCGCAGACACGTCTACTGGCTATTTTATGGGCAATCCTATCAAGTATAACAACACTGCTGAGAGCGACCTTGAGCCTTTGCTTGAGGCTTTCGATGGTGCCGAAATCGACCAAGTAGATGCACAGAACGCCTTGAACATGGCTATTTATGGGCGTGCTTACGAGTACATCTATGCCAAAGAAGGATTGACTGAGCTTGATTCGACTAGCGTAGATCCCGAAAACGTGTTCCTGGTTTACGATGACAGTATTGAACGCAAGGCTTTGTTTGCGGTGTATTACTACGAAATTAAAGACGATACAAAAGATGCGACTAAATATCAAGCAGAAGTCTTTACACAAAATCTGCATTATCACATCGTGTTGCGTGATTCGAGCACAGGAACTACACAAAACGAGCAAGTGGAACCTCACAATCTCGGGCAAATCCCAATCATCGAGTATCGTAACAATCACTTTGCGATTGGTGACTATGAGCAACAAATCAGCTTGATTGATGCTTACAATGCATTGATGGGCAATCGAGTCAATGACAAGGAGCAGGCAGTCGAGTCCATTCTTGTATTGTATGGCGCTCAGTTGGCCGATAACGAAGAAGAAGCACGAGAGGCAATGAGTATCCTTGCTGAAGAAGGTC
>ENA-OWLL01000383-OWLL01000383.1-metagenome-genome-assembly--contig:-NODE-383-length-11998-cov-10.499121_pt1 | contig 11998 bp, 6 predicted proteins | sample MGYA00245347_ERZ651098 | MGnify/ENA primary metagenome ERZ651098 (study PRJEB26857, sample SAMEA4031767) | metagenome | biome: human; feature: oral; material: saliva | place: Philippines | collected 2014...
AACTTTTCTTGGAAAATCTTTGGATTTTACCTTAGGAAGCCAAAGGAGGGGATGTACCTGGCGGGGTGTCGTGAATAGTCTTGGGAAAAGAAAACAAGGAGAAATGGAGGTTTGGAAGACTGTATTTTCCATCTGAAATAAAGGCTTATTTGTTCATAAGTCGTGTGATTTTAGCCTCAAAAATAGGGCTGATCCTGATAAAATATTGCGAGAAATAAAGTATAAAATAAGGAGAAAGGTAGGGTTAAAATTCAATTTTTAGTGGCTGAAACGAAAGTTATTTTGCATGTAATTCGTGTGATTTTAGAGTCAAATTAGGGATAAGCAAGAGAACATATTGGGAGGAATAAAAGATAAAATAAGAAGAAATGCAGGGTTGGAATTCAATTTTTAGCGACTGAAATGAAGGTTATTTTGCATGTAATTCATGCGATTTTAGAATCAAAAATAAGGCTGATACTAATAAAATATTGGGAGGAATAAAGGATAAAACAAGGAGAAATGGAGGGTTAAAATTCAATTTTTAGCGGCTGAAATGAATGTGATTTTACTTGTAAGACGGGTCATTTTAAACGCATAAATAGGGTTGATCGAGATAGATTATCGGGAAAAAAAGAGGATGAAATAATAAGAATTTGCTGCCAAAAAATCGATATTTAGTTTCCGAATTAAGAGCCAATTTCACACAACGCGTATGAGAATCAAGCCCCAAAAGCAAGGCTGAAGGAATTGAAAACACCAAATATAAAGCCATAAAATCAGGGCATATTTTACTAATTTCGCCGCTCTTCTGCAGAAAGAAGAAGGCTACTGGGCAGCAGTGTGACGACATATTGGGAGTAAAAACTCGATGGATAAGAAAGCAGAAAAGCGACAAAAAGGGAGTGTTTTTTAGGAAAGTGAATTATAGGGTGGGGCAAACTATGCGACAAAATAGGAACATGTTTCGGGCAAAAGGGATGTGCGACAAATAGGGAAGTGATTTTATATAATTATAGAAAGATGATAAACGATTGAAAATCAGTATATTTACATAGTGCATTAAAGGCGAACGGCGACAAAAAAGTGACAAGTTTTGTTTACAGTTTAATCTTTCATTCAATCAGATACATATAACATTCGAATTATCAAGTATTTAAATTATAGCATAAAAGGGTATTTACGAGTCTATATGTTCCCTTTTTGTCACCTTTGAAGGGTGTAAAACGGGGGATAAAAAGGTAAATTTCAGGGCGTGAAAAACAGAAAAACGACAAAAAGGGAGTAAAAACTCAATTGCAAAAACGACGTAGATTAGGACCCGAAAAAGGGGTGAATTGGTGAACGATCAGAAGACCAACGCATGGCGCAAGTCGGTCAGTCGTTTTACCGATGCAGCCCACTCAGCCTGTCAAACGATTTTCATTGTGCTGCCCATCATCGACAATGGCGCAACCCACTGGCGCATAAACCAATAAGCACCATGGCAGAGGGAGCGACAACGTACGGAAAAACGAAGCGCAAAAGACAACTGCGACAAATAGGGAGGGTCGCCCCAAAACCTCTTAGTTAAAGTCATCATCCCCCACAGAAGAGAATCTCTTCTCTCTTAAAACACAAAAATTCTTCTTCAGATTAGATTATCATTAGTATATCTTTATAAGATATTATTTAGGAGGATGTAACTCTTTTAAGTTCAGAAAGTTACACAGACAACTAACGACACAATGGGAAGTTAGCGACGACATATTAGTAAGTATGGTGCGACAGATTGGTAAGTATGGTGCGACAGATAGGTAAGTGTTAGGGGGTATGGTGCGACATGTTGGGAGTTTAGGTGCGACGGATAGGGAAGGAGTTAGCTTATTAGATGAAGAAAGTAGACAAAATGTATACTTTTTACGCTTTTTCTCTCTGTGATCTTTAGTTATCTAAAGTGGAATAGGCGTAAATGCGCTGATTTTTAGTAGGTTTTTATTTTGTAAATAATAGTATATATACTGTTGACAATTAGTATTTTACAGCATTTACAGTACTAAAGCGTTGACAAAAAGGGAGGGTTTTGTGCAGGAGATGTTGTGCAATTGAACGACAAAAAAGTAGGGTTAAGAAAAGAATTTACAAAGAATAGAGGGAAGGAGGACGGAAAGTGACAGCCTCCCCAAGCCCCTCCGAGGGAGGGGATGTACAGATTGGGTGTTGGTTGGGAGTCTATTGTTGGTGGCTTGTACACGCTCTTTGGACGGTGGGGATGTACAGATAGAGTGTGGGTTTGTTAGTCTGTTGGTGGTCTGGGATTGCCTCTTTGGGCGGTGGGGATGTGCCTGGTGGGGATCTGATGTTGGATGTTGGGATAATGAAAAGGGCGATGAATCGGGATCGGTGTTCAATGTTTAATGCTCGAAACTCTGAAGGTTAGTGGGCAGGGCGATGGCATTTGGCAGATAGTTCGGTTGCTTGTTAAGTTGATGAGTTGTGTCCTGTGGTAGGTAAGTCGGTCTACTGAACACATAAGTTGGTTGCTTGTTAAGTCGTAAACTTGTATTCGATAACACATAACTTGTTCTAATGAACGTGCAAGTTGGTTGCTTGTTGACTCGAGAACTTGTATTCGATAGCACATAACTTGTTCTAATGGACGTGCAAGTTGGTTGCTTGTTGACTCGAGAACTTGTATCCGATAGCACATAACTTGTTCTAATGAACGTGCAAGTTGGTTGCTTGTAGACTCGAGAACTTGTATTCGATAACACATAACTTCTTCTATTGAACGCGCAAGTTGGTTACGTGTTAAGACGTAAAGTTGTAAATTGTGGTACGCAAGTCGGTCGGTCGTCAAATGGATGACTTGTATTCTACAACACGCAATTCATTTGCTTGTCAATTCGATGACATATATCCCATGACATGCAAGTCGGTCTATTGAACACACCAATTGCTTACTTGTCAGTTCGAGAACTTGTGTTCTGTGACACGCAAGTCGTTGAGTTGTCAATTTATAAACTTGTATCTGATAGAACACAAATCATCCACTTGTCAACTTTAAATTCATCCACTTGTCAGCCCAATGTCTTGTCAAATAAAATCTCATTCTTCGTTTTTCCTGTCACTCCTGTCACCTTTTTGTGTTCTGTAGGGGGTTGTTAGTGTGGAAGTTAACCAAAGAGGCAAAAGTGACAGCAAATGAAATAAAAAATAAAATAGGGAAGAAATATTACTCCCATACCCCCTTCGGTTGGAGAGGAGAGAGAGGGTTGAGCTATGGAAGACGAGTTGTTATGATCTGAAAGCACCCCACGTGGTTGTCAGTTTACCCATAATCACGATACATCGGATATGAGTTTTAATGAAGTTTTAATTGTGTAACGCTTATGAAATTATTACATTTTTATACGCTTTTGTGTGCAATGTTAATTAATAAATTTTATAAGTAAATTTAAAACACCATGTATAATTATTACTTAACTTTGCACCGTGATTACTCATGTAACCCAAAGAAACGAAGACGACTGGTCTTAGTCACCATGCCAGCTCATCCCTTGTAAAATATGAAAAGGGGCAAGGCAAAAAAGAAACGAGGTGACGGAATGATCAAACAAGAGAGCTAATAACTCCTATTGTATGCCACTTACCACTAATAAAGTCGTATAACGACCGACATGTGACAAGTAACGATAATCATTCTACCATATAAATTGAAATATAATTCAAAAGATTAAAACCATAAAGTTACTCAAATGAAAATTAAAAATTATTTGAAACCGTACATTGAATGTACGAAAGTTGAAACGGAGTGTGCACTATTGACTAGTACCGGTGGTGGCAATAATGGTGGATTTACCCCTGGAACTCCTGGCAGTGGTGGTGGTGGTCATGCCAAAACTAATCCTTTTGATTATGAGGATGATCAAGATGGAAACGAAAATGAAGAGAATTAACTATATGTTTAATTAATTAAATCCTAAAACATGACCATTAAGACTATCTACTCAGCCCTAATTAGTCTGGCAGTTCTCGGCTTGGCAGCATGTTCAACCGAGGTGAACAATGAACAATCTCAGGTGATAAACCCAGAGACATCATCTACTCGTGCATTCACGCTTACCCCTAAAGAAGCTCCACAAACACGTACGGACGTGAACATTTCAAGTCGTAATAAGTGGACAGCTGGCGACCGCCTCATAGCTTATAACATTACAAATCCAGAGGGTTATGACTATTTGACGGCTACAGACGACAGTATTTATACTAAGTTCAAAGGTGATATCCATTGGAAAGAAGGCGATGAATTGGCGCTCTTCTATCCGTTCCGTTATAACACGAAGGAGACTCCTATGGGTATTGTTCCGCTTGGTTTGAAGGAGAATACCATTCTCGTTAATGGTAAACCTGTTACTGGACATCAGAACGGAACGATAGCAAACTTCAAGTACTTCGACTACATATGGGGTAAACTGAAGAATATCCAGAGTGACGGACACAGTGCATGGGAAGACTTTACGCTGAATAAGCAGTACTGTTTTATTCGCTTGAACATTATCTTTAATGGTAAGCCCATTAAGGATATGACACAGGTAACGATCAAGAACATCTATACAGAAGGTGACTTTAACCTCTCAACAGGTCAGATTACCTATACAAACAAGGGTGAAATGACTGTTACTGCAGACAAGCCACTTGAGTATTTCGACATTGCATTGCTACCTGATGCGAATCTCAGAGCCAGCTTTATCATCCAGACCAAGAGTGGAATAACATTCCACGCTACTATGGAGCGGGATTATAACTACGAGAAAGCGAAGTATTATCCTTACACCATCACTGTAAAAGACCCTGATTCATTCATTCCAATAGACGGTGTGAAGTGGGGAAAGTACAATCTTCAGTACGAACCAACAGAACATCAGAATGGTTGGGTAGAAGGTTATCGCCTCGCAAAGAATGCTTGGGACTACTTCTATACGAACAATGACCCATTCAATCTCTATCCAGAGTTCCTCCCACGTGCGTTCAATTGTGTTGCTTTCGACCACTTCCGTTGGGGAAACATCGCTTATGCCCACAACTATAGCCATGATGCAATGCGTTATTACTCAACTTATACGGGTAATATCCAGGGTCAGCAGCTGAACAACTGCTATGGTGACCTTGCTTATTATGCATCAAAGGGTGACTGGAAGTTGCCTACAACGAACGATTTCCGTAAGCTGATGGCTAAGACAGGAGAGTATCTGGGATACTATGTTGACAATGGCAACGTTGTAGTAGGTGTGCTCTTCGATCCTACAGTACCTGAGCATCTCAAAGGAAAGGTACTTGATAAGAACGGAAGAGTTATCGGTAGAACCAATCAAACGAATGGTATCTACGTTGGAGACTACAGAAAAGCAAACTGTACACGTATGAAGCACTTCACAAAAGAGGATATCGACAAGGGCGTATTCCTGCCATGTGCAGGTGCATATACCGAGTATAACGACGGTGCACCACGCCTCCAGCGTCCAAGTGCTCAGGCTCTTTACTGGACATCCGACGGCAATGCATGCAACAACAGAGTGGCAACAGCCTTCTCAGCTTACTATATGACGAACGGTTGTTTCTACCCAGGAACAGTCAGCGGATACCGTAGTACGAGCAATCCTAAGTGGAGTATGTACAGCATTCGTCCAGTATATGCAAAATAAAAGGTAATCAGGGAGAGTGCACGGGGATATGGAAACGGTCCCTTCAGTTCTTAAAATGTGGCTCTCCCCCTTGCCCTTTCATCGTTGAAGGGAGAAGAATTACCACGGAAAAACGATAGTTATGGGAGTCAGAGGATATATGATACCTCTGGCTTCCATTCTTTTTTACCGTTTAAGAAGCGTCAGGCATATTGTAAAGGTGCGCAGCAGGCTTGCTACATCATACAATCCTTTCCATTGAAGCAGCGTGTCTTATGTTGTAAATACAGCCCCCTGATAGTTTTAATCACACCGTCTTGTTGGTTAGATAGCGTGCCTTTTCCTATTAAAGCCAGCCGTTTTATCAGTTAGATAGCATGGCTTTTCATATTTATCCCTACCGTCTTGTTGGTCAGATAGCGTGCCTTTTCCTATTAAAGCCTGCAATATCGTTGTGCAAGAAAGCGTGGTTTTTATATTAAACCTTACTGTATTGTTTATGAGAGCGTGCTGACTTCCCTGTTTATCCCTATCGTTTTCTTTATCAGGAGGAGATGGTTCTCATATCCAGCCCCATGGTTTCGTTTGTCAGTGTGTGCTGAATTTTTGTTCAAACGTTACAGCCTTGTTTATGAAAAGAGGGTAGTTTCCATGTTAAAACGACCCCTCATATTTGTTAAAAGGTGGTTGCTTCGAAGTTAAATTTTACTGTCGTGATTGTTAAAAGAATATAGCATACTTAACAAAGATATCCAATTTGTTTGTTAAAAGCAGGTGGGTTGAGTGTTAAATGACACCATCTTTTTTGTCAAAAATTAGCAGTTCACTACTTATATCCCATCCTTTCACTTGCAAAACAACCCCTGATGTGGTGTCGGATGATGGTGAATCGTGCATCAAACGATGCTGAAATTGTTTTTCCGTGTGGCTTGGTTGTGATCAGTAATACCATTGACCAATGCCGAAACCCTATTGTTGCAGCGTGTTTATCGCCCTTTCCGTCAGCTTCAAACACCCCTTCCGTCCCCTTAATAAATAAGGTATGCAGAGGGCAGATACCGCAAAGTACGAACGGGGAAAATACCAATAAGAAAGTTGTCCATTATTGATACAAAAGTTTTATTAATGTTAAAAAAAAGATTTTAATGCTTTTCGGGTACGTATTAATATATCTATAGTTGTATTAATAGTACAGTGAGTTATTTTTTTCTTGTGTGAAAACCGATACACATTAAAAACTATTTGACTCTAAATGGCCACTATAACTGAGACGGGCGCACCAGTATTACTGATGTGCCCGTTTGTTTTTTCTGTCTTTTTTGATGTGTTTATGGGTTTACAAGTTAACAGATTGTGTTTCTTAAGGTGTTGGCTTGGACGCTAAACACAGCCCTTTACCCTTTTACCCTTTTCTCTTTTTATCCTTCCCTGAGTTTTTTTTTCAATACCCTTAGGGCTTCTTTCCAATTTCCTTAGGGCTTCTTTCCAATTCCCTTAAGGCTTCTTTTTATTTTTCTCCAGAGATGGTTATCTCCCCAGCGATGGCTTTTTTCATGTATTGGCGTATGGTTTCAGGGTCATCATAGAGTGCCTGAAGATACATAAGCTTCGTAACAGCAGCCTCTACCGTGCTATCGTAACCACTGATAACACCTGCATCCTTCAGCTGATAACCCGTATCGTAACGGCTCATCTCCACCTGTCCGCTGATACATTGGCTGATATTCACCACGACAATACCCCTGCGTGATGCCTCTTTGAGCATGTTCATCAGCCAAGGTTTCTGTGGTGCGTTCCCACTTCCGTATGATCTCATGACGATACTACGCAGTTCCGGAGCGTCAATGACATGCTTCACGATGTCATCCTCAATGCCTGGGAAGAGCGAAAAGATAACTACATTCGCGTTAAGGTCCGTATGTGGAATCATCGGACGTGTATAGTCGGGCTTCAGAATACGGTGTTCGTCAAAGGTAAAGTTCACTCCAGCCTCACAGAGATGCGGATAGTTGAACGAGTCGAAGGCATTGAATTCATCTGCATTCTGCTTCGTTGAACGGTTACCACGCAGCAGATGTCCACTGAAATAGATGCACACCTCCGGCACCATTGGCGTCCCATCGGCATGATGAGCAGATGCAAGTTCGAGGCTTGTCATGAGGTTTTCCTTCCCATCCGTGCGCAACTGTCCGATAGGAAGCTGTGATCCCGTGAGGATAATAGGCTTGGTGAGGTTCTCAAACATAAACGATAGCGCCGAAGCAGTGAATGCCATGGTGTCCGTACCATGCAGGATTACGAATCCGTCATAGTCATCATAGCGTTCAGAGACGATGTTCACGAGCTGTGCCCACCGTTGTGGCGTCATGTCAGAAGAGTCTATTGGAGGGTCAAACTGGTAAGTGTCCACTTCAGTTGGTATCAGTCTGAACTCAGGAACATTGTCAACAAGGTGGTTAAAGTCAAGTGGTTCCAGTGCTCCTGTCACCTTATTATGACCCATACCTATGGTTCCACCAGTATAGATTAGCAGTACTTTGTTTGTTCTCGTCATAATGTATCAGTTTGTTATTTTGCAAAGATAATAAAAAAATATGCACCGTTCTTTATTCTATATATACTTTTTTCTTTTCCTTATTATTAGGCTAATGATTTCTGTTACATAATATTACGGAAATCAAATGGTATTTGTTAAAATTAATATACACCCTTAAAGATTTAACATTTATTAGTTTTGTGGATATAAAAATAGTAGTAATTTTGCACCGAATTATCCACGTAATGTGTAAGTTTTCAGCTACTTAGCAGCGCAAGCCACTTAAAAATAAAAGAATTTCTATTGTATTCTATTTGCAAAAAGATAACTTATTAATAATTATTTGATTATGAGAAAAAAGTATGTAGCACCCTCAATGAGGGAGTTTAATGTGCCATGTGAGGCTATTATCATGGCAGGTTCAGGAACAAATCCGACCTTTAACCCATCCGTAACTCCGCGTGGTGATGGTGGAGAAGAGGACTTAGATGGCGACACTTATGATGCATCAGGTAGCGATACCAGCACACCACAGCCATAAGTAAGTAGGAGAGTTACTAACAAGCATTAAGAAAACGACTAACAAAAAATGAATTCAAGAAACTTATTCACACGTATGATGTTAGGCTTAACAGCCCTGACATCCAGCTTCCTTGTGGCATGTAGCGATGTAGACACAGCCCAGGACCCACAGAAACCAACTGATGGTATCACGTTCAACATGAGCGATGTGCAGGACAGATCTGATGCTTCACTGCCTAAGACCAAAGCTCCTGAGGTTTATGAGAACCACACTGTAGCACTGCAAGGTGCTGATGCCAAAGGTTTTGTACTTGAGGAGAGCACCGTTGAGGGTGTTAACCCAGTGCAGCAAAGCCCTGCTACACGTGGTACGATGAAGACTTCTATCGACGGACAGTTCACTGTTTTCGCATGTAAGAACGGTGGAGTGTCACCTGACTATATGTATAATGAGAAGGTGAATGCCAACGGAACGATGGTAACACCTAAGAAGTGGCGCAAGTCAGAGGCTTCAACGCTGAAGTTCTATGCCGTTTATCCAGCTGCACAGGACGCTGACCAGCAGATCAGTCCAGCTACTTACAGTGCATCACAGAGCCCTGTTATCAAGTTCAGTCCTAAGAGTGACGTGAAGCAACAGGCTGACCTCATGGTGGCAAAGACGGCTGATATGGCTTACGACACTTATGTTAGCACACCTGTTCCATTGCAGTTCACCCACGCCACAACGGCTATTCAGTTTAAGATAGGTAACGACCTCTCTTATAACCAGCAGGTACAGAAGATCGAAATCCAGAACGTTTACGGTGAAGGAACATACGATCTCGCTACCAAGACATGGACCGTTGGCACAACAAAGAAGAGCTATACGCTTACGTTGAACCCTACTTTCTCTACTGCACAGAACCCTGGAACGGTGATGAACGGCGGTGATGGCACGTTCTTCATGATTCCTCAGACCCTTCCAGACGATGCTAAGGTGAAGATTACCTTTGCAAGTGGTAAGTATTGGGAAGGAAAAATCGGTGGAACGGGTAAGGTTTGGGCTGAAGGAACCACAAAGACTTACACCATTTCAAACTCTAAAGACCTCTCTGACCGTGACTTTATCCTGACCGTTACACCAACAAACGGAACAGAAAGAGAGTACAATCAGTTCGACCTTCCATTCACTGTAACCAGTTATAGCCACCTGAAAGGCTATACAGGGACCGACCGTGACAAGGCAGAAGCATGGCAGATTGCGAAGTATGAGACACGTGAAGGAACTTACAGTGCAAGTGAATCAGAGAAAGGTTGGCACGATGCTGGGACAACCTTACCTGCTTTGGCAACTGCAATCCTTAAGACTTCTGGTAACGGAGGTACAAGTGCTGAAGCAAATAAGTTGACCTTTAAGGATGACTATAAGGCTGATTTCGTTGCTTATAGAAATGCTCAGTTGAAGGGAGCTACGCCTGAAACGAACAAAGACCTCTCTATGATCAATGGCAAACAGAACACTGCTAACTGTTATATCGTCTCTGCTCCAGGTACTTATAAGTTCCCATTATACTATGGTAGTAGCCGTGTGAACGGTCAAGATGTCAATGCTTCCTTCTGGAATCATACACAGGATGGTGGCGCAAATGACATGACATTGGGACAATTCCAGGATGGTCTCGGTGCTATTAATTATCCATATATTGAACGAACCATAAATGGTGCTGAAGTTATTTGGCAGAGTAAGCCTGGCATGATCAAGAATGTTACCGTCTCAGGACAGGGCAGGACGGGTTATGTTAGCTTCGAAGTTGATAAGAATAACATTGAGATCGGTAACGCTATCATAGCTGTAAAGCAGGGTTCAACGATTGTTTGGAGCTGGCATATATGGGTAACTGGTTCTGACGTAGCCGACGTTCAGTCACAAACCTTCCTGCATGAGCCAATCGGTTTCGTTCCTTCAAGCTGGAAACGTACCACCTATTCAGAGAATCGTGAGATTAGAATAACATTTAAACAGCCACGTTCTGGTAAGACGTCATCTGTTGTATTTACTCAGAAACCACATGTTGAGCAGGCTCAAGGTCAGGCAATGTACTTCCAGTGGGGACGTAAAGACCCATTGACAGCGGCTACTGGCTTTACCTCTTCTCCCTGGGGACATAACGTAGGTATTAGCTTGCAGTATGCTGCACAGCATCCAATGATTATGGGTAACTACCGCCGTTTTGGCAGTGACTTAGGTGCTATGCCTGACGGAAAACTGTTCTGGGGAGATTATTTTAACTGGAATAACAACTCACCTGCAGGCCGTACGTATGTGAACCTTTGGGATGCAGAGGCTAAAACGTATGAGAGCGATTTTGCACACACTCCAGCTTATTCTGGAACATTCGTAAAAACAGTTTATGATCCAAGTCCTGCTGGCTTCCATGTTCCAAGATCTGCTGACTTCTCTAAGCTGACTTCTGACCGTAGAAGAGCAGCCCTGCGTATGGGATGTTTGAACCCTGAGGGTGGTTCTGCCTATAATACGCCTGTCTTCTCTAATGCTGGTTATGGGTATTATTGGACAAGTGAGAAAGCATTTAAGTTAAATAATAATGTTTCATGGGCTTATTATAGCATCCATGCTTTTGCTACATCTGATGATGATTTGGAGATACAAAGACACGCACAGTATTTTACTAATCCTGGCTTTGGTTACAATGTTCTCCCAATCAAGGAATAAACGGATGCGTTCCTGCTATTAGGAACAAAATAATATCAGCGACTGCAGACTCTTCGGAGTGTGCAGTCGTTTTGTTTTAGGGGCTTTGTGGGTTACGTTTTCTGGTGGTTGGAGGAGGTGATAGGGAGTGGAATGAGATAGGGAAGGGAGTGGAAGGGAACAGGAGAAAGGGTGGAATGAGACAGGGGAAAGGGATGAAAGGGAATAGGGAAGGGGGTGAAGAGGATTATATGAATTATCCTTACATAATCTCAACCTTGTTTGTTCTGGTTTGGGTGGATGATGGTTGATTTTCAGGTTTGTAACCATTGGATTATCAAGGGGTTACGGATGGGGTCGTAAAAGGTGCCCTTTTGCGTTGTAAAACATGCCCTTTTACACTGCAAAAGACGCCCTTTTACGATGCAAAAGGGCGTCTTTTAGAAGGCAAAAGGGCGTAGATGGGAAAGTGAGGAGGAAAGAAATTGACAAATAAAAGCCTCCCCAAGCCCCTCTTTATCTTTGCAGTGAAAGAAAAAGAGTAGAATTTCTCTTTAAGCTCGATTAATTTTTACCTTTGTTGTTGTAAGGAAAAATTGACCG
>ENA-OWLL01000384-OWLL01000384.1-metagenome-genome-assembly--contig:-NODE-384-length-11992-cov-7.287677_pt1 | contig 11992 bp, 6 predicted proteins | sample MGYA00245347_ERZ651098 | MGnify/ENA primary metagenome ERZ651098 (study PRJEB26857, sample SAMEA4031767) | metagenome | biome: human; feature: oral; material: saliva | place: Philippines | collected 2014 | study...
TTTATCTTACTTTGACAGGTCGTAACGATTGGAATTCACGTCTTGTGAACTCCTCAGAAGAATCATTCTTCTATCCATCAGTTGGTTTATCTGGTATTATCTCAGAGATGACAAAACTCCCTTCATTCATTTCTTATTTGAAGGTTCGTGGTTCTTATACCGAGGTAGGTTCACCTGTATCACGTTCAGGTATGACACCAGGTACTATTACAACTCCAATCGTGGGTGGTAGCTTGAAGTCTACTGATATCTATCCATTTACTGATTATAAGGCAGAGCGTACAAAGTCATACGAGTTCGGTTTGACTGCTCGTTTCTGGAAGAAGTTATCATTCGACTTCACTTGGTACAAGTCTAATACTTACAACCAAACCTTTATCGGTGAATTGCCAGAGAGTTCTGGTTACAAGGCTGTTTACTTGCAGGCAGGTAACGTAGAGAACCGTGGTGTCGAGATGGCATTAGGCTATAGCGATAACTTCGGTGGTTTGCAATGGAACTCATCATTGGTTTACTCTAAGAACGTCAATGAGATTAAGGAGATGGTGAAGGACTACCATCACCCATTGAGTCCAAAGCCAATCAATATCCCTGAAGTATCAAAGGATAATGGTCGCGTTCTGCTTAAGGTGGGCGGTTCTATCAATGATATTTATGCAAGAAAGGTATTGGCAAAGGATAACCAGGGATTCGTAAATGTTAGTCCATCAGGCGGTATGAGCTTAGAGACAGTTGAGCCTATCTACTTAGGTAAGACTACCCCAGACTTCACAATGGGTTGGAACAATAACTTCACCTATAAGAACTTTGGGCTTAGCTTCTTGATTAATGCACGCTTTGGCGGTGTTGTTACTTCTTCAACACAGGCATTGTTAGACCGTTTTGGTGTGTCTAAGGCATCAGCTGATGCAAGAGATGCAGGTGGTGTGATGATTCCAAATCAGGGCTTGTATGATGCAAAGAAGTATTATACACTTGTTGCAACAGGTGAGAACGACCTCGCAGGTTACTATACCTACAGTGCAACAAACGTTCGTTTGCAGGAACTTACTTTGAGCTATAAGTTTAATTCAAAGCTGTTTAATAATGTCATTAAGGATTTGACACTTTCATTTGTGGCTACAAATCCATGGATGATTTATTGTAAAGCACCTTTCGATCCAGAGCTTACAGCTTCAACAGGTACTTATGGACAGGGCAATGACTATTTCATGCAGCCAAGTCTGAAGAGTTATGGTTTCAGTGTTAAATTCAAATTCTAATTGAACATGAAGACAAAAGCATATAAATATATCGTAGGTGTCCTTGCGCTGTCCTTGTTTACGGCTTGTGACTTCCAAAAGGTAAACACTAACGAATTTGAACTCCTTCCAGAGGAGGGATTGATGGATGGTATTTCTATTGGCGGTCCTATAACTGCCATGCAGAAATGCGTCTTCCCAGTAGGAACACAGGCAGATGGTACCAGTGTTGCTAATAGATATCAAACAGCTTATAACCTTGCAGCAGATTGTTGGAGTGGTTATTTCGGTCAGAACAATAACTGGGGCGGTCCTAATAACCTCAACTATTTCCTCAAGGATGGTTGGGTAGCATCGTCTTATACCGAGTCTTACTCTACTGTTGTACCTTTGTGGCAAGACTTAAAGGGTAAGACTGAGACTCAGTTCCCAGAGGTTTTCGCCTTAGCACAGATTCTGAAGATCTCAGCTTGGCATAAGGCTACAGATATGTTCGGCCCTATTCCTTACAAGGAGGCTGGTAAAGGACTTATCACTGTGCCATACGATAGCCAGGAAGAAGTCTATAAGTCAATGTTCAAAGAGCTCTCAGATGCTATTGAGGTGTTGACAAAGTATGCTGATAATGGTAACAGCAAACTCTTGCCAAATGCTGATGCTGTCTATGCAGGCGACGTTCATAAGTGGGTTGTCTATGCTAACTCTTTGATGTTACGTCTTGCTATGCGTGTTTATTATGCTGATGCTGCACTCTCAAAGAAGTATGCTTTACAGGCTGTCAATCATTCTTATGGTGTGATGAAGACCAAGGATGATGAGGCTAAGATGGAGAGAGGCGCAAGCTTGGAGTTCAAGAACAACCTCGATGTTCTTATCAACCAGTATAACGAGTGCCGTATGGGTTCTTCTATGTTGGCTTACTTAGGCGGTTATCAAGACCCACGTTTGCCAAAGTACTTCAATACAAGTACGGTTTCTCAGGCAGTGACTGTGGGCACATACGGAAAGTATTCTGGTGTACCAACAGGTCATGATGTAAGTTCTAACGATGCTTTCAAGGATTCTTCTCGTCCAGCTATCACAAGTACAACTCCTACTTATTGGATGCGTGCTTCTGAGGTTTACTTCCTCTTGGCTGAGGCTGCGCTGCATGGATTCACTGTAGGTGGCACTGCTGAGTCACTTTATGAGAAGGGTATCGAGATGTCATTTGAGGAGAATGGTATTGCAAGTTCTGAGGTAGCAGACTATATGTCGTCTGGTCTCAAGCCATCTGCTTACAGTTTCCATCTCACCAATCCAGGTGTGAATGTTGATGTACCAGCAGTAACAGAGGCTACTACAGCATGGAGTGGAACCGATGAGGAGAAACTTGAGAAGATTATGATACAGAAGTGGATTGCACTCTATCCTAACGGACAAGAGGCTTGGACAGAGTATCGTCGTACAGGTTATCCTAAGTTACATAGTGCTATTTCGAACTATAGCAATGGTGAGGTGGATAGCGAAGTGGGCATTCGTCGTATGCGTTTCCCAACTAATAAGTCTACATCGGCAGAGGATATTGCCAACTTAGAGAGTGCACGCAAGCTACTTCGTGGCGGTCTGGATAAGGCTGGAACACGTTTGTGGTGGGACAATAAGAATCATTAATATCAAGCATTTTGAATATGAAAAACTTTAAATATATCAGTTCGTTGGTATTGCTCTGTGCAGGAGTCCTTTTCTGTGGATGTAGCAAGATGACAGAGGTAGAGAACGAACCTTACGATCATATCGGTGGATATAATACGATGAACAATGCTGAAAGCGAGAAGTATTATGCCGATTTGAGAGCTTACAAGCAGCAAGCCGTTAACTATGGTCGTCCTGTTGCCTTCGGTTGGTATTCTAACTGGTCGCCAGCTGGTACCTATCGCCGTGGCTATCTTACTTCTATGCCAGATAGTATGGACATCGTTTCCATGTGGAGTGGTGCACCTAACCGCTTTAATATTACACCTGAGCAGAAGAAGGACAAGGAGTTTGTACAGAAGGTAAAGGGTACAAAACTCTTGGAAGTTACACTCTTGTCTTACATTGGTAAGGGTAGAACTCCTGACTCTGTCTATACTGCTGTTGAGAAGCAGGCTGAGAAAGAGGGTTGGGCAAACGACCAAGCTCGCGTTGAAGAGGCTAAGAAGAAGGCGCGTTGGAAGTTCTGGGGCTTCGATGGTGTTGTAGGTTCTGACAATCACAAAGAGGCTTTGGCTCGCTTTGCTAAGGCTCTCTGCGACTCATTGGTAGCCAATGACTGGGACGGTTACGATATCGACTGGGAGATTGGTAGTGGTGTCTTCGATATGGATGGCACGCTTAGCACTAATGCCGACCTCGTTTACTTGGTGAAGGAGATGAATAAGTATATCGGTCCTAAGAGCGATCCAGAGCATAAGGGACACCGCCTCATCTGCATTGATGGCCATTTCAGTAGTCTTACTGAGGCATTGGATGGATATGTTGATTACTGGATTGACCAGTCTTATGGTCGTACAACTCATTTCGATTACTACGGTGTTGACCCAAAGACAATTATCACAACCGATAACTTTGAGTCTTCTTTCAAGAGTGGTGGTCAGTTGTTAAGACAAGCCAAGAGTATGCCTTCTAAGGGTTACAAGGGTGGAGTAGGTGCTTATCGTTTCGATAACGACTACGACAATACCCCTAACTACAAGTGGATGCGTCAGGCAATTCAGATTAACCAACAGGTGTTCAAGGAGAGAATGGGTCAAACCACTCAACCTTAACACTGCATATCTCACATTATAAATTTAATAGAATACAAATATGAACAAGCATATTTTCAAACATATTGCTGTGGCGTTTGCTGCATGCTGTGTGGTGAGTTGCCAAGACAGCGAGAGCGATTTGTTGAAGCAGAAGGTCTATTTTGATGGCAATCTGTACAAAGTCGAAATGCCTGACTCTGGTTCAACCTTAGGTGTCGACATTACTTCTCGTCTCTCTAATAAGCAAGATGGAGCAGTAGATGTCTCTTATTCACTTGCCGACTCATCATTGGTTGCTCTTTATAATAGCAAGTACGGAACTGATTATGTTGCTTTTAAGCATCAGAATGTTACGTTCAGTAAGGCTTCTTCAACGATTGCTGCTGGAAGTATCTATGCTGATAAGGTGTCGTTGACGCTTAACAATCTCGACCAGTTAGCAGAGGGAAAGAACTATATGTTGCCTATCAAGCTACATTCAAGTTCTACTCCTGTTATTGAAGGGGAAGATGTTGAGTATATTATTTTAGCAAAACCTATTAAGATTACAAAGGCTGGTGACTTCTATAATAAGTATATCTCTGTGAAGTTCCCTGCAGGAACCTACTTTAAGTCATTTACCTATGAGGCATTGGTTCACTCTATTTGGTGGGGTAGCAACTGTACTATTATGGGTTCAGAGGGTCTGATGATCTTCCGTGTAGGTGATGTTGGTGGTGGTATTTCTTCTGGTATATTACAGGCAGCAGGTAGACAGCACTATGAAGCACCAGAGAAACTTTCGATTGACAAGTGGTATCATGTGGCATTGACCTACGATCAGGCAACTGGTAAGACTGTTATGTATCTCAATGGTACGAAGTGGGCTGAGTCTGCATGGAATATTCCTGGCTTCGATCCTAATGCTGATGTTGGTTTCAACATTGGTAAGATTCCTGGCTTCCCTTGGGGTGAGCGTCCATTCTATGGTTATATGAGTGAGGTTCGTGTATGGAGTGTTGCTCGTAGCGAGAATCAGATTAAGCAGAATATGCTGAGTGTTGATCCTAAGTCTGACGGCTTGGAACTCTATTTCAAGTTGAATGGATCAGAGACCGTAAATGGCAATAAGATTAAGGATTCTGCTAAGGGTATCGAGTGTACCACAGGTGGTCTTGAGTTTACTACCCTTGCTCAACCACTCACAATGAAGGACCTTCAATAAGGTTCACCTTAAATAAATAATATAAAGAAGAGTCGGACAGCTTTTGTTCGACTCTTCTTTTTATCCTTTGAACTCTTTTATCCTTTGAACATTGATGTTTGAACTTTGAACTTTATGATATGAGTCTTTATCCTTTGAGCATTGAGGTTTGAACTTCTCTGTTGCAAAGATAAACAATTCATGGAAGGAATGCAAGGCACATCTATGTACAGATATATGTAGGCTGTTCGTTTATCTTAATGAGAAGGCATAGCCCCAACCATTATGGCATGGCATAGACCTAATCATTATGATATCCAACCATACCCCTGTACAGCCATATCTACAAAGTGATCCAGCAGCAGGTTTGTCTTGTTCGAAAACACCTCCCTATCATAGGTCTTTGGTAAATCCTTATCCAGCGACCATTGTATCAGTCCCAACACCTTTGTCTTTGGTTGTGGGTCTTTATACCAGTCAACCACCAACAATCTTTCTTTTTCCTCCACCAACTTGTTATAGAGGTTTTTAGAAGCAAGGATAACTTCCTTCTCTTCTTCCTTTGTTAGCTTCCTACCTTGGATAAGAAGATCGTAGATTTCAAGTTCTTCCTCCTTTAATCCCATATCTGCCGACCGTCCCTGCTCTTTCTTGAGTTCATCAATCAGCTGTAACAACTTCTCATAGTAATCCTCATTCTCCGTACCACCTGCATTATAGGTGTCAATGATATTCTTGTATCTTTGGGAGAAAGGCACTCTCGTACAGTTCTTATTAATCAACTGTTCCAATGCCGTTTCTATAAAGGAACGGAGGTTATCAATCTCCATTGACTTATAAGGAGTTGCATTGATAGACTTACGAATACTTTCTATATCTAATTTACTTAAGTCGATCACCTTACTCTGATGAATACTATATTGTGGCTTGTCTTCTGCAACCATCACCGTAACGCTATCGTCCAGTGTGTAGCTCATCTTCTCCTTTGCCCTTCTTAGTTTCTCATCATCTATTCTGTTACAGAACAGTCCGTTGAGATAACTCAGTGGAGAGAACTTCTCATTCTTCCATCCAAGCTCAAATATCTCTGGCTTTGCTGCATCATGCAGGTTCATCATAAGGTTACTCATCACCTTAAACCTGTTTTTACTCTCGTCTTTCTCAAGGATTTTGTCGTATGCCAATCGCAAAGACTCCAGTTTGTCTAATGTGTCACCATCGGTGATAATCTTATCCAACCTTATCCCTAAACCTTGTAAGAACGAGTCGCACTCCTCAATACAACCGTCAATGGTTGTGATTAACTGCGTAATATCCTTTGCAGGGAACTCCGTACCTTCCTCACCATTTGAGGCATAGTCAGACAGTGCTTGCTGCATATACTTAAACACATTGACATAGTCAACCACGATACCGCAGTTCTTACCGGGGAATACACGGTTAGCACGAGCAATCGCTTGCATCAGTGTATGTCCCTTCATCGGCTTGTCTAAATAAAGGGTTGAGAGGGAAGGGACATCAAAGCCTGTGAGCCACATTGCACATACAAAGACCAAACTTAGCGGATCGTCTTTGTCCTTAAATCTGTCTTCAATGTCTTTTCCGTCTTTTATCTCGTTCATCTTGTTGCGATGAACAGTGATGTCTAATCCTTGCGCTTTGAACTTCTCTACTTCGTCAGCCTCTTCACTGATGATGACAGCCATCTCAACCTTATTCATATAGTCTAATCGTGCCGTCAGTTCATCACGTTCTTCCTTCGTCTTGGCAGTATTGCGCTCCTTGATGAGGGCTTTCTTCTCTTCTCCCCAGTAGTGTTGCACCTTCTCATACATCTTCACAGCCGTGTATTTATCCACACTGACCACCATCCCTTTTCCTAAGAAACCTCGTCTTGGGAAGTGGTGGGCAATGTCTTGTGCAATACGGTCAAGACGTCCGTCGCGCTTGATTACCTCTAAGATACGTGAGGAGGAGTTCTCTAAGAGTTCTCTTTCTCTATCGTTGAGTTCTTCTTCTTCGACTATCTTGTCAATGTCTGAGTCAAGCCAGTTATTCTCTAATCCCACCTCTGGCACTCGACGACTATAGTACAGACGCACTGTACTACCGTCTTCAATCGCTTGTGCAAAGTTATATTCTGATACATAGTCGCCAAACCATTGGTTGGTCAGTCGCTTTGAACCTAACAAAGGAGTTCCTGTAAAGGCGATGTAGTTAGCATTAGGCAGACCAGTATGCATGTTCTCTGCCAACTGCTTATACTGTGTTCTATGTGCTTCGTCTACTAAGACAAAGATATCGTTACGCTCGGAGAGTAGGGGATATTTCTTCGTCTTATCATACTGGAACTTTTGTATCAGGGTGAAGACCATCGGTTTATTACCACTAAGGAACTCACGTAGCTGGGCTGCATTCTTTGGCTGGCACTCTTCTTTCTCGCCAATAACCTCACTGCGCACGAAAGTCTTGTGTATCTGTGTGTCGAGGTCGTCTCTGTCGGTAATGACAAGGAAGGTGAAGTTACCCTTTAGCTTACGCCTTACCTTTCTTACAAACATCACCATCGAATAGCTCTTGCCCGAGCCCTGTGTATGCCAGAATACACCTAACTTTCCTTTTAGTTCTTCTCTGTGTTCCATGCTCTTCATGAGGTTGTTTACGCCTAAGTATTGGTGGTTCTTGGCGATAATCTTTTTGCGCTTATTGTCAAAGAAGATAAAGTTCTCTATATAGTCTAACAGGCGTTCCTTGCGGAAAAGACCATCAATGAGGTTGATGATTGAAAGTCCATACTCGGCTATATGCTCTCTGTCGAGTTTCTCATGTTCGTCGTTGACCTTTAGCCAGTCGAAGAAGAACTCATATTTTGAATTCCAAGCGCCCAACTTCGTCTGCATACCATTTGAGAGTACGCATATCTGGTTTAGTGCAAAGATGTTGGGTATATCCTCTCGGTAGCTAACGAGGTTTTTGTTATAGGCTTCCTTTATCTTTACGGTTGAATTCTTCAATTCGATGAAGACCATTGGCAAACCATTGACAAACAAGAGGACATCAGGGCGACGATAACGAATCCTACCCTTTATCCACATCTGGTTAACACAGTGGAAGTCGTTGTTCTCTACATTATCAAAGTCTATCAGCCGAACGATGTCAAAGTCGTCTTTGCCGTTCTTCTTTACCTTTACATTGATGCCATTGCGCAGATAGTTATAGAACTTATAGTTCGTGTCCATCATGTCCTTACCCGTATAGTCCTTACGGAAGTCGGCTACTACCTGTGCTAAGATGCTCTTGTCAATCTGTGGGTTAAGTCGTTCTAAGGCAGTAAGGAACACTGCGGGTAAGATGCACTCTGACGAATTGCGACGCCCCGTCTTGCTAACGTCGTCTTGTGCCTCCACACTCGGGTCACACTCAATACGTTTCCATCCGAACTCTGGTTGCGATAGTCGGGTACAAAGGGTCTGCTCTATGTCGTCTTCACTGATAAACGATTTCATAATACAATGGGTTGATTAAGATTTTACTTCAAGTTTGCCACTCATTAAACGTGGAAGGAGAAGGTCACGCTGGCGAGTGAGGAGTTGGTTCTGATAAGATAAATTTCTAACTTGCTCAAGTATAGAATATACTTTTAAGTTGAAGTTGTCCATCAAAGAGCGAGTTGGAATTATCAATTTTATATGGTCAAAGGATTTAACAACAATCGTATCAAAAACTCCTCCATTAGCTATCTTTTTTAGTTTAGCAATCTCAGTCCTTATAGCGTAATAGAGAAAAAAAGGATTTTCCTTTTGCTTGAATTGGAGTGCAAAGCAAGATTGATTCATAGCCATAGGTACAGCTAAGAGATTGAGTTTCCCAACAGTACCACGAGCTGTTATTATCAATGTATTTCTTGGATATAATTGGCTATTACAATGTGTTAAACCTTCTTCTGTTATGTTAGTTAATGTATTATATACAAAGATGGAGTCATTTGCATCTTTAGGTGTATAAAATGGAATATTACCACCATAAAATTCTGGATGATCTGTTTTTGGAGTTCCACCACTCATTACGTCAATAATTGAAGATGCTATAGTTCTTTCCCACCCTTTAGGCAATCCATTTACCATTTCTACTTTCTCGTGTTCAGGGAATCGGAAACGGACGAACCACTCTTTATAAAGGTTCTCTGCCATCTGCTCTAACAGACGGATACGACGAGTGTTGTTCTCGATAAGGCAGTCATAGGCGGAGAGGATAGAGGCTATCTTCTGTTGAAGCTTTTTTTCATGTATTTTAATTTTAAGAGAATGTAAGTGATTTTGATTCAGTGTAGGTACACCTACTCCAGCATTATATTGTTCTAAATGCATCATTTGTAAGAAGTAATACACATATCTTGGAAAATTCCCCTTATAGTCTTTAACATATAAGGACGTATTTAGAGGCCAGCATCTTCCCTCTATATATTGAACTTTACCTAAACTTCCTGAACGTCCAGTAACAACCATAGGACCTTCCACTTTATATTCTTTATGAAAGGCTTTTATATTGGTAGATGTTATTACAGGATATTCTCCCTTTTCTATCTTATAATCTGGTAAATCAAATCCACGGTTAAGTCTGATAAAATCATCGAATCGAATCGTTTCCATACTCTCCTTACCCCAACAGCTCCTTTAAGTTCTTATCAATCTCACTCTCCAAGTCCTTTGCTTCAGCGGATAGCTTTGCAAACTCTGAGTTTAGCGATAGCATTTCGGTACGGAATTCTTCTTCGGTCATTCCGTCGTCTTCAATCACTACGCCCACATATCGTCCTGCGTTGAGGCTATAATCGTTGTCGATAATGCCGTCTTCACCTTCAAGTTTCGCTACTTTGCACAGACCGACAATGTCTTGATACTTGCCGTCTGGCCAGCGTTCTAAAAGCCAGTCTACTTCGCTTTGCTTGTCTTCTGCCTTATACTCATCGACCAATGCCCAGAAAGCATCGCTGTCGCCCTCGTAAAGGCGAGAGATGATTCCGAGGTTTTTCACCTGCTCTTCAGAGAACTTACGGTGTGCACGGTCTACCTGTGTGAAGATGTTACGAGCGTCAATAAAGAGAATCTCGTCTTTCTTTGGTCGTTTCTTATTGAAGAACCAGAGTGTGGCAGGGAGGGTTACGGTAGAGAACATATTGCTGGGGAGGGTCACCATCTGACTGATAATGCCGTCCTCAATCATCTTCTTACGTATCTCGAGTTCGCTACCTCCTGCATCACTGGCAGAGTTTGCCATGACAAGTGCTGCACGTCCCTCGTCGTTAAGGGCTGTAGCAAAATAGCCAATCCATAAGTAGTTGGCATTAGGTACGGTCTCCTTCTTGTCGGAAGCCTTCTTCGTCGACTTTGTTTTATTACGTGGTACACCATAGGTGTTAAAGCGTGCATCGTCAGTCACCTTATCAACAACCACCTCATCGACATTAAACGGAGGGTTAGCCATGACGTAATCAAACTGTCCGACAGCATTGTAAGGATCGCTATAGAAAGAGTTAGCCTCCGTAATCTCGCCACGCACATTGTTGAGTAGAAGGTTCATCTTTGCCAACTTCACTGTGTCTGGCTCTTTCTCCACGCCATAGCAACGGAAGTTCATCATCTGTTCGTTGGTGGCATTGTGGCGGTGCATATAGCGTGCCGCCTGTACGAACATACCGCCCGAACCACAGGCAGGATCAAGAAACTTCTTGTCGCCAGTGGCAGGCTGTAAGACCTCAACCATATACTGTACGACACTGGCAGGGGTATAGAAGGCTCCTCCTCCCTGACCTTCAGCAAGGGCGAAGTTGCCAAGGAAGTATTCGTAAATCTGTCCGAAGATGTCAATACTGATATTCTCAGGGATGTCTTTGAATACACGTACGATGCGACTCAGTAGCTCAGGTTCTTCCTCTGGTACCAACTGTCCGTAGACCTCCTTTGGTAAAACGCCGTCCATGCGTGGGTTCTCATGCTCAATAGCCTCCATCGCAGTCTTTACCAACAACGCCTTTTGGGCATCGTCGGGAGCATCATTGAGATAGTCGAAATAAGCACATTCAGGCAAGAAGAAGCCACACTTCTCTATGGCGATATCCTTATAGCTACGCTCCATACGTGTGCCCTTATACTCGTTATAGGCTGCATCAATCTCCTCCTTATGCTGCTTAAATAGCACATCGGCATAGCGGAGGAAGATAAGTCCAAGGATAGGCTGACTATACTTATTGGCTGCAAGGTGTGCGCCAGCGCGTAACATGTCGGCAGATTGCCACAGTCGGCTCTCGAGGTCTTTGAGTTCGGTACTTGTCATTGTCTTATTTTTCTTTTTGCGTATTGACTCTTTAATGATTATGCAAAGATATTAAAATAATACAAGAATACCTTAGGTTTTGTGGATAAGTTGACGAGTTAACGGGTTGACGAGTAAACAAGTTGCTTGCGGACAGGGTAAGGGGAGACAGAGTAACAGGGGGACAAGGAGACAGAGTAACATGTTTAACAGGTTTTTTGGGGGATGCGGTAACAAGTTGATAATGTAGGGTGGGGGATGAAAGATATTTACAAAAGGCGATGCGTTTTGGGTCGAAAAACGCTCTTAAAGGGCTGTTTTTAGTGGTCTTGTAACTTGCAGAGAATCAAATACTTGCAAGATTGTGTTTTAAAAGGGCGTTAGTAAGGGTCCAAAAGGGCGTTAGTTGGACTTTAAAAGGGCATCTTTTGCAAGCCAATTGGGCGTTAATTGTAAGCTAAAAGAGCATGTGTTGGATTTGGAAT
>ENA-OWLL01000385-OWLL01000385.1-metagenome-genome-assembly--contig:-NODE-385-length-11947-cov-4.960898_pt1 | contig 11947 bp, 7 predicted proteins | sample MGYA00245347_ERZ651098 | MGnify/ENA primary metagenome ERZ651098 (study PRJEB26857, sample SAMEA4031767) | metagenome | biome: human; feature: oral; material: saliva | place: Philippines | collected 2014 | study...
AAACCCTGCGTCGTCAATAACTTTGCAGCAGCATTTTCACTTTCAGCCTGAACTACAGATTTAACAATTTTATTACTAGCACTATCTCTGGCTTCGTAATTGTACTTCTTCATCTACTACCCCCTCATTAGCCTCTCAAATTCCGTCAAGTCAACCGCAAACTCACGCGCATTATCGTATGTAATCGTACCATTCTGCACCAAATTGACCAAAGTTCGATCCATCGTCTGCATTCCCTGGTCAGCACCAGTCTGAATCACAGCGTCCAACTGATGAGATTTACCTTCGCGAATAATGTTGCGTACCGCTGGATTAGCAATCAAAACCTCTGCCGCCACGACTCGTCCACCGCCAATAGCTGGGACTAGTCGCTGCGAACAAATTGCCATCAAAATATTACTGAGCTGAGCGCGAATCTGTGGTTGCTGGTGTGGCGGGAACACGTCAATCATACGGTCAATTGATTGTGCGGCAGAGTTTGTGTGTAGTGTCGCAAACACCAAGTGTCCAGTTTCAGCAATTGTAATCGCTGCTGAAATTGTTTCAAGGTCGCGCATCTCACCAATCAGCACAACATCTGGGTCTTGGCGAAGACTCGAGCGTAAAGCCGCAGAGAATGAATAAGTGTCGTAATGAACTTCACGCTGAACTACCACTGATTTTTTCGACTTGTGAGTAAACTCGATAGGGTCTTCAATGGTAATAATATGCTGTGAGCGCTCAGAATTAATCTTATCAACCAGCGCTGCCAAAGTTGTTGACTTACCAGAACCAGTTGGACCAGTAACCAACACCAAACCGCGAGGAAAATCCGCAAACGTATTAACAACCGGTGGCATACCCAGTTCAGACGCCGACTTAATTTCATTTGGAATCAAACGCAGGGCTGCAGCCAAATTGCCACGCTCATGGAAGGCATTAACTCGGAATCGTCCCAACGTACCAAACGCAAACGAAAAGTCGAATTCCTTATCTTTTAGTAAAATTTGACGCTGATCTTCATCAAGAATCTGGAACACTAATCTCTCAACGGCAGGTTCATCCAATGGCTGAGTTCCGGCGGCTGGCATAAGCGCACCATCAATTCGTAGCATTGGCGGCAAACCAACTTGAATATGAAGGTCTGAAGCTCGCTTTTTAACGACTTCCTCCAACAAAATCTCAATTCGCAATTCTTGATTATTCATATTTCCTCCTTTTACGCGGTATCCGCCGCTACCCTATTAACTTCTTCTATTGTCGTTATTCCGTTCAACGCCTTCAGATAACCATCTTGACGCATCGTAATCATACCTTGCTGAATTGCCGTTCGCTGGATTTCCGCTGAAGTTGCACGCTTAACAATCAAATTCTGAATCTCTTCAGTAATATCCATGACCTCATACAAACCAGCTCGACCAGCATAACCGCGAGGAGTTTGTGGCGTATCTTTTCCCTTTGCCAAGGCAAACGACGTCTGTGTCGCTAGCGGCAAGCTTTCATATCCCAGGTCTTGCGCGTATTGAGCGACCTGTTCCCTCGTTTGCGGCAATAATCCACCAACCGCCTCGCGAATTGCCTGTGTTTCCAGTGGTGACGATTGATAAATATCTCGACGACGCGCCACTCGCCTCACCAAACGCTGACCGATGATTGTGTTAACCGTACTGGCAATAAGAAACGGCTCGATTCCCATATCCAACAAACGTGGCAACACGCCAGCAGCGGAATTAGTGTGAAGTGTCGAGAAAACCAAGTGTCCCGTTAAGGCTGCCTGAATAGCCAAATTTGCTGTTTCATTATCGCGAATCTCACCAACCATCACAATGTCTGGGTCTTGACGCAAAATTGAGCGCAGTCCAGAAGCAAACGTCAATCCAACTTCTGCATTCACCTGAATCTGATTGACGCCGTCCATCTTATACTCAACCGGATCTTCCAGAGTGGCTATACTGACGGACTCCTTATCGATTTCCCGCAAAGCCGCATACAAGGTCGTCGTTTTACCGCTTCCCGTAGGACCGCAGATAATGATTAATCCCTTCGTGTCCCGTAAAGACTTGCGAATCAGACTTACAGCTCGTTTATCCATTCCCAAAGAATCTAAGTCCGGCAGGTTTCTGCTACCGCCAAGAATACGAATGACCGCTTTTTCACCGCGAACGGTAGGCATAGTCGATAGTCGCATGTCAATACCTTCTTTGTACACAATACGCCCGTCTTGCGGTCTGCGCGCATCGGCAATATCCAAAGCGGCCATAACCTTTAGACGATTGATAAAGGCTTTTCCCTTCTCTTTTCGTATAGCGCCTGCGGACTCTAAAACACCGTCTCGTCGACAACGAATACGAAATTTTTCATCAAGAGGCTCTGCATGAATATCGCTGACACCTCTGTCCATTGCATAGGAAAACAGCTTTTCTATTAAGTTTTGAACCGTTTCCGTTTTTCCTTCCTCATCAGTCCAAACCGATTTTTTCATCTGAAAGCCTCCCGTATGTACAGCATAATCGCTGTAAGGGATAAACACTTCTTTTTTACCTAAATTTAAGGGGTCTGAACAAAGTTTAATCTTCCCTTAATGCCTTAGTCTTCTAAGTGGTATAATAAAAAAATCGAATACAGGGAGCCTGATATGAAAAAATTACTGAAATCTATACCCGTACACTATGGAAAATTCGGCAAACGAATGGGCGTAATTTTTACTGCCCTTTTGTTAATTCTCCTTGTGTCGGCTCTTTTTGCTTCACACGGTGCGGCCTTTATTTTTAACCGCGTCATGGAAACTCAGTCGGTCGTAAAAGGTACAATTCATGTCAACACTTTATCTGCCGATATTCGCGGCCAGGTGAATTTCACCGATTTGGAGTGGGATGCTCCGGACGGTACACCCGTACTGCTCGTTCCTTCAGGAAGTTTCAAGGTCAACCCTTGGGACTTTATTTTGCATCGTTCTTTAAAAACGACGACCTTGCGGGAAATTACGCTAAACGATTCGACCGTATCAGTTAAATTCGATAAAGACATGTCGGCCCAAATTATTTCTTCCGAGGCTCCGGAAGCGGTGAAAAAATCGACTACTCTTGATGAAAAAATACGCACTCTCAATATGACGGACAAAAAATTCAATCTGCGTATTAACCTTAATAATTGTCGCTTTGAAGCCTATAAGGACGATAAACAATATGTCATGACCTCTGTAGATGCGGCACTGCATTTGAAGTCCAATGAGTTTTTGACCGTCAATTTTTCTTCCGGACCTTTTAGCGGTACGGCTGTCGGTGACGGCATTAATATCGACGGTTCCGTCAATTTGCGTACACCCATACCCGAAGCCGATTTGGAAGTGAATTTCTTAAAAGTTGATCCTTCTTCCGTCGGCTTCGGCAAATCCGTTCACGATCCTCTTACCTTGAAAACGCAGTTTACAGGTCCTGTATCCGCACCCATGGCTCACGGCAAACTGGAGATGGATAAGCTGTCCATCCCCGCCCTGGATTTCACAAATGTCCGCGGCGATATCGATTATAAAGACGGAATTTTCTTATTTACGAATGTAACAGCCGATGTTTATAACGGAAAACTGGCCGCTTACGGCGATTACAATCTTAATACCAGAGCTTATACCATTCACGGAAAGGGCACGGGATTGGACAGTCGCATAGCCTTAAAACGCATGGAATTTAAATGCCTGGTAGATACGGATATTACCATGGTGTGCGACGGCAATCCCGATAACTTGCTTACGTACGGTTCCTTCCGATCCGGAAAAGGTCGCTACACCCTTTTTTCCTTCAACTATTTAGAAGGAAAGTTCTCCAACAGGCGACACCTTTTAGAATTTTTTGACGTAACTATCGCCACTAAATTCGGCTTGATTACAACCGATGCCTTTCAAATCGTAAACGGTAAACTCATCCTCGGCGACATTAGCGTTGTCTTTCCTTCCTCATCGGTAGCATTTAACCTCTTCTCATCAGATAGTAATGCCCCCATGTCGTGGCCTGACATTCGAGAAAATCTGTCTGTCACAAAGAATAATATGAAGGAGCTGAAAAACGGCACTTCTAACTTTAGGGACACGTCATCAAGTATGAAAGAGAATATGCGAGCTATTAAAGAAAATATGAAAAAGCTCAAAACCGATACGGCAAAAATAAATCAATCTTTAAAACCATCCTTGTAAGACCATCGTAAGTTGTGAAATATGCAGGAACGCTCCTTGACGGTCTTATGAAACCGTGATAAACTCATGAAGTACCTATGTGGAGCGGTATCGAAGTGGTCATAACGGGGCTGACTCGAAATCAGTTAGGCCGAAAGGTCTCGTGGGTTCGAATCCCACCCGCTCCGCCACATAAAAAAGAGTCGACACAAGTGTCGACTCTTTTTTATAATTCTTACGAAATAAATACTTACCCAATAAATATAATAAAAGACCGCCCTATAGGACGGTCTTTTATTATATTCTAAAATACGAATACTAATTGTGCCCGTGTAAAGTTGCCTGCATCACAACGATTGCAATCCTTTATTTCCGATGAAAAAGCTCGGAATAACTGCAATTTTGCATTTTTAGCAAAAACATAGTCACCGCCGACACCCCATGAGGTTACACCGAAGGTACCGCCCGTAAAGTGTTCCGTTCTCCAGTTACCCGTTCCCAGGAAATCTTGAATACCGCTCGAACCGCTGTTCAGGTAATCAACCCAAAGATCCCAGGTTTTAGGTTTTTCAAAGAGAGCTTTACCATACTGCAACTTGCCGTAATATACATCGGCAGATGCCGTATCGTCTTTAAAGCTTACTCGATTATATTCACCGAAAAGATTCCATTTAGGACCGAAGTTCAAAGATACGTAGGCCCCTTTAAGATCTTGGGGTTCATGCATCAATATTCCGCCCATTCCGGGATAATTGTTATAGTAAATACCGGCTGCCGACCCCGTCATAGAACCGCCGCCGAAGTTTCCTTCCAACTCTCCGTAAGCCGTTTTAGCATTGTTGGAATAGCCGTCTTTAAACTTACCGTACCCTGCAGTAGCCGTAAGTTTCTTATTCGTAAAGCTCAGTTCGGCACCGTCAAAGGGATCATCATATTGAAGCCCCGATGCTTTACCTAACACATACGTATAACGACCGACTTTAAGATTCCAATTGTGAGCCGGATCCAAAGCATAGTTCACATATGCCTGATCAACAAAGAAGTTATTGTAAAGGCTTCCGTTATAGGCGTACATAGGAGTGCCCGATGCCGCCGTTTCATCATCAAACCAGTTGATATACTGGATTCCCAGTACGGCTTCTGCACGGTCGTTAATCTTCCCGTTAGCTCGGATACGAGCACGATAATCCCAATAATCATGGTCTGCAACGGATTTCGAATCATTCAGATAGCGGAATCTCATATCACCCGTTACCTTAACCCGGCCTACACGGTCTTCCAAGTCGGATACGCGAACGCCGAGATTATTAAGCTCACTCGAAAACTCGTCAGCCAGACGATTAATAAGAGCTCGTTGCTGTGCATCGGCATTGTCTTCATGTGCCATAGCCTTAGCCACTACTTCTGCCGCTTCGTAACGGGTAATATTGCGTTCGCCCTCAAAATGCGTCTTATCAAGGCCTTGAATAATACCTGCATTCGCCAATTCCATGACCGAATTATAAGCCCAACTATCCTTAGGTACATCTGTAAACGGATTCGCTGCAAACCCTGTCGAACAGACAACCGACATAACTGCGAGAATAGCTGCCGTCTTCTTGTTCATCCTAAACACTCCTTTAAAATATTATGCTTTATTTGCATTAATTTCCTTGATGATTATATCAAATTTTCAATTTATTGTAAAAAAATATATTTAAATACAAAAAACGAGCTCTTTTTATGAGCTCGCTTTCTTATTATCATATATACCAATACGAAGGCTTTTTATACCGTTTAGAATACAAATACGAATTGTACACGCGTAAGTTCGGACAAGTTACCGCTTCGGTCCTTCAACTTAGAGTTAAACGATTTAAATAACTGAAGTTGCGAATTCTTGGTAAACGTATAGTTCGCCCCTACGCCCCACGATGTAACTCCGTAATCTGCGCCTAAGAGGTTTTCCGTTCTCCAATTACCGCTGACCAGGAATTCTTGAATACCCGAACGATCGCTATTTAAATAGTCAACCCACAGATCCCAACTCTGAGGCTTTTCAAAACGGGCTTTGCCGTATTGAAGCTTACCGTAAAATACATCGGCCTTTTTCGTGCCGTCCTTAAAACTTACGCGATTGTACTCACCGAAAAGGTTGAAGTTCTTGGCAAAGTTCAAAGACATATAAGCACCCTTCAAGGCTTTCTGAGGATGGCTCATATTCCATTGTTCACCGCTGAAGCGATTATAATACAAACCGATTCCCGAATCGGCGACCGAACCGCCTCCGAAGGAAGTTTCCACCTCGCCGTAAGCTGTCTTGGCTTCATTGAAATTGGCTTCTTTAAACCTGCCGTACCCTGCCGTAACTGTCGCTTTTTTATTTTTAAAATTAAGTTCAGCCCCGTCGAAGGTATCATCATACTGAAGGCCCGTTACCTTGCCGATCTTATAATTATAGCGGCCTACTTTTAAATTCCACTGATGACCTGAATCGAATGCATAGTTTACATAGGCTGTATCGACAAAGAAATTATTCAGCTTATACCCGTATGTAAAGACTACAGGCGACCCGGATGCCGCCGTTTCGTCGTCAAAATTATTGTCATATTGAACGCCCAGAACAGCTTCAATGCGATCGTTGATTTGTCCGTGAGCACGCAAACGACCGCGGAAATCCCAAAACTGCTTATAAATCGGCGAACTTTTCGCATTCATATAACGAATACGTGCATCGCCCGTCAGCTTCACATTACCTGCACGGTCTTCAAGATGTGAGACACGAACCCCCAGATTATTAAGTTCATCTGAAAATTCATCAGCCAAGCGCTGAATGAGTGCACGTTGTTCTGCATTGGCACGGTCTTCATGAGCCATGGCCTTGGCCACCATTTCAGCAGCTTCATAACGGGTAATATTACGTTCTCCCTGAAAATGAATTCCGTCAACACCCTGAACAATGCCAGAGTTAGCCAATTCTACTACGGAATTGTACGCCCAACTGTCCGACCGTACGTCTACAAAAGGATTGGCCGCCATGGCCGTTGTCCCTAATGTAGTAGTCATAACGAAAAAAGCCAAAAGTTTCTTCATCGCCTTCTCCTTTGCAACTATTCATAAACGCCATTATATCTTAAAGTGTATATCATAATTAATATATTTGTCAAAATGAAGCGTCAATGCGGTAAATTCTCAGGAGGAAGCTCTGATAGGCGCAAAAAAACAAGACCTTTCAGAAGAAAGGCCTTGTTTCATAGTTTCAGTTAAAATTAGAATGCGAATACGAACTGTGCACGCGTGAGTTCGTCCGGATCAGCTGCATTACTGTCCTTGGATTTGGAAGCGAAGGACTGCATAACCTGGAACTGAGCATTCTTAGCGAAGGTGTAGTCTACGCCGGCACCCCAGGTTTCAACACCGTTGGCTTTACCGAGAAGGTTGTCCGTTCTCCAGTTGCCCGAAGAACCGTTGACGCCGTTCTTTTCAGCATTCAAGTAGTCAACCCACAGGTCCCACGATTTCGGCTGAGCCATCGTAGCTTTACCGTACTGAAGTTTGCCGTAGAATACGTCTGCATCAGCTGTGCCGTCGGGATTATTTACATTCTGGTATTCACCCAAGAGATTGAACTTTTTACCGAAGTTTACGGAAGCATAAGTTCCCCAGAGGTCATCGGGAGCCGTAGATCCGGCCAAATTCGTTTTATTGAAGTTATTATAGAAGACGCCGACTTTGGAACCTGCTGCAGAACCGCCGCCGAATTTACCTTCCAATTCGCCGTAAGCCGTCTTCGTATCATTCAAGTCGCCTTCTTTAAACTTACCGTAACCGGCAGTAGCCGTCATCTTGGCATTGTCATAAGAAAGCTGAGCGCCGTCGAAGGTATCACCGTATTGAAGGCCCGTTGCATTACCGAGTTCATAGTCATAACGACCTGCCATTACATTCCACTTGTGACCGCCGTCCAACGCATAATTGACATATGCACGGTCAACGTAGAATTTATCCTTATCGGACGATGCTGCATCTTGATTAGCAAAATTATTGGTATAATTTACGCCTAATACGGCATCTACACGGTCATTAATCTTGGCATTGGCACGAAGACGACCGCGGAATTGCCAGGATCCGTCATTTTTATTGGACGAATTGTCCTGATTCATGTAACGAACACGAGCGTCGCCCGTCAATTTAACATTGCCTACGCGGTCTTCCAAGTTGGAAACACGAACGCCCAGATTGTTAAGTTCATTCGAAAATTCATCGGCCAAACGGTTGATGAGAGCACGCTGTTCAGCATTGGCACGATCTTCATGAGCCATAGCCTTAGCAACTATTTCAGCTGCTTCATAACGAGTGATGTTACGTTCACCTTGGAAGTGAACGCCGTCAACACCCTGGATGATACCGGAGTTGGCCAACTCTACTACGGAATTGTATGCCCAGCTGTCTTGAGGAACATCCTGGAACGGGTTTGCGGCAAAAGCTGTCGTGCCTACTGCCATGGTTGCAACTAAAGTTGCTAAAAGTTTTTTGTTCATAATAATCTCTCCTTCTGTAAATGCATAAGTTTACAATTATTGTAATCGGAGAAATATACCTTGCCTTCAAGGGGTCTCGGCGAGTTGTCCATGTTTCCTCTCGTTTCCCGTCTTACCCGGCACTGTATTTTCTCTTGCAAGTTCAGTTCTGAAGCACTTCTTCTCTGAACTTGACATGAGTATACCCCCGATTTGAAAACTCGTCAACACTTTTAAGTTTTCATCTTCGTATACATTTTGTGACAGAAAAATCAGATTTTATCCTGTTATATCTGTATATTATCCCATAGTACCCTCATAAAAGTCAGTATTTAAGCGACTTTTGGTACTTAAAAACATTGTAAAGTTTTATACATAATAAGAAGATCTTTACCTGTAAGACCGGGCTTCCCGGCAAGGAATTTCATTTCTTAGGGTGTTATCGCTTGATAATCATATAAGGGAAATTGGTAAAATTCTCCTTATATGATTATTCCTTAAAGCTACAACACTCGTCTACTTATCCCCTTTAGTACACAAAAAAACAAGACCTCTCGCAGAGAGGTCTTGTTGATAATCGTATTGATTAGAATACGAATACGAACTGTGCACGAGTGAGTTCGTCGATATCCTGGCTAGCTTTCGTCTTGGAGTTGAAAGTCTGGAATACCTGGAACTGTGCGTTCTTAGCGAATGCATAGTCAGCACCGACACCCCAGCCTTTAGCACCGTTACCAGTACCGATACCGAGGAGGCTATCCGTTCTCCAGTTACCCGTAGAACCGTATACACCGTCCTTGTCGATGTTTACATAGTCAACCCAGAGGTCCCAAGTCTTCGGCTGTGCGAAGAGAGCTTTGCCGTACTGGAGTTTGCCGTAGAATACGTCAGCATCCGTCGACGTGCCGGGGTTGTTAACCTTCTGGTATTCGCCCAAGAAGTTGAATTTCTTAGCGAAGTTCAAGGACGTATATGCACCCCAGAGATCATCCGGAGCTACTGTACCGGTACCCTTATTGAAGTTGTTGTAGAATGCACCTACAGCAGAGCCTGCTACAGAGCCGCCGCCGAAGAAGCCTTCCAATTCGCCGTAAGCCGTCTTCGTATCGTTCAAGAGGCCTTCTTTAAATTTACCATAGCCTGCCGTTGCAGCCATTTTCTTGTTAGCGAATTTGAGTTGAGCACCGTCGAAGTTATCGCCGTACTGAATGCCCGAAGCATTGCCCAATTCATAGTCATAACGACCAACCATTAAATTGAACTTCTTACCAGCATCTAATGCATAATTTACATATGCACGGTCAACGTAGAAGGTATCTTTGTCTGCCGATGCAGCGTCTGTGCTGGAGAATTTGGATGCGTAGTTGACACCGATTACAGCGTCAGCGCGGTCGTTAATCTTTGCGTTAGCACGGAGACGGCCACGGAACTGCCAAGAACCGTCGTTTTTCAACATCTGGCCCTGCTTCATGTAACGAACACGAGCGTCACCTGTCAATTTAACGTTGCCTACGCGGTCTTCCAAGTTGGAAACGCGAACGCCGAGGTTGTTGAGTTCATCGGAGAATTCATCAGCCAAACGGTTGATGAGTGCGCGCTGTTCAGCGTTTGCACGATCTTCATGAGCCATAGCCTTAGCTACGATTTCAGCTGCTTCATAACGAGTGATGTTACGTTCGCCTTGGAAGTGAACGCCGTCAACACCCTGGATGATGCCGGAGTTAGCCAATTCTACTACGGAATTGTAAGCCCAGCTGTCGGACGGTACGTCAACGAAGGGGTTAGCTGCAAATGCAGTTGCGCCAACAGCCATCGTTGCAACTAAAGATGCTACGAGTTTCTTGTTCATTGTGAAAGACTCCTTTCAAAAAACAAATATAAGTTTCGGAGAACTTTTGAATTTGTTTTGAAGGGTCATTGGCGAGTTGTCCATGTTTCCTCTCTTTTACTGCTTCAAAACAGCTTCATTTCTCCATTCGACTTAAGCATGGCACAAAGTCATCTGTAAGTCGAGATTTAGTTTACCCTATTTTCTGAAATTTGTCAAAAAAAGGAGTTTAGATTTTAATTTCTTCTATATTTAGTGTATATATTTATTATTTCGTCCATATTTTGTATACCTCGTTTTTTTTCAAACCGGCATGACCGAAAAATAAATTTGAAAAATATTAAAATTTCTTTTTATTTCCGGATAAAACTCGTAACCCAACAATAGTTTTCTTTACTTATTATATAAAAAAACAAGGTCTCTCGTATGAGAGACCTTGTTTAAGTCATTTTTAGAATACGAATACAAACTGAGCACGCGTGAGTTCATCACGATCTTTACCGGTCTTTTCAATCTTAGTATCAAACGTCTGGAAGACTTGAAGCTGTGCATTCTTAGCAAAGGTGTAGTCTGCACCGGCAGCCCAGCCCTTCGTATTATTGACGTTCGTTCTCCACGAACCCGTTCCGCCATCATCAGCTGCGCCGTCTTCGATATTGATGTAGTTAACCCACAGGTCCCAAGATTTAGGCGTATCGAATTTTGCCTTGCCGTATGTGAGTTTAGCCGAAAAGCCGTCAGCATCGGCAACACTGGCCTTGTCGTAGTTTACACGATAAGCTTCGGCATTAAGGTTAAACTTCTTAGCGAAGTTTAAGGATGCATAAGCCCCCCATACCTTTGCGTCTTCCGCACTTCCGCCAGAAGAAGCATTGAAGTCATTGTAGTATACACCTACAGCCGATCCTGCAGCCGTGCCGCCGCCGAAGAAACCTTCCAATTCGCCGTAAGCCGTCTTGGAGTCGTTCAAAGTACCTTCTTTGAATTTACCGTAACCGACTGTAGCCGCCATTTTGTTATCAGCAAATTTAAGCTGAGCGCCGTCAAAGTTATTGCCGTAAATAAGGCCCATATTATTGCCCAATTCATAGTCGTAGCGGCCGACCATTGCATTCCATTTATGACCGTTATCCAATGCATAGTTTACATAAGCACGATCTACATAGAAGTGATCTCTGCCGGCACTGGATGCGCTTGCACTTGCATGTGTATGATTACCGAAGTTCGTATTGTACTCCGTACCGAGAACGGCATATGCCCGGTCGTTAATCTTCGCATTAGCACGGAGGCGGCCGCGGAACTGCCAAGAATCATCGTTTTTCAATGTCTGACCTTGTTTCATGTAACGAACACGAGCGTCACCCGTCAACTTTACATTGCCTACGCGATCTTCCAAATTGGAGACGCGAACACCCAGATTATTGAGTTCATCGGAGAATTCATCAGCCAAACGGTTGATGAGTGCGCGCTGTTCAG
>ENA-OWLL01000398-OWLL01000398.1-metagenome-genome-assembly--contig:-NODE-398-length-11685-cov-6.277730_pt1 | contig 11685 bp, 10 predicted proteins | sample MGYA00245347_ERZ651098 | MGnify/ENA primary metagenome ERZ651098 (study PRJEB26857, sample SAMEA4031767) | metagenome | biome: human; feature: oral; material: saliva | place: Philippines | collected 2014...
GAGGTTTGCAGCCAATTACGGCTCAGCACACGCACGCTCCAAGAGTACAGAAACTCAGGAACGCTTCCTTTCTACAAAATCGGAGGGAAGATACTCTACAAGCAGAGCGACATACAAGCCATGCTTGAAAAACACTATAACCCGATACCCAAGAAATTATGGCAAGAATAGATGAAAAAAGGAAACAACGCTTGGAACAAGCCATTAGAGATATGGGAAATTATGGCGTTAAGCTCCGCAAGCCCGAAGATTTGCCAGATTTTGACCAGCCCTCTGACTATGAAGAGGAAAAGAAAAGATTTGAGCCTATAAAAATGGATGAAGAGCATGAAGAAGATGCTTTGTCCGAAGAGCCATTGACAGCGGAAGAGAGGCAAAAAAGGATATTGAAAGACGCACAGAAGTGGATGGCAGACGACGGAACAACAGGAATTCCATCACGGCGCACTGCAATGTTTGACCCTTCTGATGATGAAGATGCTTCGGAGGAAAAAGTAATCAGCTCAGAGAGAATTAAAATGGACACGGAAGAAGTTTCTCATCAAGGGAGTAAGAACAAGACAAAAAGCAAGGACGGAGAGGATTTAGCCCGATTTCTAGGGAGATACCTCCGCCCCTTTCGCAACAGCCATCGCAAAGCCGTATATGTGTCAGAGGAAACCCAACGAAGGTTGGACTTCGTGGTGCGGAAAATCGGTGAGCAGGAAGCGAGCGTTTCGGGATATGTGGAACAAGTGCTTCGGGAACACCTCGACCAATACAAGGAAGATGTGGAAAGATGGAGGAAACTCTGAATTACTGCATTCCTCGAATGCAAGCCTACGCCGAGTTACTGTATTCAATGAATGCAGTAACACGGCATGGGCTTATAATCCCATTTCCTACATCAGCAAGGTGTGTCTTTGTAACACAAATTGCCATTTGTACCACAAAGACCCTTGCCCCCGAAGGGGGATTAAATCACTCCAAAGTCGTGATTAGAAAGCAATGAAACAGCAGAAACAGAAGATGCCAGACGGCAGGCGTGCCACCTGCCCACGATGGGACAGATGGCATATCAGAATACCTAATTCCGAAGACCAGCAGAAACTTATTAGGCTATACCGTAAGTCGGGAGCAAAGACAAAAAGTGATTTTGTCCGAGCAAGACTCTTGGGTGAAACCTTTAAAGTCATCACGGAAGACCCATCAAAGGAGCTTTACTTAGAGAAACTCTCAAAAAATGTAGCCTTGACACATAAGATAGGTATGCTATACAACGAAGCCGTGAAAGCCCTCAATACTTATCATTCTGTTGCCACTGCTCAACGAATGCTCGACAAGCTCGAAACCTATTCCCAAGTTCTCATCAGACTACAACATCAAGCAATTATTCTAACGATTAGAATTCAAGCAAAAGAGGCTACCAAGTAATTACTTTGTCCACTATTGCCTGCTGCTCGCTGGCTGTACGGCGCAAATAAATACGAGTGGTTTCAATGCTTTCGTGTCCCATAAGGTCTGCTAACAGGGCGATGTCGTTGAAAGCCTCTAAGAAGTTCTTAGCATATCGATGGCGGAAGGAGTGAGGGTATACAACATTGGCGTTTAGCCCATACCGCTCAGCATAATTTTTGAGTTGCTGGGATATGCCTCTAGTAGTGATACGCTCTCCAAAACGGTTGCGAAAGATATAGCCAGTGGATTGTTGCGTTTCTTTAAACCATTTTTCAGTTTCTTCCCTTAAACGCTTAGGGATAAATAACCGCCTAACCTTTCCTCCCTTGGAATAGATATCAAAGTAACCGATATGAACATGTTCAACTTTAATTTGAATAAGTTCGCTGACACGAGCACCTGTAGTTGTTAGGAAACGTACTACAAAGTACCACATTAGGTTCTCTTCTTGCTTGAGTTTCTTTTTGAGGAAGATATAATCCGCTTGACTGATTACATTCTCCAAGTAGGTGCGTTGTTGAACTTTAACCGATTTTAGGCGAAGCTTGGGTTTGCCAATATGTTCCAAAAACTTATTCAGTGCTTGGATGCGGAGGTTCACAGTCTTAGGTTTAAACTGTTCAATAACGTTAGCCTTGTACAAGAGTAGGTTTCGCTTGTTCAGCGCTTTGTATTTGGCGAAGTAGTCATTTACAGCATAGGTGTATGCTGAAATGGTATTCTCCGCCATGTTGCTCTCTCTTAGAGCAGTCTTGAATGATTCTACCATAATTACATTATTTTTATTTCAGAGAATATCCTCTATATATTATGATAGAATTGCTTTGCCTAATTCCTATTATGAGAAGTTTATCGCTACAGGTATGGTAAAGTGCATCGATGAGGAGATACCATTTGAAATTCCAAAGAGATGGGAGTGGTGCCGTATCTCTCACCTGTTCCTTCATGCAAGCGGTAAGCAACAAAGCATCAGCAATAAAGGAAATGGAACTCCACAGAGATTCATTACTACATCAAATTTGTATTGGGGAAGATTTGTTCTTGACAACGTGAAAGTTATGAATTACACAGACGAAGAAATAAAAAAATGTTCTGCAACAAAAGGAGATTTGCTTGTATGTGAGGGCGGTGCAGGGTATGGACGTTCAGCTATATGGGATAAAGATTATGATATTTGTCTTCAGAATCATGTTCATAGACTCCGCCCATACATTGATGGTATTTGCGAGTATGTTTACTATTTCATGTATCTTTTGAAAGAGAGTAACCAACTTGCATCTGTCGGAACGGCAATGCCTGGACTTTCAGCAAACCGTTTAAAAGGGCTGTTATTACCATTCCCCCCTATTTCTGAGCAAAATAGAATTGTTGCTAAGTTAGGAGAACTCTTTCCACAAGTAGAAAAATATAGCAAGGTTCAAAACTATCTGGATGAGCTAAATGTAGCAATAAATGATAAATTAAAACAGTCTATCCTTCAAGAAACAATACAAGGTAAACTTGTACCCCAAAAACTTACTAATGAGCCAGCATCTGTACTTCTTCAACGCATCAAGGAGGAGAAACAAAGACTTGTCAAGGAAGGCAAGTTGAAGAAGTCTGCTTTGACAGATTCTGTTATCTTCAAAGGTGACGATAACAAGTATTATGAGCAGGTAGATGGAATAGCAGTCCCGATTGAATCAGATTACGACTTTCCAAGCACATGGGAAGTGGTTAGGCTTTCGCATATTTGCAGACTTATTGATGGCGAAAAGAAAGAAGGTCAATACATTTGTCTTGATGCAAAGTATCTACGTGGAAAGTCTACAGGAAACAAGTTGATCAAAGGAAAGTTTGTTAACAAAGGAGACAACATCATTCTTGTAGATGGAGAAAACTCTGGCGAAGTATTTACTGTTCCTCACGATGGCTATATGGGTAGCACGTTCAAGCAACTTTGGGTAAGCAGTCGAATGTACCTACCATACGTGTTGTACATCATTCAGTTCTATAAAAACTTACTACGCAACTCCAAGAAAGGAGCTGCTATTCCTCATTTGAACAAAGATATCTTCTATTCGTTGTTGATAGGTATCCCACCATATCAAGAACAGGAAAGAATCGCAAATGCGATTGGAGAATTATATGCTCCATTATAAGCGGGCATATAATTCTTCCAATCTATGGATAATACGACATTGCTCTTTCAATGGAGGCAAGGGGATTAATATATCTTTTACTTTTGCTATACTCACACCGCCAATAATACCTGCTTTGTTTTGATTAAACATATCTATAAATGACGGAGATTGTAAATAGAAGTAGATATATTTCCCTATTTCTATAAATGGAGAAAGGCAGCATAGCTTGTTACCAAAACATACATCTTGATTTAGTATTGCGACCTTTCTGCCTGCGCTCCCACCCTCTATGCACATCAATATAGAGTCTTTAAGAGCAATTCTAAAATTTTGTTCATATTCCTTCGGGATCGCAACTCCATTGTTATAGAAAACTTTATTATCAAATCCTACATCCTTTGTCCCTATATAGTTACGACCTACAACGTTAGTATATTTCGCATTCTTCTCGGTTTCACTAATACTATTTCCTGTATATATGTCAGCCACATCGGATAATTTTGTCCATACCCAATTATTAGGTATCTCAAATGGAATTTTATCCGTTATATCAATACAATTCTTTCCTACCTGCTCATAATACTTGTTATCGTCACCTTTGAAGATAACAGAATCATTCAAGGCCGACTTCTTCAATTTCCCATTTTTTACAAGTTCTAATTTTTCTTTTTTGATGTAATCCAACAAGTCTTTAGCTATTCCTTCCTCTAAAAGTTGAGGTACAAGTTTACCTTGAATTGCCTCCTGAAGTATAGATTTCTTAAGAGAATTATGTAGTTCGGCATTCATTTTATTCAATGTCTCCTGCGACTTTGAATATTTGTCAATAATAGGCATAACCAAATCAATTTTATCAACAATGCGTTTTTGTTCGGCCAAAGGAGGTAACGGAAATAACTTATTTTCCAAGTAGCCAGCTATTATACGTTGTTGATTAGCGGTACCTTTGAATGTCGCTTCATCAATAAAATAAGGACTTTCAAGGAAGTAAAGTACATAAAAGCGGTTGATGGTCTCACCATGCGTACGAAGAATCTTTAATTCTGTAGTTCCTGCCCCTATGCCATTTGGCAAACCTTTGAAGATTGCGGATTTCCTATTCTGAAAGCATGGAGTAATTTTTGCAAAAGCTATATCATTATCTTCAAAAACAGTATATCCTGTTTTAATTTCTTTCCACTTCTTCTCATAAAAACGAAATTTAGAACCATATCCTGCAGAGATAGCTTCCATAGGGATAAAAGCAGCGTTATCGTTATCCTCTGCTGCAACCTTAGGGTTTATTTGAAAAAGAGATGACACTCTACACCACTCCCAGCTATCAGGTATCTCAAATGGTATCTCCTCATCGATGCACTTTATCATACCTGTAGCGATAAACTTCTCATAATAGGAATTGTCCTCACCACGGTAAATAATGGATGCATTCTTGTCTCGCTTGATTTTTTTCTCTTTGATCAAGCGTTCTTTTTCCTGACGAATCTTTTCGAGCAATACGCTTGCTGGTTCGTCATTAGGGTCTTGGGGCACAAGTTTTCCCTGTATAGCCCATTGCAGTATGCTGTTTTTTAATTGCTTGCCATTCATTGTATTCTATTTGATTTAGAATTTCTCGTCTTTTTGTTTTTCTTTCAAGTAGAATTGATATAACTTTTTTCCAATCTTGTCTTTCTTGAAGGTACGCTCGTGATTCATCGGTGTCATGGAAAGACGTATCTTTGCCACACCCTCATTCAAAATTTCAAATTGCTGTGGAGTAATCCAAAACTGGGCGGTAGAACTTATCTCCGTAACAGGTATTACGACATTGCCGCTGATAATACCTGCTGACTGGCTCCCATTACCAATTACAGTCCCCTTTAATTCAAGGTATTTTCCAGAGAATGTCCTTATCTTCATTGTTGCATCACTGAGGAAATTCATTCTGTCTGAGCTTACTGTCGCAACTATGGAGTACATTGTGTCCTGCTTCACTACACCGTACTTCATATTGCAACCTTCGGCTGCAAGCGCCTTATATGTATATCCGACAGTCTGTGCATTGACCGTAAGTCCCCAACACAAACAGATCATGAGCAGAATCTTCTTAATAATCTTCATTGTCATTCTTTTTTTTGTAATCTTCACCATTTATACCTAACTCTCCATTACTCATCGCATTGGCAATGTCAATTTTCAGTTCTTCATCATAATCTTTTCCAGACATGAATGCTGTCATTATTCTCAGGAGAAGGTCTTGGTCAATATGCGAAGCAGCTACATGATAAACTATAGCTTCCAACTGGCGCATGAATATGCAAGCCTCCCATGGGTAACCATTTTTATGGAGGAAATATGCTCCTAAAGTTAAGGCTATGCGTTTGTTCCCATCATTGAAATAATACCCTGAGCAGAACTTGAAGACCAGATAAGAGAGCTTTTCCGCAAAGGTCGAATAGTACATGTCATTCTGCACAAAGTCCAATGTGGCAAGTATGCCACCCTTATCTCGAACCCCTGTAAATCCTCCATCGCTGGCATCTATCATCTTACGATAGACCGCCAATGATTCTTCATATCTGATATATTGTATCTCGTTATTCATCCTCTGCCTGTTTTAATCGTTTGAGCACATCTTTATTGCTCTCTAATATATGGTCGAAGTCAACAGATTGGTCTCCGATGAACCGTTCAAATTCCTTTGGAGTGAGAGCTTTAAGATATTCAGCGATATTTCCATGATAGGCATCACGAAAACTGAAATCACGCGAAGCCATTTTGGTTCTGGCATCATTGAGATAAGGCTTCTGCATCGGATGATCTGCCAATTCACCAACAATCTGTTCAACTTCCTCAATAGTCAGCTTCTTTGCACCATTCTGCTTGTATCGCTCCTGGATAGCTGCTCCGATACCATTCTCAAAAGACGAAATTACCAACAGGACTTCTGCATACAGAGTGTGGCGCACATTGTCTTTAGTGTCAAGGCGTAGTATTTCGCGATATTCTTTAGCATTCTCCTTAAATACCACTTTATAAATCAGGTCGGTCACTTGTGCATACTTGTAAGTTTGGTGTCCTTGCACATATTGGCTGATTGCCGAAGTGAGATTCCTACGGTAATTTTCCTCTGTTATTGCAGCAGGAATGTAGTTGACATCCCTCCTGTTGATAAACTTTGTGCCTCCACCTGTTTTTTTATGTATCGTTGCAATGACTAAATCCAGAATCATACTACGCAAATCTTTTGCCCTTTCACTCTCCGTAAGCAACATGCCAATATTGAGGAAAGCCCTGAAATTAAAGAGTCCCAGTTGAGTGGTTTTGCTCGCCTCATTAATAAGGTGAGCAAATTGCAACTTAAACTCTTTCAATGACTTACCCCTACATAAAACATATCCATTATGCTTTAGTTCATCGCTGTTGGACGTAAGGTATCTATCTATAGTAGATACATCAACACCATAAAAATTGGCAACCATTTTTTTTGTCAACCAATACTCACCTTCGAAAAGCATTCCTGAAATTTCAAGTCGCTTTTGAATCTCGTCAACAGCAAAACAGTTGTTGAGTACATTTTGGCGTTCTATATTTGAAACTGTCAAATCTTTCATTATCCGTCAAATTAAGTGGTAACTACTCCTTGCTGATTTCTATTCCCAATATTCGCTGTATCTCTGCCAGCGTCTTGTCTATCTCGTGGTCAAGAGCCTTGCGTTTCTTGAAGTAGTCGGCAAGGAGTTCGGCAGGGGGAAGTATCTCTTCTTCGTCCTTGGGGAACTTGCATTGGTCGAAATTGCAATCCATGTCGAACAACTCTTTGGCAGAGAAACAGCGGGATTTCTCTCCCAACTCATCAGAAGAGATTTCCTTGCGGTCGTTCCACCAGTCACAGATTGGCTGGCAATGCTCAAGTCTCATCGACTTGGTCTTTGAGAAGTGCTTGTAACCTTCAGGCATGTCAAGGCGAAAGAACCATGTTTTGTCAGTAGAAAATCCTTCTTCCGCTCCATCAACTCGCTCGTTATTGAAGAACAGGATATTGGTGGCAATACTGGTATATGGTGAGAAGATGCTGCCTGGCAGACGGATGATGGTGTGGAGATTGAACTTACGGAGCATCTTTTGCTTGATGGCAAGTTTTGCCCCATCCATGCCAAAGAGGAAACCGTCAGGAACTATAACAGCGGCACGTCCGTCACGTTTCAGCCTGTACATGATAAGCACCATGAACAGGTCGGCAGTCTCACTCGAACGAAACTCCATCGGGAAGTTGCTCTTAGCAGCTGCATCTGTGCTTCCTCCGTAGGGTGGATTCATGGCAATAACGTTGACCCTGTCCGTCTCCTTGAAGTCTGACATCTTCGTGCCCAACGAATCGCAATGGCGGATATTCGGTGCTTCCACATCGTGCAGGAGCAGATTGGTGATGGAAAGAAGGTAAGGGAGAGGCTTCCACTCTTGCCCGATGACAGACTGCTGGTAGAGTCGCCCATCATTCGTGGTCTGTACCTGTTTCTGCAGATAGTTTAAAGCCGAAGTGAGGAAGCCGCCTGTACCTGATGTAAAGTCACCAACGGTTTCGCCAAGCATTGGATTAAGCTGTTGTATGATGAAATCCGTCAAAGCTCGTGGTGTGTAGAACTCACCTGCATTACCAGCAGACTGAAGATCTTTGAGTATTCCTTCATAAATGTCACCAAACATGTGGCGGTCTTCAGCATCATCAAACTCAATCTCGTTGATGACATTGATGACCTGACGTAACAGAATACCATTCTTCATATATTGGTTCAAATCCTCAAAAACCTCTTTGACAATAGCCTTGCTGCGAGGGGTCTCACGTGTCACTTCAAGTGCCTTCAGCGTGGGAAAGAGTTTGTCGTTGATAAACGTGAGTAAGGCATCGCCTGTCAGCGCATTGCCATCTTTCTTGTCTACAGCCCAATTATGCCAGCGCAATTCTTCGGGGATGATGGAAGCAAAGGGCTTGTGATCTTTGCTTGCCTTATATTCCCACGTTTCCTCTTGTGTATCATACACCTTCAGAAAAAACATCCATGTCATCTGCTCAATGCGCTGTGCATCGCCATTGATACCAGCGTCTTGGCGCATGATATTTTGCAGACGCTTTACTATATTGTTTACTGCCATTTCTTTATGCTACTTTATATATTTCGTTTTCAAGTTCTTTTAATGCCTGTTCAAACTTATCCAGTCCGCCGAAAAATTTCACGATTTTCTGCGGTTTACCAATCTTGTTGAATGGAGCGGTATCAAGAATATCAGAGTCTTCAAGGTTCAAGATACCATAATCAGCATATTTGTCGAGAAGAGCCTCCAATACCTCACGTGCTATGCCTTCGTATTTAGCAAAGTAATTGCGTTTCTTGACATTGTTAGCCCTTTCATGCCTTGTCACAGGTGGCTGGTCGAAGGCCACATGACATATCACATCGAAAATATCGGCATGTGCCAAGGCTGGATTCTTTTCCCTGACAGCATCCACAAGAACACTATAGTTCTTCAGCTCATCCACAATGACCTTCTTGCGTTCCGCTTCTGTCCAGTTCTTGACAAAGTCGTTCAAGGTGGCATAACGCTTCCTAATCTGTTTGCGTGTGAAATCCGTTATGCTTTCTGTACGCATGGTTTTCCCATCTTCACCAAGAATGCTGACTATCTCAGTAGTTATTGCTATTTTCTCTCCCTCAACAAGATACTTGACATGAGGCTCTGAGACAACACTTGACGGTTCTTCTGGTATAGTGTATGGCTTTCCACTTTTCCCTTGCGGGGGTTCCGGGTCGCCATCGAATTTCGGGTCTTTGAACTTGGCTGTGGCATTGCGGAAGTCCAGTATCTCTAAATGCCACTTCCCCTTGTCGGTTCTCAAGCGAGTGCCACGCCCAATGATTTGCTTGAATTCTGTCATAGAACCGATTTCCTTATCAATGACGATAAGTCCACAGGTCTTGCAATCCACCCCTGTAGCAAGCAACTCAGACGTTGTAACAACAGTAGGGTAAGGTTGGTCAATATCTATGAAGTTGTCCAACTGTTTCTTTCCTACGTTGTCATCACCTGTTATGCGCATGATGTATCGCGCATCTTTTTTGCACAGGTCTGTATTCAGATTAACCAACAAACTTCTCATCGTTTCTGCCTCTTCTATATCCGTACAGAACACGATGGTCTTGGTCATTCTGCCAATTTGTTTCAACATCTTTGTGATTCGCTTTGCGACAATCTCCCTCCGTTTGGTGAAGGCTATGTCTCTGCCTATATCCTTGCGTTCATACAATCTTTGCGCTATATCCCTGCCCAGCAAGTCTTTCTCGTCGTCATCCGGCTTGAACCCTTGAAGGTCTATGCTGATATAGCTGTTCGTCACACGGTAAGGAGCGAGGAAACCGTCCTGTATTCCTTGCAAAAGCGAATAGGTAAATATTGGCTCACCGAAATAATCAAGATTATTAGCTCCGGTCTCAGCCTTGGGTGTAGCAGTCATACCGATTTGGGTGGCAGTATTGAAATACTCCAGCACCTTGCGCCATGCACTATCATCCTTGGCACTACCACGATGACACTCGTCAACGATGATAAGGTCAAAGAAAGTAGGTTGCACCTGTTTGAAGGGATCATCTATACCTTCTTCATTGGATACAAGTTGGTGATACAATGCCATATAAACCTCATAGGCTGAATCAATGGAAGCCCCTTGTACTTTAGTCATGACTTTTTTGAAAGGTTTGAAGTCTTGCGCCATTGTCTGGTCTATCAGAATATTCCGGTCAGCGAGATAAAGTACCTTTTTCTTTTTCCCAGTGGCTTTCAGCCGATGAATAATCTGAAAGGCTGTGATAGTCTTTCCTGTACCTGTCGCCATTACAATTAGCACTCTGTTCTTGCCTTTGGCAATAGCCTCTATGGTACGTTCAACAGCTATACGCTGATAATAACGAGGCTCGTAGGTATATGGGTCTGAATAATACGGCTGTTCTACTATTTTCAATGCCTCACCACTTAATTGTTTAGCTTTGATAAGTCGTTGATACAATGTGTCAGGTGCAGGAAACTGTTGCAACGAGAGTTCAGTTTCTTTTCCTGTCAAGAAATCATGCTCCAAGAATCCATCTCCATTGGAGCTGTATGCAAAGGGGATATCAAGAATCTGAGCGTATTCCATCGCCTGTTGCATACCTCCACCAAGAGGCTTGTTGTTATCTTTCGCTTCTACAATAGCAAGAGGCTTATTGGCAGCGTGAAATAAGAGATAGTCCGCTTTCTTGCCAGTTTGACGTGCATGTATATTACCTTGAAATATCACCCTACCATCGGTAAAATAGTATTCCATTCGGATATGTTCGTTTTTCCATCCTGCATTGATTATAGCAGGTGTTATAAAACGCAACTTTATATCTTCTTCAGTCAAATCTTTTTTGCTCATAATTCTTGATTGTATTATCTTCACATAGTATTTTATTATGAGAAGTTTACTATTAGAGAAAACTTATAAGAGGAATTACAGCATTACTCTTGCGAGGGTCTAAGCAATTCCCTTATATCGACTTTCAATACTTCAGCGATTTCAAGTAAATTTTCAAGAGATGGCTGCACCTTTTGTTGGCGCACCACCGAGAAACTGTATTTTCGGTACGACCAATCTCATTTGCTAGCCATTTACCTGACACTTGTTTTTCAGCCAGCACAGCCTTAATTCTATTTATCGCCTTCATTTGTTGATATACTTTCTTTTGTTGTTGAAGTCATTGAATACAAAGATACGCTTTTATGGACGTTACTCCAAGCAAAATTCAAATTTGTTGCTTATAGGGATTAAATTTCATGTGTTTCAATCGGTTTTCACTAAAAAAGAGTAACTTTGTAGTATTGAATCAAGTGTTCTTTGAAGCAATGCTGAATAAAGAAAGGGAAAGAAACTCGCTCGTTTCCAACTCGTAACCCTTTTATCCTTTATTCTTTCTTAGTTTTCTGATTTTCTGAAAGATATAAATTTCTTGAATCTTCTCCTCGCATAGTCTGTTGCAATAAGCATCTTTGCCCTATCCTCGCTCTCACTCAGAGGTACTCGTCCCAAAAGCGTGGCATCGCCACTCTTAGCAAACTCCATCAGCTTGCCGAT
>ENA-OWLL01000411-OWLL01000411.1-metagenome-genome-assembly--contig:-NODE-411-length-11364-cov-11.145725_pt1 | contig 11364 bp, 9 predicted proteins | sample MGYA00245347_ERZ651098 | MGnify/ENA primary metagenome ERZ651098 (study PRJEB26857, sample SAMEA4031767) | metagenome | biome: human; feature: oral; material: saliva | place: Philippines | collected 2014...
ATCCATTCTAATTGTCTATATTTTATAAGTCTGTTATTCTTTAATCTTTTGTAATCTGCTTACACTTCTTGATATATTCCTCAGCTGTCTTGCGCTCCTTTGACTCTGGGTACTCATTGATAAATCCGTAGCACTCGTCTTCGGCATCTTGGAAACGTTGAACCTTCTTCTCCTCGACACTCATCTGCGCCAGTTCAAACTTGCTCTTCATAACGAGTATGGCGAATTTCTCACGTAAGTCGCTATAAGGATAGTCGTTCAGAGCGTTCTGTGCCGTGATGATGCAAGCCTCATAGTTGTTACCGCCACTGGTACAGTTACCAAAGTAAGAGCCAAGATTATAGTATAACTTCGCATTAAGATACTCCTTACGAACGAGCTTGTCTTGTAAGGCGAAGAGTCGCTGTTGGGCCGTCCCTTTCATCTTACCATTAGGGTAGATGTCCAAATACTCTTGGAAGGCAGCAATCGCAGCGATGGTAGGTGTCTGGTCAAGACGTGGCTCTGGTGTACCCTCGAAAAGACTTTGTCCGATGTAGAACGATGCCATCTCAGCATATTGTCCACGTGGATAGGTCTGGTAATACTTCTTAAATGTCTCAGAAGCAGCCTGATAGTCTTTCAGTCCATACTCCGCCATAGCCAGCATATAAAGACATTCTTGCGCATTATCCGTACCTTTTTCAACCATTACAAGGTCTTGCAAGAGAGGAACGGCAAAGCCATATTTCCCCTTTGCAAAGCATTCCTTCGCAAATTCGTATTTATAGGCATTGTTCGTAGTCTTATAGACTTTATTATATTCCTGAGCACAACTGGTCAGGAGTAAGGCAGCGCAAATGCCAACGAAAATTCTTTTCTTCATAATTTGACTTTGAACTGCAAAGTTACATATTATTCTATAAATACGCAAAGGAGGTATGCTTTTTTATCATAAAATCACTCTTAATTGTATATTATCAGCGATTTTTTATATCTTTGCAAGCAAAGATTGATTCACTTGACGTGTAGGAAATGAACTTCAAACTAACATCGAAATATAAGCCGACAGGCGACCAACCAGAAGCAATAAAGGAACTAACAGACGGACTGGAGCGTGGCGATAAGAGCCAAGTGCTCTTGGGTGTGACGGGTTCGGGTAAGACCTTCACCGTTGCCAACGTCATTGCAAATGTCAATAAGCCAACCCTTATCTTGTCGCATAACAAGACCTTGGCTGCACAGCTTTATGAGGAGATGAAAGGATTCTTCCCTGATAATGCTGTGGAGTATTATGTCTCTTATTATGACTACTATCAGCCTGAGGCTTATATGCCTGTGACTGACACCTACATAGAGAAGGACTTGGCTATTAATGACGAGATTGATAAGCTCAGACTGTCTGCCGTATCTTCTTTATTGTCAGGTCGTAAGGACGTGATCGTCGTGTCTTCCGTCTCATGTATCTATGGTATGGGAGCACCAGTAGCGATGAAAGAGAACGTCATCTCCGTTAAGAAGGGTCAAGTGATTGACCGTAATGATTTCTTACGTCGCTTGGTAGATGCACTCTACATGCGTAACGACATCGAACTACAGCGTGGTAACTTCCGTGTGAAGGGCGATACTGTCGACATAGCGATGGCTTATAACGACAATGTCCTGCGTATCACGTGGTGGGATGATGAGATTGACTCTATCGAGGAGGTGGATGCTGTCGACTTCCACCGCCTTGCCACCTTTGATGCCTATGAGGTCTACCCTGCCAATCTCTTTGTTACATCTAAGGAACAGACCGAAGGGGCGATCCGTCAGATACAAGATGACTTAATGAAACAGGTTGACTTCTTCAACGAGGTTGGCGATCATATCAAGGCACAACGTATCAAGGAACGAGTAGAGTATGACATTGAGATGATTAAGGAACTCGGTCATTGTTCGGGTATCGAGAACTATTCTCGCTATTTCGATGGGCGTGAGGCGGGTATGCGACCTTACTGTTTGCTCGACTTCTTTCCGCAGGATTACCTCATGGTGATTGATGAGAGCCATGTCAGCGTGCCGCAGATTTCAGCGATGTATGGCGGCGACCGTGCGCGAAAGAAAAACCTTGTCGAGTATGGATTTCGTCTTCCTGCTGCCTTTGACAACCGTCCGTTGCGTTTTGAGGAGTTCCATAGCCTCATTCATCAGATTATCTATGTGTCAGCCACACCAGCCGACTTCGAGTTAGCTGAGTCTGAGGGCGTTGTCGTCGAACAGCTCATTCGTCCGACGGGACTGCTCGATCCGGAGATTGAGGTGCGTCCTTCTGAAAATCAGATAGACGACCTTATGAACGAAATCGTTATCCGTGCCGAGAAAGAAGAGCGTGTCCTCGTGACGACACTGACCAAGCGTATGGCCGAGGAGCTTACCGAATACCTGCTGAACCACGATATCCGAACGGCTTACATCCATAGTGATGTGGCCAGTCTGGACCGTATTAAGATTATCAACGACCTCCGTGCGGGTATCTATGATGTCCTTGTGGGTGTCAACCTACTACGTGAGGGATTAGACCTACCAGAGGTTTCCTTGGTGGCCATCCTTGATGCCGATAAAGAGGGATTCCTTCGTAGTCATAGAAGTCTGACGCAGACGGCCGGACGTGCGGCACGTAACGTACATGGAAAGGTGATTATGTATGCCGATACCGTTACGGAGAGCATGCAGAAGACCATCGACGAGACCTTACGTAGGCGTACGAAACAGCTGAAATTTAACGAAGAAAATCATATCACACCACAGCAAATCGTTAAGGCTATTAAGGGTACGCTGCCAGTGGGTGGTGAGACAAATGTCACCTCACAGACCGCTTCTATCAGTAAGAATATAGGACAAGCCTACGTCGAGCCTAATGATGATATCCTCTATGCTGCCGACCCGATTGTTGCGAAGATGAGTAAGGCGCAGTTGGAGAAGAGTATTGCCAACACAACTGCCCTTATGAAACAGGCTGCAAAAGACCTCGACTTCCTCCAAGCAGCGCAGTATCGTGACGAGATTATCCGTCTGCAAAAGGAGTTGGAAGGCAAGTAACGTATCGACTTTGACGTGATGCGTAGAGCGAGAAGATTTCTAAACGATTCTGTATTGTGTCTGAACGTGTCGTTGTCATGGGTAACTTCTTCCCCAACCTCTCCTTAACGGGGAACAGCGTAACCACCGTGGTGCCCCCTATAAGATAGCGGATAAAAGAAGAAAGAACGGTGAATGTGTGTGTGGAAATTGTAAGGATATTTCGCCAATCACGGCCTTCTCATTTCGAAGAGAGGCCAGAGATGGGGCAAGAAGACGCCCTTCTCCGTTTAAGAACATGCCCTTCTTGCATTAAGGAAACGCCCTTCTTGATACAAGAAGGGCATGTTCTTAAATGCAGTTTGTAATGTATTGATTTGTTGTGTATTATGAGTTTGTTTATAACTCATGTGCTACTCCTCTATTGAGGGTATCCGCATTGGTCTTATGTAATGATTTTTTACAAGTTTCTTGACGTTCCTGAAGTATGAAGAGAGCATCGTGCTTGCCCCATGAAAGACACTGAAAGAAATAGAGAATAGTTTTCCTTTCCCATAGAAAAACCAGCATTAAGACTCATGGAAAAGCGGATGAAGCCCATAAATCAATAGCAGAAAGCAATAAAAAAAAGATAAAAACTTATCGAAAGGTTCGATAAAGCAAACAATAATTTGTATCTTTGCTTGTAATTATCATTAGATAAAAGTTTGTGATTATGAAGAGAACGTTGATATTCCTATTTCTGTGTATCCCTTTGATGGCTTTGGCACAGACCACACTGACCCCAGAACAGAAGTTAGAGCAGGCACAGCGCCAGTTAGAAGAGGCTAAAGCTGCTTTGGAACAGGCTAAGGCTGATGCTGCAAAAGCCAAGGCGGAGGCTGAAGCCAAAGCTAAGAAAGAGGCTGAGGACAAGGCGAAAGCAAGCGAAGTGGAGAAGAAGATTGCTGAGATGAACGCTGAGGCTGAACGCTTGAGTCGGGAGGCTGCCGCACTGCGTGAGGCTGCTAATAAGGCACAGACGGGTACGAAGACTACTATGACGAAGGCGAATACTACCACAAACACGGTGGGTAATACGACGTCTGACGCATGGGTCGTTCCGACGACAGCTGCAACAGCGGCCGTGCGTACGAAGAATGTGGACACAGATAGCAAGGCTAACAAGGACATTTATCTGCAGAAAGGACTCATACCAGAGGTCAACGGACAGGTGATGTGGACGGAGACAATAAGTGTGCCGGGCGCTTCTGCTGACGAACTCTACGATAAGGCTTTTGCTTATCTGACGGCTTTGACGCAGGATAAGAACCAGTTAGAAGGTAGTAAGGTGGCCTTGGTTAACAAGGGAGAGCATAGCATTGTGGCCACAATGCGTGAGAAGTTAATCTTCTCTTCTTCGTTCCTTTCACTCGACTTCACCCAGTTTAATTATGTCTTGCAGGCTACCTGCCGTGACGGGGAGGCCACGCTGACGATGAACCGTCTGACTTATCGCTATGATGTTCAGGGTAATGTGTCTGACTTGTCAGCAGAGCAATGGATTACAGATAAGTATGCTGTGAACAAAAAACATACTCGTCTCTTGCCTGTATCAGGTAAGTTCCGTCGTGCAACGGTCGACCGTAAGAACGCAATCTTTGATGGTTTTGCACAGGCTTTGAAGTAGTCTGCATGCAAGACATCGCTTAATGAAATTAGAATACAGATAGAAGATGGAAATAGAAAACAGTACGGCACGTCGTCCAGAACACCGACGTCGTAAAAAAGAGATAAACGACAGGTTCCTACCTATCCGTCAATGGCTTAACATTATCTTTATGGTTGGGGCCGTTGTGGGCGTGGCTGTCTATCTACTTGCCGATACAAACACACCCGGTATAATAATAATTCTTGCATCGATGGTCTTTAAGATGATCGAAAGCCTACTCCGTTTTATTCGTTAAATGAAGAGACTTACTTTCTTATTTGCGCTTTTTGTGCTCGTGGCCAACGCTGCCCTGGCACAGACTGATGATACCTCTATGCCGAATGATGACGGTACGTTTACGGCTGATGGCTATAGGAATAATCGTAAATTAGGGCGCTCTGACTCAATACAAAGTCAGCATAAAGAGATACCACGAGGGATGAAGGTGTGGACAATAGACGAACGTTTCGGCGACCGCAAGGCTGCTGTTCCTGACACGTTGTCGTATATGTTCATGAATGAAGGGCTGACCACTGGCTTGCGAGGGGAGTATAATGTATTGGGAAACCTTGGCTCTCCACGTCAGAACCGTATCTTTATTGATCGCACTCTACCGTCAGAGTTCCTTTTCCTCGACCCGTATAGTATGTTTATCGTGCAGCCTGGTAATTTCCAGTTCACCTCCACACTCTCGCCGATAACGGTTCTTACCTATAATACAGCGGGTAATCGAAACAACGGAGAAGACCGCTTTAAGGCTCTCTTCGCAGTGAATGCGGGTAAAGAATGGGGCTTTGGCTTCAAGTTCGACTACCTTTATGGACGCGGATATTATAGTAGTCAGAGTACTTCTCTCTTTAATTACTCTATGTGGGGGAGCTATTTAGGCGAACGCTATCAGGCTCACTTGCTCCTATCTCTTAATCATCAGAAGGTTGCTGAGAATGGGGGTATCACCAATGATGCCTATATCACGCATCCAGAGTCGTTCCGTGACAGTTATAGCGAAGAGGAGATACCAACCGTACTAAAGCAGAATTGGAATAGAAACGACAATCAACACGTCTTCTTTAATCACCGTTATAGCCTCGGATTCTTCCGTAAGGTGCCAATGACAGCAGAGGAGATTAAGGCGAAGGAGTTTGCCCTTAAATCGCATAAAGCACAGGCTGCGGAGAAGGATAAAGAGAAGGCTCGACGACAGGCAAAGGCGAGAGGAGAGAAATTCGACGAAGAGGCATACGACAAGACGAAGCGTTCTGCTGGGCGTCCAGACGATGCTGTGATTGCTGGTGATGTACCACAAGCGAAGAAGGATACGGCCAATGTGAGTGGTAGCGACCGTATGACGGTCAACTTGGAAGACTCTACACAGATGGCTAACCTTAAGAAGAAGGACGCTTTGGCTAAGGACTCTACACAGAGATGGATGAAGGATGAGTATGTGCCAGTGACGAGCTTCATCCATACCCTACGTTTTGATAACTATCGTCGTATCTATCAAGCCTACGACACTCCGACAGATTTCTATGCACAGAACTATTTTAACTATGGTAGTGCAGCGAATGATTCTATCTATGACACGACAAAGCACTGGGCATTGAAGAATACTTTTGGCCTCGCACTACTTGAGGGTTTCAACAAGTGGGCCAAAGCTGGTCTGAAAGCCTTTGTCTCTTACGAGTTGCGTCATTACACACTTCCTTCTATGGCAACGCCATCGGGTGCTACTGTCTCCCTATATAATGGTGAGCAGACATGGAACCAACACGACGTGTCTGTGGGTGGTCAGCTGTTGAAGACACAGGGTAAGACCTTCCATTATGACGTGAGTGCTGAGGCGTGGGTGGCTGGTAGTCGTGCCGGACAAGTACATGTGGATGGGCATGCCGACCTTGGTTTCCCACTCTTGGGAGATACTGTTCAGTTGGCTGCGACGGCTTTCTTCCATCGTTCTGCCCCTTCCTTCTATATGGGTCAGTACTTTGGTAAGCATTACATGTGGGATAATAACCTCGGTCAGGAGATACACTCTCGTCTTTTGGGTGAGTTCTCTCTGAAGAAGACGCGTACTAAGTTGCGTGTAGGTTATGATGTTCTCAAGAACTATACCTACTTTGGTATACAGAACGACCGTGTACAGAGTGGTGATAACTACCTTGTTCAGCATAACAATCTGAACGTCCGTCAGTCGGGCAGTCCTATTAGTTTGCTGACAGTACAGCTCCAACAGGATTTCCGATTGGGTATCTTTAATTGGCAGAACGTGCTGACCTTGCAGAAATCAAGTAAGGAAGATATACTCCCTGTACCGACCTTCAACGCTTATAGTAACCTCTTCATTCGATTTAGAATAGCACGTGTCTTGGATGTTGATCTTGGTGTCGATGGTCGTTACTTCACGAACTATTATGCTCCTGAATATATACCGGGCATAGGTAGCTTCGGCATACAAGAGACGGAGGCAAGTCGTACGAAGATTGGTAATTATCCGCTTCTTAATGCGTATGCGAACTTCCAACTCCAACACACTCGCTTCTTTATAATGTTTACACATGTGAACTGTGGGGATGGAGGAAGGTATTTCTATACACCTCACTATCCTCTCAATCAGCGATTGTTACAGTTCGGTATTAGCTGGAACTTCTTCAATTAATAATCAAGAGAATAAGGGATTAAGGTGATAACAGAGAACAATAACATTACAACCAACAGTCTTGCAGCATGGATACTGGCTGCGCGTCCGAAGACGCTCACCGGTGCTATGGTGCCTGTGATGATAGGTACGGCATGGGCTTGGAGGTTAGGTGGCGGGGAGGACTTTCGGGTCTTGCCTGCTGTACTTTGTTTTCTCTTTGCCTTTCTGATGCAAATAGACTCCAACTTCATTAACGACTACTTCGATTGCATAAAGGGTAACGACAATCGAACGACACGTTTAGGACCGAAGCGGGCTTGTTCGGAAGGGTGGATAACGCTCCCTGCGATGCGGCTGGGGCTCGTCATCACCTCTGTAATGGCTTGTCTTGTAGGACTCCCACTCATCTTCTTTGGTGGTTGGGAGATGATTGTCGTAGGAGGAGTATGCGTCCTTTTCGCTTTTCTCTATACCACTTATTTCTCTTATTTAGGTTTAGGAGACGTACTGGTATTAGTCTTCTTTGGTATCATCCCAGTAGTCTTTACGACCTACGCCATCCTGCCCAATCATTCACAAGCCCTTTGTCTTCAAGTGATTATGTCGGGAGTTATATGTGGATGTGTGATAGATACCCTCCTTGTTGTCAATAACTATCGTGACAGAGAGAACGACAAACGTGACGGAAAGATAACGCTCATCGTGCGAATAGGTGAGGGAAAGGCAGAAAGGCTCTACTTAGCTTTAGGGCTTGTCGCTTACTTTCAGCTGCTTCTTCTTCTCTTTTCAGGGGAGAGCGGTAGTCTTCCCACCTTCTTATTCTTGTTCATCATCTTCCTACCCTATAGTGTCTTGCATTACACGACAGCCATGCGAATGAAGAAGATAAAGCGGGGCAAAGAGCTGAACACTATCTTGGCACAAACAGCCCGTAACATGCTGCTCTACGGAATAGCAACCGCAATAGCAATCGTTAGCATGTAAAATGTTCCCGCCAAGCCCCATCTGTTATTATCACAATTCCTTATCACCCAACATTCAACACCCCTCACCCACTCATCTCCATTCATCATCACCCAACACCCAACACCCCTCACCCACTCATGCAACAACCCAATCTTGAAATAATGACCTTTGTGGAACGTCAGATACTTCCACGATACAATGATTTCGGACGGAGTCATGGACTCGGACATGTGCAACGTGTCATTAAGAGTTCGCTTGCTTTAGCAGCCGTGACAGGCGCTGACGTGAATATGGTCTATGTCATTGCGGCCTATCACGACCTTGGTATGGAGGGTCCACGGGCCATCCATCATCTCACAAGTGGTAAGATTCTCGTTGCCGACCAACGCCTTCGTAAATGGTTCTCTGCCGAACAGATAAAGATTATGAAGGAAGCTGTTGAGGACCATCGTGCCAGCAGTTCGCGGGTACCACGTAGTATCTATGGGAAGATTGTGGCTGAGGCTGATCGCGACCTCGAGCCAGAGGTGGTCTTCTCTCGTGCCATTCTCTTTGGAATAGAGAACTATCCAGAGAAGAACGATAACGATATGTGGCTGCGTTTCCGTGATCACATGAAGGAGAAATATGGGCGTTTTGGTTATCTGAGGCTATGGATACCAGGTTCTCCGAATGCTAAGAACCTTGAGACGATACGTAAGACGATAGATGACGAAACGGCATTAAGAAAAGTATTCGACCGTATCTATCGACAGATACGAGAGGAAGATAAATGAAAGAAAAGAACAGAATAAAAGATATGACGAACGAAGCTTTAATGCGAAGGGCCATCGAACTCTCGGCCGATAGCGTACGTAATGGAGGCGGACCATTTGGGGCTGTTATTGCTCGAAGGGGTGAGATCATCGCAGAAGGTAGTAATGGTGTAACGATTCAGAATGATCCAACGGCACACGCAGAGGTATCTGCTATCCGTAAAGCCTGTCAGAAGCTGGGTACATTCGACCTCTCAGGCTGTGACATCTATACCTCTTGCGAACCTTGTCCTATGTGCTTGGGTGCTATCTATTGGTCGCATCTCGATAAGATTTACTATGCTAACGACCGAAAGGACGCTGCTAACATCGGATTTGATGATGATTTCATCTATCAAGAGATAGAGGTTGCACCGCAGTATCGCAAGAAACCATCTGAAATACTGCTGCGTGATGAGGCGATAAAGGTGTTTCAGCTGTGGGATGAGAAGCTGGATAAAACGGAATATTAGCGTCCCTAACCATAGAGTCAATGTCGCACATAGCTGTTGCATTGACTTTTTTCATATCATTTGTACAACGGTTAATCTGCTAAAAGGGTGATGATGAGAGGAAAGATAAGAATAACAAGGACCTTAGTTATCACGGTGTTTGTCTCGACACTACTGATAGAGTTTGTCTTGTTGTTTATGCATGGATGTTATGATGGTGATGGTCTTCGTTTTAATCTACGGGAGCAGACTTTCTCTGTAGAGGAGGGCTGTGTCTGTGGAGGGGGCTTAAACTTTAGCAGTGAAGATGCTGCAGATAAGTTCTCTGTCATTTATAATAAGAATATACACGCCTTTTGGTATGATAGTTACAATCCATCTGTCCTTGATATCAATAATCTCCCCGCCTGTTGCCGTGTTGTTTTGCATGACGATACGTTGTTACTTCATCGTCTGCCATTGCTGCCAAATACAGCTTATAACGTCTATCGTATGTCTGGTTGTCGCAGGGTACGGACGTTAACCATTGTAACAGACCAACAGGGTAAGGTTGTTCATTATCGTAAGAATAATTTTTAAGCGAGATAGTATGCGGTCTAAGAAGAAGGTGTCTTTGATGAGAAGAGTTCTTCTTGTGTGTTCAGAGGGGTTGTGAAGGATTTGTGTTATAGGATAAAAAAGTGTATCAGATAGGTATGAGTAATACAAGATTGTTTCGGAGTTTAATGTCGTTTCTCCTTCTCCTCGTGGGGTTGGGACAGCCAGTGTATGGCCAATACACGTCAATTCAAGACACAGCACGGTGTCTGTCGGTGCGTGACTCTTCAGCAACGGAGGCCTTTGGGAAGAAGACAGATAGGCAAGTTACCGCTTATTATTATGCTAATAAAGCAAGTCTCGTAGATAAATACTTTCGTAGGGGGATGTCGAGAATAAGCATACTGAATATTCCTAAGGGTAAACGACCTGCCCCAGAAAGCTATTTGAAACGCAGATATATCAGGCGACACCTAAAGTACTTTAAGGGTGGTGCATCTTGTATCGTTTCTAAAGCGATGTTAGAACGATACGATGGTGACTCTATCGGGAAAGCTGATAACAGTCAGTTTATTATGACAAAGGCTGAGATGGATAGCGTCTTGACAAAGAGTCATGGTGACTTATCATGTATTGAACATGAGTTGGGAATCCCTTCTGGGGCATGGAAACATCGGGTGTTGGTAAGAATTGACATTCCTAAACCAAAGAAACTGAGGTTGAGAATGGCGTCGGGAAACGAGGTTGGGGCGAATGTACTATGGCTTCCGGGTGGTCTCTTACCTACTGGATATAAGGAGGCGGTGATAGATAGGATTCCAAAAGGGAAATATAAGGCTTCGTTGATAGTACTTACTGGGGAGGTAAATGACGGACTCACTGTGCCAAATAAGAAAGAACAGAAATAATGAAAAGCTGGTGTAGTGGGGTCAAAGAGGGGATATGGTCATAGAGGTAAGCCTGTCGATGAGGCTGTGAGGTGGCTAATGAAATCGTTGACATATATTCGGACATGAATAGACCACGGCTTTCAAGTATTCTTCTAAGAATTGCCTTGAAATGAGTTCGTGACATATAGCTTTGAGGAAGTCCCTTATTTATGGCTCTTCCGTTAAATGTGTAGATTGTTAAAAGAATGAGATTAATCCATATACATGGTAAGCTTACCTCCAATAAGATTGTTTTATAAGGAGGGGGGTAAACTATACGATAAATGTAATTAGGTGTGATGTCTATCTGTCGTCTATA
>ENA-OWLL01000415-OWLL01000415.1-metagenome-genome-assembly--contig:-NODE-415-length-11308-cov-3.821914_pt1 | contig 11308 bp, 9 predicted proteins | sample MGYA00245347_ERZ651098 | MGnify/ENA primary metagenome ERZ651098 (study PRJEB26857, sample SAMEA4031767) | metagenome | biome: human; feature: oral; material: saliva | place: Philippines | collected 2014 | study...
TGATGTGCGCTTGGAGTAATGAGTCTTTCGAACTATGGTATTGCCTGCACTTCCATGCTACGCCAACTACACGCACAGGTAAAGAAAAGGCTTCTTTAAAATAAACGTTACCAATTGCTGCTGCGGTAAAAAATGCCACAGAAAGAATCCAAAGAAGCGTGTTTAAGCCTTTTGATTTTCCTTCTACGACTTGTTCTTGGTCGTGTTTCTTTTTCTCAACAATTTCAGTTGCCATAATTGAATCCGTATAAAATAAGGGATAAATAATTTTTAGATTAATTTCAGAACGTGCGATTGTAGCATTTTCTTTCGGAATTGCCTATGAAAAATGTCAGAAAAAACAACCGCACTTTCTGTTAATTTTTATATTCGAGTTTTGGTGGTTTGTTATCAACGATCGTTTCTTCATCCACAATCACTTTTTTCAAGTTTTCGATTGAAGGTAAATCATACATCGTATCTAACAATACAGCCTCAACAATTGAGCGTAAACCACGCGCACCGGTTTTACGTTCAAGGGCTTTTTTCGCCATCGCTTTCAATGCTTCTGGTGTAAATTCAAGTTCTACATCTTCTAATCCAAATAATGCTTGATATTGTTTGGTCAGTGCATTTTTCGGTTGAGTCAGGATCTGAATCAACGCTTCTTCATCTAATTCGCTTAATGGCGCAATCATTGGAAGACGACCAATAAATTCTGGAATCAAACCAAATTTCATTAAATCATCCGGCTCAACTTGACGGAATAATTCAGAAAGATTTTCTTTCTCTTCTTCCTTCTCTACTTTCGCATCAAAACCAATTCCGGTATCAGTTTGTGTACGCTTACCGATGATTTTATCTAAGCCGGCAAATGCCCCACCACAAATAAAGAGGATTTTTGAGGTATCCACTTTTAACATTTCTTGTTGAGGGTGCTTACGTCCACCTTGTGGCGGTACAGACGCAATAGTACCTTCAATTAATTTCAACAAGGCTTGTTGCACACCTTCACCAGACACATCGCGAGTAATAGACGCACCTTCTGATTTACGGCTGATTTTATCAATTTCATCAATATAGATAATGCCCTGCTCTGCTTTTTCCGTATCGTAATCGCAGTTTTGCAATAATTTTTGCAGAACATTTTCCACATCTTCGCCTACATAACCAGCTTCAGTTAACGTCGTCGCATCGGCCATAGCAAAAGGCACATTCAAACGACGCGCTAAGGTTTGTGCTAATAAGGTTTTACCGCTACCTGTTGGACCAATTAACAAAATGTTACTTTTACCTAATTCCACATCATTGCTTTGGTGGTTCGTGCGTAAGCGTTTATAGTGATTGTAAACCGCCACTGACAAGACTTTTTTCGCATAATCTTGCCCAATCACATAATCATCTAAGTGCGCACGAATTTCGTGTGGGGTTGGTAATTTTTCTTCAACAGCCAGTTCGCTAGGTGTTTCGATTTCTCCACTGTCTTCTAACATACTGTGACAAAGCTCGATACACTCGTTACAAATATAACCATCTGTACCCGCAATTAATTTACCTACTTCACTTTTTTCTCTTCCGCAGAAAGAACAGTGAAGATCGTTATCATTTGTTGCCATGTTTAATCCTTAACGTTTAATCAACACATCGTCCACTAAGCCGTAAGCTTTTGCTTCTTCTGCCGACATAAAGTTATCACGATCGGTGTCTTTTTCGATACGCTCGATGCTTTGACCTGTATGGAAAGCAAGACGCTCGTTTAAGGTTTGTTTAATTTTTAAAATTTCTTGTGCGTGGATCTGAATATCTGATGCTTGTCCACGGAAACCACCTAACGGTTGGTGAATCATTACTCGTGCATTCGGTAATGCAGCACGTTTTCCTGCTGTACCACCCGCAAGTAAGAATGCGCCCATTGAGCAAGCTTGACCAATACAAAGGGTACGCACATCCGGTTTAATAAATTGCATGGTATCGTAAATTGCCATACCCGCAGTCACTGAACCGCCCGGTGAGTTAATATAAATATTGATGTCTTTTTTCGGATCTTCTGATTCTAAGAAAAGTAGCTGTGCCACGATCAAATTTGCCATACGATCTTCTACTTCACCACTCAAGAAGATCACGCGCTCTTTTAATAGGCGGGAATAAATGTCGTACGAACGTTCACCACGAGAGGTTTGTTCGACAACCATAGGAATTACACTCATTTTTGCCCCTAAATATGTGCTAAAAAATCGGGCAATATTCTACCCGAAAATCAGTAAAAACAAAAATGCGGTCGCTTTTCATTGAAAAAAACAACCGCACTTTTCGATGATATGCCTGTGAATTTAATTCACATTCTATCAATTATTATGCTTGTGGATTCATGATCTCATCAAATGAAGACGCTTTTTCAGTCACTTGAGCTTTAGCAAGAACGGCATCAACTGCTTGTTCTTCTAATACTACATTGCGAATGTTGTTCATTAACTCTTCATTTTTGCTGTAATATTCAACTACTTCAGCTGGTTGTTCGTAAGCAGAAGCGATATCCGCGATCATTGCTTTCGCACGTTCTTCATCCGCTTTCAATTCGTTTGATTTGATCACTTCAGAGAATAATAAACCGACTTGAACACGACGTTTTGCATCCGCTTCAAATAATTCACGTGGTAATTGTGCCGCTTGTTGTGCATTGCCACCGAAACGTTGTGCTGCTTGGTTACGTAACACATTGATTTCTTCTTCTACTGCAGAAGCTGGAACATCAATTGGGTTTTGTTCGATTAAACCGTTGATGACTTGTTGTTTAACGCGAGAAACTAATGCGTTTTTCAATTCACGTTCCATATTTTTACGGATTTCTGCACGTAAATCTGCCACAGTTTTGGTGTTTGGACCAAATTTAGCAACGAACTCATCGGTTAATTCTGGTAATTCCATTTCTTCTACTTTTTTCAAGGTGATCGCAAATTTCGCGTCTTTACCTTTTAAGTTTTCAGAATGGTATTCCGCTGGGAAAGTCACATTGATATCGAATTGTTCGCCTGCTTTGTGGCCTACGATGCCCTCTTCAAAACCAGGGATCATACGACCTTGGCCCATGAATAGAACGAAATCAGTTGCTTTACCGCCTTCGAATTCTTCGCCATCTACTGAACCAACGAAGTCGATGGTTACGCGAGAATCCGCTTTAGCTGCTGCTTTGCTTTCAGCCCAAGTTGCTTGTTGTTTACGTAATACATCGATCATTTTATCAATATCAGCTTCTGTGATTTCAACAGTTGGTTTCTCAACTTTGATGTTTTCTAAACCTTTTAATTCAACTTCCGGGTACACTTCGAAAGTTGCAGTGAATGATAAATCTTTACCTGGTTCGAACGTTTCGATAGCGAAAGTTGGACGACCTGCGATATTGATTTTCTCAGCGATTACTGCGTCAAAGAAATGACGTGGTAATAAATCGTTTAATACATCTTGACGGATTGATGCGCCAAAACGTTGTTCAATGATGTGAGCTGGCACATGACCTTTACGGAAACCATCAACACGTACATTTTTTGCTGCACGTTTGAATTCTTCACGAGTTGCTTTTTCTACAGCTTCAGCTGGAACGGTGATCGTCACACGACGCTCTAAACCTTGAGTTGTTTCAATATTTAATGACATTTGTAACCTCAATTAATGTTGCACTCGGTAAAAACCACACCGAACACGTTATTGTTTGTAAAAATAAAAAACCGCCAAATTATAGCGAAAGAAAATCAAACAGTCGATAGAAACCGGAAAATTCAATAGAAAACCAGCTAAAATTGCACAATTTATCAACAATTTTTGATAAAGAAAAAAGTGCGGTCAAAAATAACCGCACTTTTTATCGAATTATAAACCTTTCGGTAAACGAATTTTTTGACCAGGGAAAATCTTATCCGCGTCTTTAATCACTTCTTTGTTCGCTTCAACGATAGCGGTATATTTCGCGCCATTTCCGTAAGCTTTCTCAGCGATTTTCCACAAGGTGTCACCTTTTTGGATTACATAAAATGTTTCATCACTGCCTAAGGTTTCACCGTTATTGATGCTTGCATCGCTTGTTACTGAGTGGATACCTTGAATGTTACCTGCCATTAATACTGCTTTTTCTAATGCCGCTGCGTTTGCTGCCACACCTTGGATATTTGCTACACCATTTTCAACGGTAACCGATAAGTTTTCTACACCTGGATTGTCTTCCGCAATGTGTTGAGTCACTGCTTTAGATGCATCTTCTTCTTTAGAGAAAACTTTCTTACCAATGTCACTGACAAAATCAAATAAACCCATTTTAAAGTTCCTTTTGTATGTTTGTTTAAGGGAGTATTACGATACTGAAATTCCCTTAAGAAGTCTATAAATCAGAGTGTAAAGCTATGTAAATATTTCAAGAAAACTGATCTAAAATTGACCGCACTTTGATAGAATACGCCGATTTTTAATTTACTCACTCAGAAAGGACAAATTATGCGTTGGGAAGGTCGTAGAGAAAGCTCAAATATTGAAGATAGACGTGGCTCTGGCGGCGGTAACTTCGGTGGCGGAAAAGGCACTGGTGTGCTCGGTATTATCATTCTTTTAGTCGGCGCTTATTATGGCGTGGATCTTTCAGGCTTAGTGGGTACGCCTGATTTTTCAGGACAAAGCTCTCAACAATTAGAAACCCAAGAAGAACAGCAGCTTGCGAGTCTTTCTAAAGTTGTATTAGCAGACACTGAAACCGTTTGGGGACAATATTTCAGACAAATGGGTAAAACCTATAGTGAACCAACCATGGTGCTTTACAATGGTGTAACGCCAACCGCTTGTGGTACGGGTCAATCTGCAATGGGTCCATTCTACTGCCCGAGCGATCGCAAAGTTTACCTTGATTTATCGTTCTATAATGAAATGAAAAATAAACTGGGTGCAGCAGGTGATTCTGCCTTTGCTTATGTGATTGCGCACGAAGTTGGTCACCACGTACAAAATATGCTCGGCATTCTGCCGCAAGTGAATCGCGCACAACAAAGCAGCGATCGCAAAACGGCAAATCAACTTTCCGTTCAATTAGAACTTCAAGCTGACTGCTTCGCTGGTGTTTGGGCGAGCCAAGCGGTAAAAAGTGGTTTATTTGAACGCGGTGATGAAGAAAAAGCGTTTAATGCAGCAGAAGCTGTGGGCGATGACCGTTTACAAAAACGCAGCCAAGGTTATGTGGTGCCTGATAGCTTCACTCACGGCACATCTGCACAGCGTCTAGAATGGTTTAGAAAAGGCTTACAAAGCGCCAACCCTTCTGTGTGTAATACCTTTAACTAATAAGATCTTTAAGGCTGATTCATATCAGCCTTTTTATTTCTGTTCATTTCAGCATAAAAAAGTGCGGTCAATTTTGACCGCACTTTTTCTTTATGATGTTAAGCTTACGCGAACTGACGTACTTCGCCGTTACCCGCTACGTTTTCCACACAACGTGGACAAAGTGTAGGATGTTCAGGGTTCACACCGATTTTGTCAGAATAATGCCAGCAACGTGGGCATTTTTCACCGTGAGAACGTGCGACGCTTACCACAATGCCCTCTAACTCACCTGCAGCCACATCTGCTGGTTTGTCAGCTAATGGTTTCACTTCCGCTTTTGAGGTAATTAACACGAAACGTAATTCATTGCCTAATTGCTCTAACAATGCACGATATTCATCGTTAGCATAAACCGTTACTTCTGCTTCTAAACCACCACCGATCACTTTGTCGTTACGAGCGATTTCTAATACACGGTTCACTTCAGAACGAACTTTAATCAGTTGTTGCCAGTAAGCATCATCTAATTTTTCATTCTCGCCTAAACCAAATAAGCCTTCGTAGAATTCTTCAGTAAAGACAAATTCAGCACGTGGCGTTGCTGTTTGTGGCAAGTAGCCCCAAATTTCATCTGCCGTGAATGACAGAATTGGTGCCATCCAACGTACTAAAGCTTCCGCAATGTGCCATAACGCTGTTTGGCAGCTACGACGAGCAAGACTATCCGCTTTGGTGGTGTATTGACGGTCTTTGATAATATCAAGGTAGAACGAGCCCATTTCCACAGAACAGAAACGCATTAAACGTTGTACTACTGTGTGGAATTGATAGTTATCGTACGCGTCTTTAATTTCTTTTTGTGCATCTAACGCACAAGCTACCGCCCAACGATCCAAGCTCATCATGTCTTCCGGTTTCACTGCATCACGTTGTGGATCAAAACCGTTTAAGTTTGCTAACAAGAAACGTGCCGTGTTACGAATACGACGATAGCTGTCTGCCGCACGTTTTAAGATTTCATCGGAAACGGTCATTTCACCGGTATAGTCGGTAGATGCCACCCATAAACGTAAAATGTCGCCACCGAATTTATCCATCACTTCTTGTGGCGTCACGATGTTACCGATAGATTTTGACATCTTACGGCCTTGACCATCCACGGTGAAACCATGGGTTAATACTTGTTTATATGGTGCTTTGCTGTCTGTTGCCGTAGAAAGCATTAAAGAAGACATAAACCAACCACGGTGTTGGTCAGAACCTTCTAAATACATATCGATATCTTGACCGTTAAATTCCGGACGATTAGCGACAACAGAAGAATAGGTTGATCCTGAGTCAAACCATACGTCAAGGGTATCAGGCACTTTGCGATAGGTTTCTGCATCAGCCCCTAATAATTCTTTTTCGTCTAAATCCCACCATGCTTGAATACCGGCTTTCTCTACACGTTTCGCTACTTCTTCAAGTAACTCTAAGGTACGCGGATGAAGCTCTTCGGTTTCTTTGTGCACGAATAAGGTCATCGGCACGCCCCAAGTACGTTGACGGGAAATACACCAGTCTGGGCGGTTTTCAACCATTTTCTCGATACGTGCTTGACCCCAATCTGGAATCCAGCGAACTTGTTTGATTTCGCCTAATGCTTGTTGGCGTAAACCCTGTGTTTCCATCCCGATAAACCATTGCGGAGTCGCACGGAAAATAATCGGGGTTTTGTGACGCCAGCAGTGTGGGTAGCTGTGTTTGATTTTCTCAACTTTTAATAAGTTGCCCACTTCTTGCAATTTTTCAACAACCAATGGATTCGCTTCAAATACGCCTTTGCCTGCAAAAAATTCGGTGGTCGAAATAAATTTACCGTCATTCGATACAAGACCCGCCATCGGTAAATCATATTGTTTACCCACGACAAAGTCGTCTAAACCGTGATCAGGTGCGGTATGTACTAAACCCGTACCGCCATCAGTGGTCACGTGATCACCTAAAATTACTGGTACAGTGAAATCATAGAATGGATGGTTAAAGCGTACTAACTCAAGCGCCAGACCTTTTACTGAACCTAAAACTTCAACTTGTTCTACACCCACGGCTTTCGCCACGGATTCCACTAATTCAGCGGCTAAGATCACACGCTCATCACCAAGTTGGACTAGGTTGTATTCTAATTCTGCATTTACTGCAATCGCACGGTTAGATGGCATTGTCCAAGGCGTTGTTGTCCAAATAACTGCAGATAATTTGCCATGGCCTTTGCCTACTGCGTTAAATTTCTCTTCAATTTCGGCTACATTTACTGCAGGGAAACGCACATAGATAGACGGAGAAACTTTGTCTTCGTATTCCACTTCTGCTTCCGCTAAAGAAGAACCGCAATCCAAACACCAGTGCACCGGTTTTGAACCTTTGTATAAGTGACCATTCGCAATCACTTTACCGAGTGTACGGATGATGTTTGCTTCGGTGTTGAAGTTCATCGTTAAATAAGGATTATCCCAATCGCCTAACACGCCTAAACGGATAAAATCTTTTTTCTGACCTTCTACTTGTTCTGCAGCGTATTCACGGCATTTTTGGCGGAATTCAGCAGCGGTCACTTTCTCATTTGGTTTACCCACCAAACCTTCTACTTTTAATTCAATTGGCAAACCGTGACAGTCCCAACCTGGGATATAAGGCGAGTCAAAACCTAATGCGGTTTTGGATTTAACAATAATATCTTTCAGAATTTTATTAACGGCGTGACCGATATGGATGTTACCGTTCGCATATGGAGGGCCATCATGCAAAATAAAGGATTTTTTACCTTTCGTCGCTTGGCGGATTTTTTGATACAACTGTTTGTCATACCAATTTTTTAACATTACAGGTTCGCGTTTGGCTAAATCGCCACGCATTGGGAAACCTGTTTCAGGTAAATTTAACGTGTTTTTGTAATCAACTGTCATGTTATTTTCCAATTTTATATTTCAATATAATTCTATTTTGCAAAAAATGCTTTCGCTGTTTTTACGTCCTGTTCAATTTGAGCTTTCAACGCCTCAAAAGAAGGAAACTTTATCTCATCTCGAATCTTATGGCAGAATTCCACCTCTACCATTTGTCCATAAATATTCTGAGAAAAATCAAATAAATGGACTTCTAATAATTGTATCGTACCGTTAATGGTTGGGCGTTTTCCCATGTTGGCGACGCCGTCAAAAATCTCACCCGATTTTAACCGCACTTTCACCGCATAAACCCCTTTTACAGGATTCACTTGACGATGTAAGCGAACATTCGCGGTAGGAAAACCAATGGTTCGGCCTAATTTATTGCCGTGGATCACACGACCGAAAATACGATAAGGCTTACCGAGTAAATTTTGCGCATGCTGTAAATCATCTTTAGCCAATGCTTCACGGATAGCGGTGCTACTGATACGTAACTCATCTAAACAGAAGGTGCGACTGTCTTCCACTTCAAAACCAAACTGCTTTCCGGCTTCTTGCAACATCGCAAAATTGCCTAAACGTTTCGCACCAAATTTGAAATCGTCACCAATGCTGAGAAACTTCACATTTAATTTGCGTACAAGCCAATCTTCAATGAATTGTTCTGCAGGAAGATTGGCGAAAGTGCGGTCAAATTTCGCGACAATGACCACATCCACACCGGCCTGAGCTAAATAATGTAATTTATCTCTTAACCGCATTAAGCGCGCAGGGGCTTTGTCACCCATAAAATATTCACGCGGTTGTGGTTCGAAAAGCATCACCGTCATGGGTAAATTCAGCGCATTCGCTTTCTGACGAAGATGACGCAAAATCGCCTGATGCCCCAAATGCACCCCATCAAAATTGCCAATGGTTAATGCGCACCCTGACAAATATGGCTGTGAATTATGAAGCCCACGAATTAATTGCATTACATCTTATCCAAAAAAACAAAAAATAATCGGTGCATTATAGCGGTAACTTAATGTTTTGTCAGTAAATGGTGTTTACGAACACCCAATAGCACCAATACACCTAAATAAACGACCGCAGCCAGTCCGATTAACCAAGCTAGCCAATAGACACGCATTAAAAATGTCATGGCAGCCCATTCTTCGATAGACGGGCAGTTATACCAAAGCAAGCCGCCCATGGCTAAGGCTGCACCTAAAACTTTCAGAAAAAAGACCGCACTTTAATCTCTTAAAGTGCGGTCTGCTTTTTTAACGTTTTTTGAACGAATTAATGTTCACGTGTTTTAAAGAATGTCACGTCAGGGTAACGCTCTTGGGCAAGGTTGAGATTCACCATCGTTGGGGCAATATAAGTCAGGTTATCACCACCATCTAACGCTAAGTTTTGCTCGTTTTTACGTTTAAACTCTTCAAATTTTTTCGCATCGGCACATTCCACCCAACGTGCGGTTGCCACGTTGACGGTTTCATAAATGGCTTCTACGTTGTATTCGGATTTCAAACGCGAAACGACCACATCAAACTGCAACACACCCACTGCCCCAACGATTAAATCGTTATTCAGTAACGGACGGAAAACCTGCACGGCGCCTTCCTCGGAAAGCTGAACCAAGCCTTTTAATAATTGCTTTTGCTTGAGAGGATCTTTCAAACGAATACGGCGGAATAATTCCGGTGCAAAGTTTGGAATGCCCGTGAATTTTAACTCTTCTCCTTGGGTAAAGGTATCGCCGATTTGAATCGTGCCGTGATTATGTAACCCGATAATATCGCCGGCATAGGCTTCTTCCGCGTGTGCACGGTCGCCTGCCATAAAGGTTAACGCATCAGAAATCACCACATCTTTGCCGATACGCACATGTTTGAGTTTCATGCCTTTTTGATATTTTCCGGACACAACACGTAAGAAGGCAACACGGTCGCGGTGTTTTGGATCCATATTGGCTTGGATTTTAAACACGAAACCAGTAAATTTTTCTTCTTCTGCTGAGACTTTACGAGTATCTGCTTGGCGAGCTTGCGGTGCAGGAGCCCATTCGGTTAAACCATCTAAGAAATGATCGACACCGAAGTTACCTAATGCAGTACCGAAAAAGACTGGCGTTAATTCACCACTTAGGAATAAATCCAAATCAAATTCGTTACTTGCACCTTTTACTAATTCTAATTCATCACGCAATTGTTGGGCTAAGTCATCGCCTACGGCAGCGTCTAATTCTGGGCTATTTAAGCCTTTCACAATGCGTACTTCTTGGATTGTAGAGCCTTGCCCACTTTGGTAAAGATAGGTTTCATCTTTATATAAATGATAAACCCCTTTAAACAATTTACCGCAACCAATCGGCCAAGTAATCGGTGCACAATGGATTTTTAATACGCTTTCCACTTCATCTAACAATTCCATTGGGTCGCGAATATCACGGTCAAGTTTATTCATGAAAGTGATAATTGGTGTATCGCGCAAACGGGTGACTTCCATTAATTTAATGGTACGTTCCTCAACCCCTTTTGCTGAGTCGATCACCATTAAGCAGCTATCTACAGCCGTTAAAGTGCGGTAAGTATCTTCTGAGAAGTCCTCATGCCCTGGCGTATCTAATAAATTCACTAGGCACTCATTGTAAGGGAATTGCATCACGGAAGTTGTAATGGAAATACCACGTTGTTTTTCCATTTCCATCCAGTCAGATTTTGCATGCTGTGCTGAGCCTTTACCTTTGACAGATCCCGCCTTTTGAATGGCATTGCCGTATAACAATACTTTTTCGGTGATGGTGGTTTTACCCGCGTCAGGGTGGGAAATAATCGCAAATGTGCGACGTTTATTCACTTCTTCTAATGGATAACTCATTGTCTTGTTTCTTCTGTTTTAAATAATGCTGTATTGTCGCTGATTTTCAGATTGAGCTCAAATTAAATTAAGAAAATAGCGATTTTGTCTTGAATTAGCTAAAAAATATCACTTAAAACTGCTTATTTTTTAACCTTTGCAAGCGTTTGCGTTGGTTATGTTATAAGCATTATGATTGTTTAATTCTATCCTTAACGTTCAAATTAATTTATAAAACCTTTTAAATTATA
>ENA-OWLL01000416-OWLL01000416.1-metagenome-genome-assembly--contig:-NODE-416-length-11280-cov-5.202584_pt1 | contig 11280 bp, 9 predicted proteins | sample MGYA00245347_ERZ651098 | MGnify/ENA primary metagenome ERZ651098 (study PRJEB26857, sample SAMEA4031767) | metagenome | biome: human; feature: oral; material: saliva | place: Philippines | collected 2014 | study...
CTTCCAAGACACGACCAGTCGTAATCTTTTTATCCGCAGTTATAGGTTGACCATCAACTTTAACTTCTGTGTTCAAAGTATAATTAGTAACTTCAGTAGCGAAAACCGTCGTTAGTGTCGCTAATGAAAGAACCAAGATACTCAACATCGCTAAAATACGCGTAGCGCTAAGCTGTGAATTCTTCATCACACAATCTCCTCTTTAATTATAAAATTATGCTTTAAACATAACTATATTATATCTTATTATGATACCATTGCTTTTAATTATTGTCAAAAAAGATTTACTTAAAATAAACAGCAAACTATCATATGATAATTTACTGTTTATATAATTAATAAATTAATTTTCTTTTTTCACAAGTGATAATACTAATCCTAAAATAAATCCTAATACTGCAAAGTTAATCCAAGAAAAATCTCCTTGAATAGGAAGAACTTTCACTAAGAAATTATCTACAGCTGGTACAGATAATTTAAATGTTGATGCAATAGTTGTATATAAGCTATACGCTCCTGTTACTAATGCTGTTGATGCATAAACAACTTTTTTACCACCAAATAAATTATTTGTAAAACCTAATAATATTAATACCATTGTTAATGGATATAATAGTACAAGTACTGGAACAGCTCCTTGAATAATAGCAGCTAAACCATAGTTCCCTACTGCAAATGAAAATAATGATAATCCTACTACATAAGTTTTATAACTTATTTTATCATATAATCTTACAAAGTAAGTTGCACATGCAGTTACTAAACCTACACTTGTTGTTAAACATGCTAAGAATACAATTACGAATAATAAAATTTTACCTACATTACCGAAGTAGAAAGTAGTTGCACCTGTTAAAACCCCAGCACCTGTTTTTTGTAATCCTAGCACTGATACTGATGTTGTTCCAATATTAGAAATAAATACATAAACTAGTGCCAGTAATAATGCTGCTATAACTGCTGCTTTAGCTGTATTTGAAAAAATTTGTTTTTCTGTCTTTGCACCATATAATTTAACTGAGTTAATTACGATAATACCAAATACTAATGAAGCTAGTGCATCCATAGTATTGTAACCTTCCATCAATCCATTAGTAAATGCTAAAGAATTTGTTGAATATGCTTCAGTAGGTGCTTGCGCGCTCCCCATTGGATTTAATAATGAAGCAATAATTAAAATAATCATTGATACTAATAAAACAGGTGTTATAATTGTTCCAATTCTATCTACAAGTTTATTAGGTGTTAATGATAACCATAGCGTAATCCCCATGAAAATAGCTAAGAAAATTGCTTGTGCAATAACTGTATTTTCAGGTGCTATAAAACTAGATAATCCTAATTCAAAAGTTGTAGTTCCTGTTCTTGGAATTGCAAAAAATGGACCAATTGTCAAGTAAAGCAACGTAGTAAAGGTTATACCAAACCCCTTTCCTGCCCTACTAGATAAATCTAATAAATCTTGAGCACCTGAGTAACCCATCACTAATACTCCTAATAGCGGAAGTCCAACTCCCATAATAATAAACCCTATCATAGCCACCGATAGATTGCTTCCCGCATTTTGTCCTAAAAAAGCTGGGAAAATTAGATTACCTGCACCAAAAAATAGTGCGAATAGCATAAGTCCGATTGAAATATATGAATTTTTCTTTAAAAACTTCAACATTACATTTCCTCCTAAATAATTTAAATTTCATTTTAATTTATGGTATGTTATATAGATTAATACATTTGTAAAAATTTGTCAATAGATTTTTTAAAATAATTTGATTTTTTTCTTATAATTTATCTTAATTTTCTGACAATTAAAAATGGAAGTCTTCTTTACATTATTAGGCAGCAAATATAAATAGAAGTCAATAGTACATATCGACTTCTATCTTTATTATTTTTTTATTTCCTCTTTATAATCACAATTCCCACAATAAACTCCTTTTTTCCCTTCAAAAAGAATATTATTACATTTAGGGCATTGACGATTTACAGGTTTATCCCATGCCACAAAATCACATTTCGGGAACCCTTCACAACCATAAAACACTTTTCCTTTTTTAGATTTTTTCTCTAGTACATCATGTTTATGACATTTAGGACAAGCTACACCAACTTTTTTCTGAATTGTATTTGTATATCTACAATCTGGGAAATTAGAACATGCTATGAATTTCCCAAATTTCCCTAATTTAAACACTAATGGAGAGTTACATTCTGGACAGTTTTCTCCAGTAAACTCTTGTTTGATCTCTACCTTCTCCATTTCTAATTCAGCTTTTTTTATATCCTTTTTAAAATTAGAATAAAAATCAAAAATAGCTTTTTCCCATTCAACCTTTCCATCAGCGATCTCATCTAATTGATTTTCTAGATTAGCTGTAAATTTAGTATTTATAATATCAGGAAAATATTCTTCAGTTATTTTACTTACCAAAGTACCTAATTCTGTTGGAGTAAACACTTTATTTTGCAGCTTAGCATAATAACGTTTTTGTAGTGTTTCTACTATAGTAGCATATGTTGAAGGTCTACCAACACCTAATGCTTCTAGTTCTGCTATAAGTTTTGCTTCAGAATAACGTGCTGGTGGTTGAGTAAAATGTTGTTCTTCTTTTATTTCTTTAATTTTTGCATCTTCCCCTACTTCAAATTCTGGAAATAATTTTACTTTTTCTTTTTCTTTTAATACAGCTAAAAAACCATTAAATAATAATTTTGACTCCGAACCACGATAAACTACTTTATTATTTTCAAATGTAGTTGCAGTTGTTTCATATACAGCAGCACTCATACGGCTTGCTACAAATCGCTCCCATATTAATTTATATAATTTATACTGATCATTTGATAAATATTCTTTTATACTATCTGGTGTAAAATTAACATTTGTTGGTCGTATACCTTCATGTGCATCTTGAACATTTTTATTAGATTTTCCAACTTTTATAGAAGTAGCAAGATATTCTTCACCATAATTTTTTTCAATAAAGTCACTCGCCATCTTTATCGCTTCATCTGATACTCTTATTGAGTCTGTTCTCATATAAGTAATAAGCCCTGTTACTCCACCTAATTTTTTTAAGTTTATTCCCTCATACAATTCTTGAGCAACACTCATTGTTTTTCTTGTTTTAAAATTGATTTTTCGTGAGGCATCTTGTTGCATTGTTGAAGTAATATATACATTAGGCGCATTACGATTTTTCTTAGCTTTAGAAATATCCGTTACCTTAAAAGTCTCGCCTTTTATAGCTTTACGAACTTTACTTACATCTTTTTCATTCTCAAGCTTTATCTTTTCTCCATTATACGAATAGAAGTTTGCTGTTAAAACCTTTCTATTCTTTATAAAATCTATTGGCATAGTCCAATATTCTTGAGGTATAAAATTTTGGATTTCTTCTTCTCTATCTACTATCAATTTTAATGCTGCATTTTGTACACGTCCTGCCGATAACTTTGGCTTAACTTTCTTCCAAAGTACTGGTGAAATATTATATCCAACTAAACGGTCTAGAACACGTCTTGCTTGTTGTGATTGTACTAAATCCGTATTTATTTTTCTTGGATGTTTTATTGCATCCTTTACTGCATCTTTTGTTATCTCGTTGAAAACTATTCTATTATTTTCTTTATTATCTAAATCTAATATATGTGCAATATGCCATGCTATTGCCTCTCCTTCTCTATCAGGGTCGGATGCTAAAAAGACTTTTTTCCCTTTCGCTTCTTTTTTTAAACTTTTTATTACATCACCCTTCCCACGAATTGAAATGTAATCTACATCAACATTTCCATTATCTAGTACTTCTACTCCCATTCTACTTTTAGGAAGGTCCCTTACGTGACCTTTTGAAGATATTACTCTATATTTTTTCCCTAGATATTTTTCTATAGTTTTCGCTTTGGAAGGAGACTCGACTATTACTAAATTCTCTACCATTTACTTCTCTCCATATTTTTTAATAAGTAGTATCTTAAAACATTTTCTTTATCTTGTCAACTTTTTTCAATATTGGATTAATCAATTTTTGTTAAGATAAGTGGTTCGTCATTTTCTCTTACTACAATAGTATGTTCATATTGAGCTATATAAGAACCATCTTTTGCTACTAATTCCCACTCATCTTTATCTGTATTTGTTACTGTTTTTGCTTTTGTTGATACAAATGGCTCCACAGCTAAACACATTCCTTCTTTTAAAATCAAATTATCCCATGGATCAAAGTAATTAAACACATGTTGCGGCGCTTGGTGAAGAGATGTTCCAATCCCATGCCCTGTTAAATTCTCTATCACTTCTAATTTATGCTCTTTAATCTTTTTATGGATATGTTTTCCTATTTGATTTATTTTGCTACCTGCTCTTGCATGTTTGATTCCTTCAAAAAATGCTTCTTCAGCAACTTCACATACTTTTTCTTTCATTTTATCATCAACTTTTCCAACAACAAAAGAAACTCCTGTATCAGCATAATATCCATCTTTACAACCTGAAACATCTATATTTAACAAATCTCCATCTTTTAAAATTTTTGTGCTAGAAGGTATACCATGTGCTGCTTGGTAATTTAATGAAATACATGTATATCCTGGAAAATCATATTCTGTTATTGGTGCTGATTTTGCACCATATTTTTCAAATAGTTCTTTCGCGATATTATCCAATTCTTTAGTAGATACCCCCGGAACAGCTTTTTTCTTCATTTCATCGCGAATAGTTGCGCAAATAAAACCTATTTCCTTCATTTTTTCTAATTGTTCTTCTGTTTTTATAATCATTGTAGTCTCCTCAGTTTAATCTTCTATTAATTTTGATAAATCTTCTATTGTATATGTTGGTTGTATTTTTTTTAGTTTCAAGTTTTCTAAAGTAGTTACTCCTGTTTGAACATGGATAGTATCGATTCCGCTATTTATACCCGACATTATATCAGTATCATAGTTATCACCGACCATAACTATCTCCTCTTTTTTATAATCAAAAAGTTCTATTGCACATTCCATAATTATCTTACTTGGTTTTCCAATTACTGTCGCTTGAACACTCGTAGCATGTTCTAAATATTTTATTTGTCCTCCATTACTAGGTATAAAACCATCTGCAGTTGGAAGTAGCGTATCTGGATTAGTTCCTATTAGCTCTGCACCAGCTAAAACAGCTCTTGTTGCAACGGTAAGTTTTTCATAAGTTAATTCTCTATCAAGTCCAACAATAACAGCATCCACATCTTCAGTATTTTTTTGTTCAAAATTTACTAAAGTATCTTTTAATCCTCTTTCACCGATTATATAGATATTATTATACCCTTTCTTCAGAAGATACATTTTTGTAGCATCACTTGACGTATAAACATGTTCTTCTGTTGTATTTACGCCTAAATTTTTTAATTTGTCAACTACATCTTTTGGCTCTTTTGTTGAATTATTTGTTAAAAAAAGGTAATCTGTTTTAGTTTTATTTAGGTAATCAACAAATTGATCAGCAAATTTTATTTTTTTTTCGCCATTATAAATAGTTCCATCAAGATCAATAAGATATAATTTATATTTTTTTATATTCATTTTATTTCTCCGTAAATTAGTCAACTTCCATTTAATTTAACTAAATACTATTTTACAACGTTTATAAAAAAAATAAAAGCATTAATTAGGTTTTTCCTTCTTAATGCTTATATAAATTCGTTAAAAATACTATTTAAAAATATTAACCACGCATTCATCTCTGCTAACTGTTTCTTTTCGTGGTACCAAACTATCATAATAACAGACTGCAGTGTTATATACCATTTTAGTCTACTTCTATACTTTATCGTTGGTTCTTGGCCATAAATTTCTAGCCATTCTCCCCACTTTTCTTGAGGTATATAGCGATATAATATAAAAGAAATATCTATTGCAGGATCGCACAATATTGAATGTTCCCAATCAACCAAAAATAGTTTTCCTTTGTCAGACAATAACCAATTATCCTTATGAAGATCTGTATGACATGGAGTATATTCTATATCTTCATCTGGCAAGAAATTCTCCAAATAGTTTAATGCATCAACTACATTTTTATTTTTTCTCAATTCATCTGCAATAATGGTTTTTAGATTATTAAGTGAATTAGAAGCTGTCTCTTCTTTATATCCTTGCGCCTTCATAATCTTTTTTAACTTTGGAGACGTATGAACTTTTTTTAGAATTTCAGGAATACGTTTATCTATCATATCTTCCTTCTCAAGCGTTCTTCCATGTTCAAAATCTTGAGCAATCAAAACATCACCATTACTTATTCTTTTAGTCCAACGCAAGCGAGGTACTATACCCTCCGCAGAAAGAGTAGCAATCATAGGAGTAGTATTCTTTTTTATAAAATAACGACGATTATCTCGTGAACAAAAATAATCTTCTTCATAATTTTCATCTAAAGTCCAGCCCATCTGATAATATTCTTTAGACATAATATATTTCTACTCCTTTCTTTAAATTCTCTTATATAAACTATAATGCACTATTTATTTTACAATCTTTGAACGTATTTTTCAAGTTACTATTTTGTTACATAATTAAAATTCTCAAAGATATTTTAATTATCACTTTTTAGTATTTAATTAAATATCTTTGAGAATGTTTTTTCAACTTATCTAGTAAAGAAAATTTCTTAGAACAAATAAATATTTTTATAAAAAATTTTATTCACAGCAAAGTTTGTATATACCTTCAGCATATATTGCAGTTGCTAATAATAAATCTTCAATTTCTAAGAATTCATTAGCTTGATGCATTGTATCTTGTTTACCTGGGAACAATAGACCAAATGCTACACCTTTTTTAAGGCAACGTGCATAAGTTCCTCCACCAAGTACAAAGGCATCATTTTTAGTATCGCCAGTATGTTTTCTATAGACATCAACTAATGTTGTAACAAGTTCATCATCTTTTGGAACATAGTGAGCTTCCTTAGTACTTGTTACTTCTATAACCATATTTTTCTCTTTTAATGTTGCAAGTTTAGATACTAAATCAAAGTTTTTAGGATGACGACAGTCTGTTGAGATAACACCTATTTTTTCTGCTGAATCATATTTTAAAATTCCATGATTATATGTTGAGGCTCCCATTTCATCGTCAGAGTATTCAATTCCTAGTACTTTACCAAATGGGTCGTTAGCTAAACGTGTGGCAACATATTCTACATAATTTTTACCGTTAATATCTAAACTTAATGTATTTAAAAATTCTGCTAGTTTTGTAGCTGCATTGATACCAAATTGTGGTGTTGATCCGTGAGCAGCTTTCCCTTTTAGTACTAATGTGATTACATCAGTAACTTTCACTTCCCCTTCTAGTTTTTCATTCGCTAAGAATTTTTCAAACTTCTCTTCAATATCACGTGCTTCCCCACTAAGAACTGCTTCTGCACTAGCTACTACCATGTTTAATACTTGTCCACCATTTAATTTCACAAGCTTATAATCAAAGCTTCCTTCCTCGGGTTTGAAGTCTAATTTATGGTCAAATGTTACACGAGCTTTTTCTGCATATACAAGAGGAAACATTGCATCTGGTGTAAACCCTAATGCTGGTTGCTCTTCATGTTCGAAATATGATTTAACACATCTGAATCCTGTTTCTTCATCACTACCTATAATTATACGAACACGTTTATTCCATTTAACTCCTAATTTATCAAGAAGTTTAACAGCGTAATAGGCAGCCATTGTTGGACCTTTATCATCTAGTGAACCACGTGCATAAATTTTCCCATCACGAACTTCTGGTTTAAAAGGATGGCTAATCCAGTCTGCTTCCACTACTGGAACCACATCAACGTGACCTAAGATACCAAATAACTCTTCTCCTTCTCCCACTTCAATATGTCCTGCTTTATTTTCTACTAACTTAGTTTTATAACCATCACGTTCACCAAATGACAATATTTTATCAAGAGCTTCTCTTGGTCCACTACCAAATGGTGTTTCTTCAGTTATATCTGTTCCTAAAATAGAACGAATACTTAATAACTCAAATAGGTCTTTTAATAACTCCTCTTTATGATTTTGAACCTCTTGTTTAAAATTGATATTCATAATATATCCCTCCGTTAATTTTTTAATTTTTCTAGTTCCTGATTTGTTAAATATCTATATTCCCCTAATTTTAAATTTTCATCTAAAACAAGTTCCCCTATAGATAATCTTTTTAAATATGTTACCTCACAACCTATTGACTTCATCATTCTTTTCACCTGATGAAACTTCCCTTCAGTTATATAAATATAAGCCTGACTTCTAGTATCATCTGAGGTTAAAATGTCTAATATAGCACTTTTACATTTATACCCATCATCAAGTATTGCTCCCTCTTTAAAATATGTAATATGCATATCTTCTATTGTTCCAAATACTTCAACATAGTATTTTTTTACAATATCTTTTTTGGGAGATGTAAGTTTATGTGCCAAATCCCCATCATTAGTTAGTAACATTAACCCTTCGGTATCCTTATCCAATCTCCCTACTGGAAATGGTTTAAAAATACGTTCTTGCTCATCTAAAATATCAACTACAGTCTTTGTTTTATTATCCTCTGTGGCAGATATTATATCCTTCGGCTTATTCATCATAATATAAATATACTTTTGATAAATAAGCTTTTCTTCATTTACTATAACTTCATCCTTAAATTCATCTATTTTAAAATCTGGGGTTTTAACAATTCTACCATTGACTAAAACTCCTTTCTTTATACTTTTCTTCGCTTCTGCTCTGCTTAGTGAAGTAGTATGTCCTATGAATTTATCTAATCTCACTATATCTTTCTCCTTAGACTCTTAAGGGTTTTTAACGTTATTTTTCTTCCAAATAAATATTCCACAAATCCCATATTAACAATACTGTAAAAATAAATTATCGCCCCTAATATTGCACAAATAATGATTAATATCATGCTTGATAATTTTGCTTCTAATACAAAATTTGATATTATAGCTTCATAAACTGCTGCTACTGCTATAAACATTATAAAACAACTACATGCTAGAATAATAAATTTCTTAACAAATTCAATCATTTTCAATCTTACTTCCGCATTTATAACAATTAAATTAATAATAATCATAACTAAGTAGGTTACAATAGAAGACAATATAACCCCATTAGTCTCAAATATAATAACCAATGGTTTTATAGTTAAATATTTAATTATTAGTCCGAAGATTATTGTAATTAAGTTTATCATCTGTTTATTTATTGCCTGCATTATCACACTTGTTAAACTGTAAATAGAATATAATATTGCAAGTGGCAAATAAAATCTTAACAGTTCCGAGTTCATTAGGTTCCTACTATAGAATGCTGAATATAATGGATCCGCTAAAATGTACATCCCTACCAATGCTGGCAATACTACCATCATTAAAGATAACACTACTTTATTTATTTGATTACTAACACCAGCTTTCTCTCCAACTGCATACAATCTAGTTATAGAAGGTAAAAACGTACTAGAAAATGCTGGTGCAATAGCTACTGCTATCATAACTATTTTGTTAACAAGCTGTAAGGCTGAAAATCTACCATCTACAATATCTGCCTTACCTATTTCTGTCATACCATGAATAAAATTATGTTGATCTATAATATTTAAGATAGGAAATAATCCAACTATAAAGATAAATGGAATAGATACAGAGAAAAATTCCTTCACAAGGCTCATTGTTGAAATATTTAATTCTACCTCATCGTTTTCTGTATTATAGTCTAAAGAGTTTTTATATTTTTTATAAAAATAAAATAGTGTAAGAACGGAAAATACTGCACCTACCGCTGCTGCAAATGTTGCAGTTACGTTCCCTTCAACAATACCATATCCTAAAACTTTAATAACAACATATGTTGCCCCTAACATAAATACAATACGAACAACTTGTTCAATAAATTGGCTTATTGCCGATGGCAACATTACCTCATGACCTTGGAATAATCCTCTAAGTCCTGCTGAAACTAAAACTATAGGCACCCCAAAACTTAAGCTTTTTAAAACTAATGCTCCATCTGCTGGTGTGAATTTTTGCTGATTACTTATTAAAATTTGTTCAGAAATATAATCAGAACCAAAAAATAAGAAACAAAAACCTAATAATCCCATAATTATTAGTAACCACGATCCCATTTTATAAATTCTTCTACTAACACTATAAGCTCCAAGAGCATTATATTTTGCAACTAATTTGGCTATTGCAAGAGGTGTCCCCGCAGCAGAAATTTCTAAAATTGTTGCATAATAACTATATCCATAATTGTAGAGCGCCATTTGTTCTTCTCCACCAATTATTTGATAAAATGGTATAAGATAAATTGCCCCTAAGATTTTCGTTAATATTAAACTAATACTAAGCATTGCAGTTCCTTTAAACAAGGAATCTTTTTTCAAAATTTTCACTTCCAAACATATTTTATATTATAAATATAAATATTGATAACAGTACACTAAAGCTGTAACTAGACTATAGGCTGCTATCAATTTTAAAACTTTATCCATACGTCTCTTCTTAATTTTATTATTAGCAACTAATAAAATATATGAGCCTAATAATAATACAAAAGAGACAAGGAACACAATAACAGATAAAAATATTACCATACTGTTTACCCTTTCTTATTTGTTATATAGTCTATTCTATCATGATTTTTAAAATTTTTAAATACATTTTTCTGATTATTAAAAAATTCTTCAATGAAATGAAACTCATCTACATAGCCATATTACTTTTCATTAAATCTTGTTAACTATCTTTTGCTTTTTCAAGTAAAATCATGTTATATTTCGAAGTATATGTTATATTTTCTAACATGTACTTTATATTGTTATACTTTTTTGCTATTATACATATGTAGATTAAAAAATATTTATTTCACAAATTTAAAGTGAGGTGATTAGATGGGGTTTAAAGAGTTTCAAAAGAATCTTCCTGTTTTTTCAATAAGTGTCGTTACAAAAATTACACAGTTATCTGCACGACAAATTCGTTACTATGAAGAAAAGAAACTTTTCACTCCTAATCGTACCGAAGGAAACACTAGATTATTTTCATTAAATGACATTGATAAATTGCTAACAATTAAAGACCTACTAACAAAAGGCTTTAATTTAAAAGCTATCGATGAAATAATTAATGAAAAAGAAGTTTCTAATGAAACTACACAGTTACGACAAATTATTCATAATGATATTTTTGCTGGTCCTAGTGGTCTTCCTAGAGAACGATCTATAGGTCGAGGCGACTTATCAAGA
>ENA-OWLL01000430-OWLL01000430.1-metagenome-genome-assembly--contig:-NODE-430-length-11158-cov-5.323696_pt1 | contig 11158 bp, 10 predicted proteins | sample MGYA00245347_ERZ651098 | MGnify/ENA primary metagenome ERZ651098 (study PRJEB26857, sample SAMEA4031767) | metagenome | biome: human; feature: oral; material: saliva | place: Philippines | collected 2014...
TTGAAAGCAGCCTGCATCGTTTCAGCAGCAAGCATTACTTGTGGCAAGAATAATTTACCAGAACCGAACTTGTCTCCTACTACGTTCATCGCTTCAGATAAGCCTTTTTTTGTAAGATCCAATGGATCAATGCCATCGGCTAAGGCTTTTTTAACTAAATCGATGATAGCTTCTTTTTCACCTTGTTCTACACAAGCACGAATATTTGCTAATGGATCATTGCTATCGAAGGATGCTTTATCTGGACCTTTTGGCGCTGCGTTACCTGGTGCTGTTGTTTCATCTTCGTAACCATATTCTTTAATGAATTCTGCGGAACCTGGGTCCCAACCAAGTAATGTGGTGCTTGATACAAATGCTTTTTTAGCTGCGTAGTTAAGCGGATTCATGATTGGTGTGGTCAAACCGGATGCAAGGGCCATTGTTAGGAATTGACCGTTTAGATATGGGCGTTGTGGCATGCCGAAGGAAATATTGGATAAGCCCATAACAGTTGGGAAACCGAATTTTTCTTTATATAAACGCAATGTGCTAAGCGTTTGTCGTGCACTATCTTCACCGCTGGCAAGTGTTAATACCAATGGGTCAAGCAAGAGGTCGTGTGGTTGTAAACCATAGCCATATGCGCGATTTACGATGCTTTCAGCCAAAGCAACGCGATCCTCAGCCTTTTCAGGCAAATCGCCACTGCAGATTGGCAAGCAAAGTAATGCAGCGCCATAGCGTTTAGCCAATGGCATAACGTGTGTGATGGACTCTTCTTCTCCATTTACAGAGTTGATAAGTGCACGGCCAGGATAGTTTTTTAGGGCTACTTCCATGGCTTTAGGATCCAAGGTATCGATGGATAATGGCGTTTCTACAAGCATGGACAATTCAAAGATGGCTTTTTCCATCAAAGGTGTTTGATCCATACCGGCTACACCCATATTCACATCGAGGATGTCTGCGCCAGCCTCTACTTGATCTAAGGCATCGCGTTTTACGCGGATGAAAGAACCATCGCGTAGCTCTTGTGCAAGAACTTTACGACCTGTTGGGTTAATGCGTTCACCGATAATCAATGGTTTAACATTATGACCTAATTCAATCAATTTTGTACGGCTTGTAATCATCGTTTTAGGCTCAATATGAGCACGTTCCTTAGGTGTATGTGCTTTCACAGCGTCAGAAATCGATTGAATATGCGCTGGTGTTGTACCGCAGCAACCACCTACATAACTTGCACCTGCATCGACGATTGGAATCATCAATGGGCCCATGTCTTCTGCTGAAAGCGGGAATACTGTTTGCTTGTTAATGAGTTGTGGCATGCCTGCATTTGGTTGGCAGATAATTGGTAAATTAGTAACGCTTGCGATTTTTTCGATAAGCGGTGTGATTTGTTCAGGTCCAAGAGAACAGTTAATACCGATGATATCGGCCCCCATTGCCTCTACGATTGTAGTAGCGACCTCAGGTGGTGTACCTGTAATGGTACGACCGTCTTCACTGAAAGAAAATTGACAGATAATTTGTACATCTTCTTTCGTCTTGCCTGCTGCTTCACGAGCATCCAAGGATGCTAATAGAGCGGCACGCATTTCTTGTACGTCGATAATTGTTTCAATGATGATGAAATCAACGCCACCTTCAATCAAGGCTTCTGCTTGTTCTCTATATGTATCGTAAATAGAATCAAAGCTCATATTACCTAATGGTTGTAAAAAGCGTCCTGTAGGGCCCATAGAGCCGGCTACACGAGCAGATGGCTTGAACTCTGCAATTGCTTCTTTTGCAACCTTTACAGCTGCTATATTGATTTCTTTTACACGATCTTGTAAATCATAGTCTTCTAACTTAAGGCCGCATGCGCCAAATGTATTAGTAGTGATTACATCACTACCATGTTGTAAATATTGTGCGTGGATATTTTTTACTACCTCTGGTCGTTCCACGTTAAATAATTCTGGGCAATAGCCCTCTTCTAGGCCTGCTGCTTGGAGCATTGTACCCATAGCGCCGTCAAAAATGTACATGTGAACCTTCCTTTACATAATAGATGCAATTATTGGTATATGGACTCTGTGAGATTAGCCCGCCTATTGTAGATAACCTTTGAGTTGTGAATGAACATTTCTTTCTCGCTCCACCGGCCGGGTCTGTCTACGCCCTTCGGGCTCCGCAGGGCCAAAGTCGCTGCGAAAGTAATGTTCATTCACAAACGGCTCTATCTACTATATATGTGGGCTTACAAGCTCATTGTTCATAACCATAATTGCATCTATTTATTATTATAAATGAATTGTTTCACGTGAAACATTTTTGCCGGCACATAGGTACAATAGTACAAACGTACACGGAAATGTTTCACGTGAAACATTGTGTCTAAATTTTATTCTGTTGGTTGTGCTTTCATAGCTATGCCGGATGATTCGGCTGTGGTTTTGCTTGATTCAGATTTAGGCGTAGCGGCCTTTTCCGGAAGTTTACGGGATTGGCAGTCCTTTTGTGAGCAAGAGCTGCAACCGCGTTTTGTTGTTAAGCATTGGTCGCCTGGCATTAAACCTATAATGGCTGTTACGGATTTTCTTGGGAATAACAAGTAATTTTCTGTAACTTGTAGACCGATTTGTTCGGTTTTAATGATTTTACCAAGCTCTGGTTGAATTTCTAAAGGCCAGTTGCCATAGCCTGGGCTAAAACGCCATGTAGGTGCATAACCTTGTTTCTTAGCAATGTTATTGATTACCTCGTTAACTTGGTCAGCCACTTGTTCAACTGCAGTTGTTGCAGCCGCATCTAGTAAGAGACCTACGGTATAGTTGCCTTGTTTGAATAGCTGTTCGCTACGTCTTTCAACGTCTTCACCGACCGTAACACCAAGTACATACACCTTCGTTGATTTTTCAAGGTGCTTTTCAATGATAGAGCCTTCAATTTTGAGCGGCGGATTACTTAGGATAACTTTGTTTTCCGCATCGTAATCATATTCTTGGTAGACACCCTTTGGTGTCGCTAATAATTGGATTTCTTTACAAGCTTCGTCAACGAATTTTTCTGGAAAATCTTCGGCATGACGAAGTCCTGCATATCGCTTTACTTCATCTTTGTTGATGACGGGAAGCATTCCGTTATAAATGGGCATGAGAAACGCCTCCTTTGATTAATACATTAATTATGAGATTTATAGATAGAATGTTAATCCTATTAAAATACTGTCTTTTATAAGTATAAATATATCTATATATACTGTAAAGGCTATAGCTTCATATAATTTATTAAGGTGCGTCCATAGAAAAAAGTTATATGTAATTATTTTATACCTAATGGTGTAAATCTACTAAGTCATAATACGTAATCAAATAAATTTATAAGCTCTTATATCATGTTGGTGAATATATGTTTTTGGAATGTTTCACGTGAAACATTCTTATTTGTTTTTAGATTTTATTTGAAAAATGATGGTCGTACCTATAAAGTTCTATTTCTTTTGCGTGCCCTATGTTATAATGAAATGAAATATTTTTGAACGTAAAGTCGAGGTGAATTTTGTGGGCAAAGTAATAGCTATTACTAATCAAAAAGGCGGTGTAGGCAAGACTACAACATCTGTTAATCTCAGTGCTTGTTTAGCTGATGCAGGCAAAAAGGTGTTGTTAATAGATTTGGATCCGCAGGGTAATGCTAGTTCTGGATTGGGCATTGAAAAAGATGATTTAGAATTATGTATTCACGATGTGTTGATAGACGGAGAAGACATTGCTAATGTGATTCAACCTACAATGCTTAAAAAGCTTTTTGTAGCGCCTGCAACGATTCAATTGGCTGGTGCTGAGGTAGAATTAGTAGGAATTGTTTCACGTGAAACAATTTTGAAAAAATCCATTGCTTCTGTACGCGATGAGTATGATTTTATCATCATTGATTGCCCGCCATCTCTTGGTTTACTAACATTGAATGCTTTCACAGCGGCTGACAGTGTTTTGATTCCAATTCAAACTGAATTTTATGCCTTGGAAGGTGTTAGTCAACTTGTTAAGACGATTACAATCGTGCAACAAACATCTAATAAAGACCTTGTAATTGAAGGTGTGTTGCTCACCATGTTTGATGGACGTACTAATTTGTCTGTCCAAGTGGCAGATGAGGTAAAATCGTTCTTTGGCACTAAGGTGTATAAAACAATTATTCCTCGAAATGTTCGCCTCAGTGAAGCACCAAGTTATGGGGAACCGATTATTGTGTATGATCCGAAATCAAAGGGTGCGGCTGTTTACACTAAATTAGCTAAAGAGGTTATTCGAGATTCAAAGAAGGCAAAATAAGGTAGTATACATACTAAATATAATGGTATTACCTATACAATATTATAATTATGTAATGTAAGCACAAACTGTATATTGGTTTGTGCTGCATTTTATATATGCGGTGTGAAAGTACTAATAGATTGGGGATTATTATGGCGATGAAACAGAAAAAGGAACGAAAAACATTAGCAGCAATGATGGGAGAGCAGTCCATAGAAACGGCTTTGCCTGAACGTGAAATTCACGAATTGCCTATAGGAGATGTAATTCCTAATGAGGATCAACCACGTAAGAATTTTGATGAACAAAGTTTAGCTACTTTGGCTGAATCTATTAAAAATCTAGGCATTTTCCAACCAATCGTTGTGCGCAAACAAAAGGATAAATACCAAATCGTAGCTGGTGAGCGGCGTTATCGCGCTGCATTGATGGTGGGCTTAGAAACAGTTCCTGTAGTTGTAAAAAACTATAATACAGAGGAAATGACAGAGGTCGCTTTGGTAGAAAATCTCCAACGCGAAGGCTTGGACCCAATCGAAGAAGCTTTGGCCTATCAAGGGTTGATGAATACATATAAGCAAACTCAAGAGATGATTTCTGCACGACTTGGCCGCAGTCGTTCTTATATTGCCAATATGATGCGCCTTTTAAAATTAGCAGCATCTGTGCAAAAGGACTTAATTGAAGGCGATTTAACTGTTGGTCAAGCTAGACCTTTGTTGGCTTTGCGTAGTGCAGCGCAACAAGTTGAGGCTGCAGAGCGCATTAAAGAGGGCGAATTAAGTGCCCGTCAAGCAGAGCAGCTCGTAAAAGCGATGATGTCTAAAAAGACAAAGTACAAAGAATCTACAGAACCTCATAATACAGCTGAGGTTCGCGCATTAGTTGATCGTTTGAAATTGAGCTTAGGGTCTCCAGTATCTATCAAATTCCGAGCTGGTAAGAAGGTACAAGGTAAGATTGAGATTGCCTTTAGCTCTGAAACTGAATTAGAACGCCTTATTGCGTATATGGATGCTCAAGAGAGCACAGATGATGAAGAAACAATGGAGTTTCGCGTATAATGGAACAAACACCAAAGGCTAACCGCGTTCACATCGGCTTTTTTGGTCGTTGTAATGCTGGTAAGTCGACCTTAATTAATATGCTAACGGATCAACCTGTATCCCTCGTGTCCGAGGTGGCAGGCACTACGACCGATCCTGTTAGCAAATCTATGGAAATATTGCCCTTAGGTCCCGTGGTTATTACCGATACGGCGGGTATTGACGATACATCCGAATTGGGCACTCTTCGCATTGAAAAATCCGAAGAGGTTATTAAAAAAATCAATCTCGCTGTCTATGTATTGCGCGATGACGAAGCGCCAACGGCAGATGATATGATGTGGCTTAATAAATTGAAACAAAATAATGTGCCTATTGCATTATTTATCAATGAAATTAACGCTTTTGATAGTGAAAGCACTCATGATAACGATAGCAATGGTAATGATACTAACCCAAATTATGTAGATGCGTATCCCGATTTGTCAGCTATTGCCACTGTCGTAGGCTCTACAGACTTTACATCGAATCGTGACCGCCTTGCATTGCTTGATTTGCTAGGCGGTTTAACCCCGCTCGATGTAGAAGGCGAGCAATCATTGTTGCAGGGGTTAGTTGAACCTGGGGATACTATTATTTTGGTATGTCCTATTGACTCAGCGGCGCCAAAGGGGCGGTTGATTTTGCCTCAAGTACAGACAATTCGCGAAATTTTGGACCATAAAGGGCTTGCCTTGGTATGCCAAACAGAAGAACTACCGACCATGCTCAGTAAGCTTTCACAAAAACCAAAACTCGTCATCACCGACTCGCAAGCCTTTGAGGCGGTAAATGCGTTGACGCCTGCTGACATTCCGTTAACATCATTCTCTATATTGATGGCGCGGTTCAAGGGCAAGTTACAGGATTTAGTGACAGGGGTGAAAGCCCTTAACAACTTGAAACCAGGTGCGCGCGTACTCATCAGCGAAGGGTGTACGCATCGTCGCCAATGCGATGATATTGGAACTGTTAAAATTCCGATGTGGCTCAAAAAGAAGGGGCATGCGGATTTACAGCTTGAATTTACCAGCGGTGGCGCGTTCCCTAAGGATGTGAGCGGTTATGATCTTATCATCCATTGCGGAGCGTGTATGTTGACGCGTCGCGAGGTGTTACGGCGCATTGATTGTGCCGTTGTGCAAGGTACGCCTATTGTGAATTATGGTGTACTTATTGCGTCATTACATGGTATACTAGAACGTGCTATTAGTCCGTTTATGGACGAATTAGATAGAAAGGGTTTTGAATGTTAGAATCTATACAACCCTATATCGGTGTATTAGGATGCGCATTAGCCGTTATTTTATTGGTATATTGCATCATCCTTCACATTAGATTGGGGAGCTTAACGAAGAAGTTCAATTTCTTCATGCAAGGTGAAAATGGGGCTAGCCTAGAACGTAAACTTTCAGTAGAAATCACTGAAATTCGCGAGGCCGCAAAGGGATTGCAGGATATGATTGAGGAACAAACTCAAATTCGCAATATTCAAGGCAATACATTGCAAAAAATCGGCTTTAAGAAGTATAATGCATTTGATAACATCGGCAACGATTTGTCCTTTGCCCTTACATTGCTTGACGGCAATAATAATGGGGTTTGCATTTCCAGTATCTATGGCCGAAATGACTCTCGTATTTTCAGTAAACCGATTGTGAAAGGTAAAAGTCTCGTTAATCTTTCACAAGAGGAATTGGAAAGTTTAAACGAAGCGCTTGGGGAACGTACGAATGAGGAAGCGTTAGCGAGCGTTATCCATTCTCAATAGGCAAATCTCTATGCCGTGTTCGCATAGAATGCACATGCATGATGAATTGAGGAATGATTAAAAGTAAGGAAGGCATTTTGAAAGTACCAAGTATTTTGAGTTCTGTAGTGTCTCAGAATGGTGAAAATTGCACCATTACATTGAGTCATAAACAAGCGAAGATTGTAGCTGTAGTGGCCATAATCTTATTTGTAGCAGCACTTGTTTTATCCATTTGGGGCATTGCACGACAAGCAGAAATCGTTCAATTGCGTCAACAAACACAATTGCAAACAGAACAATTAAAACTGTTACAACAAAAAACAGAAGTGTTGGATAAGAAAATCCAAAACTTAAATCAAATTAGTGAAGAAAACAAACAAATGTTGAAGGGTGCTGAGTCTGGCACACCATCTCAAGGTGGTAGCGATGGTTCTGACCCAAAGCAGGAAGCCGCTAGCGATGAGACTAGTCCCACGCTAAGTGCGGCGCAACTTTCAGCAAGACTATCTAAATTAGATAAGGATGCACAAAAATTATTGGTTAGCTTCTACACGATGCGAAACATCTTGCGTGATGGTGGGGCTCAAGACATCGCTGCATTGCAACAATTGAACTACACCACAGGTTCTGGTGGATATACGAATAGTACAACACCAAGCATCTGGCCAAGTAAGGGCGTTATTACATCCCCTTATGGCAGCCGTGTCGATCCTGTGACCGGCGCTGCTAGCGCATTCCATGAAGGTGTCGATATCGCCGATGATTACGGCACACCTATCGTTGCTACCGCAGCGGGTACCGTAACATTTGCAGGCTACACCGAAGGCGGTTATGGTAACCTCGTAGAAATCGATCACGGCAACGGATTTGTGACTCGCTATGGCCACAATAGCGCCGTTCTCGTTACACCGGGCATGACTGTTAAACAAGGCCAAGTCATTGCCGTTATGGGCAGTACTGGTAAAAGTACTGGCGCACACGTACACTACGAAGTGCGGATTAATGGGTCCGCGGTTGATCCAATGGTATTTTTGCCAATTAGTAATTAAATACGCTATAAGACGGGATACCTCCTGTTCGAAAGCCGACACGCTACTGCGCTTACGCGGAGCCCGAAGTCGTTTTCGAACAGGGGGTATCCCTTTTTACGCTATATTTTAATTACTAAAATGGCAGGATGAGGGAAATTACTGCGCTTATGCGGAGTCCGAAATTATTTCCAGGAACCTAGTATATATGTCTAAAAAAAATAGAACAGGCGTGTACTAATTCCAGAGACCTAGTATATGTGTCCTAAAAAATAGAACAGGCCTGTACTAATTCTAGGGACCTAGTATATGTGTCTCAAAAAATAGAACAGGCGTGTTCTAATTTTGAGTACCTAATATATGTGTCCTAAAAAATAGAACAGGCGTGTACTAATTCTAGGGGCCTAGTATATGTGTCTAAAAAAAATAGAACAGGTGTGTTCTAATTCTGAGTACCTAATATATGTATCCTAGAAATAGAACAGGCGTGTACTAATTCCAGGGACCTAGTATATATGTGTCAAAAGATACTACAGGCCTGTACTAATTTAAAAGATCCCCTATATGGATACGCCGAAGTTATGTAATAAGTATTTATTACATCTCTCCTCCTAAACGGCTGGTTTGGCAGGAGGTTCATATACTATAATTGCTACATTTTATATGTTGATGATATAGATATCACATGTGGCATAATTCTTTTTTTGCTGATAATAATATCTATTGGTTGTTGTATTGGTGCCTGTTGTTTTATAAGCATACGTAATTAAAGTGTTAAATAGTAAGATGATGATGGGGTTCTAAATCCGACTTTGGCCCTGCGAAGGCCGTAGGCCGTAGTCAGACCCGGCCGGTGGAGGATTTAGGGCCCCATCACTACCTTGTTCGGCACCAATGAGTAGATAATATAATGGGTATCTTAATCATTTTAATAGATATTATTATCTTATGCATAATTAGGATTGGCTTTCATGTGATATCTATTCCTTTTCATCTATAAATATTGTACAATTAAGGTATATGAACGGAGGTATATCTATGAAGGCCTATGTACAAGTTTATACCGGCGAAGGCAAGGGTAAAACGACGGCTGCTATCGGCCTCGCTATACGGGCTATAGGCGCTGGCAAAAAGGTTCTATTTTTACAGTTCATGAAGTCTAAAGTGTATAGTGAACATAATATTTTACCGACCCTCAAAAATATTACATTAGAAACTGTAGGTAAACCGTTTTTTATCATCAAGGAAGGCATGAAGAGCAAGGATGAGCTCGCCAAATGGGGTGATGAGGTAGTTGTATTTGAATCGGGGAATCCGCCTAAGGATTATGTAGCACTTATTGAAAAGGGCTATGAACGCGCGTTAGAGGCTGTTTCTAGCGGCGACTATGATTTGGTGGTTCTCGACGAATATAACATGGCTTTGTTCTTTGAACTCATTGATTGGAAAAAGACGGAGGCTCTATTAGAGGCTCGCAATCCGGAAACAGAACTTGTGTTTACGGGGCGTGGGGCACCGCAAGAACTTCTTGACGCAGCCGATCTTGTGACGGAAATGAAGGAAGTTAAGCATTATTACATGCAAGGTGTAATGGCTCGCAAGGGCATTGAAAATTAGAGTATACTTTCACAAATCCCATAACCTAAGGAGGTGATGTGGTTGAGTATAGTCGCTATTGTAGCACTCGTCGTAGTGCTTCTCATCGTAGCGCTGATCATGATTATCCTACTAACGCCAATCACATATAGCATCGAATGGAACGGCAGGACGCCGTACCGCGTAGAATTGTCGGTCAAATGGCTGTGGCGCGTGTTGTCGCTGCATCTCGCATATTTCCAGGGCAAACCATTTTTTAAAGAACTTTATTTATTAGGTATGCAGAAAATAGGCCCTGTGAAAGAATACGACGAATGGATTCAACAACGGGTTGATGACGAATATCAGAAGGCTGTTGACGAATTTGAAAATGATCCGATGGCTGCGCAAGCGGAAGCGATGATGAAAGCCATGCAAGGCGGTGGACAGGGCGGCACTGAACCGACTGAGCCGACGACTAGTGGTGCTTCTGGTGAAAGCCTAGATGCTACGTGCAGTGCAGAGAAAACATCAGATGCACAAGGTAAACAGATTCGCGTTGAGCGTATTGATGCATCTAAGGATGATAATAAGGGTGCTGAAGCGCGGGCTGCACAATATGATTCAATCCGCGATAACCCGACGATGAAACCCGATGACGAAGTGGTGGAAAAGGTCACTTTCAATAGTGATGGCACCGTAAAAGAGAAGGTATTTACGAAAATAGACGGCTTGAAAGATAGCGTAAAATCGCGCTTTCAAAAACCAGATCCTAATGATCCGGTGGCCAGTTTTAAGTCGAAAATTCCAACTTTCTGGTTTATGAAACATGTGACGAATACTGAATTGTGGCGTCAATTATTGCTTGTTTCTAAGCGGTGTTATGACCATTCAAAACCACGGGATATCGCCGTGGAAGGGCGTATCGGCATCGGTGATCCTTTTAAGGGTGGCATGCTTGCTTCGATGTTGTACAGTATCTGGCCTGAACAGGCTGATAACATTGAGATTGATTATTTACATTGGCATTTAGAAGGCAGCGGCCATATTAAAGGGCGCATTATTCTAGGCGCGTTGGCATGGCACGGCACGCGATTCGTGCTTTCACAACCAATGCGTGCACTCATAGCTGAAACGGTCAGGGTCGTTTGGGTTAAGCGCAAAGAAAAGAAAGAATTAGAACGATTGAAAGCGGAACAAGCCGCTAACGCATAGTTTACATCAGTGGAGGTACTACGATGGAGAACAGTAACGTAAAAGAAAATTTAGAAGTCCTTTTTGAAAAGTTCAAAAATATGATTAAGGTGGAAACTGTAGTAGGTGAAGCGGTGCAAATCGGCGATACTACATTGGTTCCATTTGTGGACGTAACATTTGGTTTCGGCACTGGCACAAACCATAACACATCTGGCAAGAACCATGAATAGA
>ENA-OWLL01000431-OWLL01000431.1-metagenome-genome-assembly--contig:-NODE-431-length-11151-cov-6.703226_pt1 | contig 11151 bp, 19 predicted proteins | sample MGYA00245347_ERZ651098 | MGnify/ENA primary metagenome ERZ651098 (study PRJEB26857, sample SAMEA4031767) | metagenome | biome: human; feature: oral; material: saliva | place: Philippines | collected 2014...
GCAATCAATAATTATGAACTAGCAACCAGACCATATCTTCGTGGTTTGGGCGATAACACGGTCACAGTGGTAGAGATTCGTCTATCGGAAGGTAATCGCTACAGTACGAACATGCGTGAGCTGGTAGGTGACCGGACAAATGAATCAGAAGATGTCTTGATTCAAGCGGTGCTGGATATCATCAAGGCAGAATTAGATCCAGGTTCTGCAATCGTGAAAGCACAAGCTGAGATTAAGCAAGCAGTTCAGACTCTTGCGAAAACAAATACAGACTTGACTGCTAACATAGAGAACCTTGACAGCGTCTCATCAATCAGTGAAGTTTTGATTGCTCTGGCAATTTCTCAAAACGGCGGTATGCCTACCAATGCTTATGCCAAGGTGTCAGCATTCATCAAGCCTCTTGTAAAAGACCGTCGTTATTCAAACGGTGATATCGTATCCATGCCTTATCCATACGATACGAATCCGAAGTGGCCACAAGGGACACAGACCATCTTAAAATTCCAAATGCAACCATCTGAAGGCTACACTTTCAAAGAACAGCCTCTTGCTGAAATGCTCCAAAAGGGCATTTTGACCATTGTCATGCCTAGAATCGACTAAGGAGGATATATGCAAATCGAATTTTTCAATTTTTTAAGAAGTGTAGCCCAGACCGAAGATGGTCTGATCTTGTACGCCCTTGCTTTGATTGTTTCAATGGAAATCATCGATTTCTTGACAGGGACAATTGCTGCTATCGCAAACCCTGACATCGAGTATAAGAGCAAAATCGGCATCAATGGACTTCTTCGCAAGATTTTAGGGGTTCTCTTGCTGATGATTCTCATCCCGATGTCTGTACTTTTACCTGAGAAGACAGGCTTCGCATTCTTGTACTCAATCTATCTCGGGTACATCGCATTTACTTTTCAATCTCTCATTGAAAATTACCGCAAATTAAAAGGAAATGTTACTCTTTTTCAGCCAATTTTAAAAGCGTTTCAGCGCTTGCTTGAAAAAGATGACGACAAAAATAAAGGAGAATAACACATGTCACAATTTAACGAAATCATTATTGCATTTGCTACAGGATTTTTAGCAGTAGCCACAGGCAGTATCATCAAAGCAGTAAAAGATTACCTTTTGCGCAAAGGCGGAGAAAAGACTATCAAGATTGTAGAAATCTTGGCTAAGAACGCAGTCAATGCCGTGGAGCAAATCGCAGCCGAAACTGGCTACAAAGGCGAAGAGAAGCTTGAGCAAGCACGCACTAAAATCCGAGCCGAGCTAACCAAATACAATATCAGCATGACTGACAAGGACTTAGACACATTTGTCGAGTCAGCGGTCAAGCAAATGAACGAAGCCTGGAAAGGGGAATAAGTATGGATATTGATACAAGTAGACTAAGAACTGACTTACCTCAAGTTGGAGAGCAACCCTATCGTCAAATTCACGCTCATTCAACGGGTAATCCAAATTCAACTGCTCAAAATGAGGCAGACTACCACATGCGCCGCCCTGTAGATTCAGGCTTTTTCTCCCACGTTGTTGGGAACGGCCGTGTGATGCAAACATGGTACACAGATATGGGTGCCTACGATGTAGGTGGTGGCTGGAACGTTGAAGGATACGGTCAAGTTGAATTGATTGAGAGCCATGAGACCAAGGAAGAGTTCATGCGCGATTACAAGCTCTATATTGAACTTTTGCGAAACCTTGCTGATGAAGCAGGGATTCCTAAAACACTGGACTCTGACAGTCTAGCAGGTATCAAGACACATCAATATTGCACATACAACCAACCTCGCAACTACTCTGACCACGTTGACCCTTATCCATATCTTGCAAAATGGGGCATCAGCCGTGAGCAATTTAAAAATGATATTGAAGGTGGTATCTCTACTGAAGCTGGCTGGCGTCAAAATGCTTCTGGGTGGTGGTGGGAGGAGTCAGACGGCTCTTATCCTACAAAACGCTGGAAACAAATCAACAACGAATGGTTCTACTTCGATGAACATGGCTATTGCCTAATCAATCGTTGGTTCAACGATGGTAAAGATTGGTTCTACCTTGATAAACGTGGCGCAATGGTCACAGGCTGGATGTTCCTTAATAATCGCTGGTATTTCTTCAAATCAGACGGTCGCATGGCCACTGGTTGGGTTAAATATCGTGAAACTTGGTATTTCATGGAAGAAAAAGACGGCTATATGCTATCTAAGCAATTTATCAAGTCAGGTGATGGCTGGTACTATCTAAAAGCAAATGGTGAACTTCACACAGATCCAGCATTCAAAACCGAACCAGATGGTCTTGTGACCGTCGTTGACAAACCAAAAGAAGAAAAATAAAATAGAAAGGAAATTTTCTAAAATATTGTTCGAATTGTAACCGCAGGCAATAGCTTGCGGTTTTTTGTTTGTCTGAAAGTACTTTCTAAAATAAAAAAAGTTTGAATTTCTTTATGTTTTTTGTTGACAAACTATCTTATATGATATATAATATACTTGCAAGATAAATAGAGGAGAAATAAAAATGAAATCACAAGTTATGACATTGGCGTGGAAAATCTTCAAAAACGAAAAGAATGATGTAACATTCTCAGAAGCTTTAAAATTAGCTTGGAAGACAGTTAAACGTCAAAATATGGCTGATGATTTCTATTTCTTCCATTCTTCAAATGTGAAATTCCAAGGTGTTAAGAAATGGTTCGCTGAAAAAGAATTCTATGGACGCAACAAGAAGGATTTAGCCTTCATGTCTGTTAGCGCTATTAGTGTTAATGAATTACTTGAAGAAACTGACAAAGCAGTTAAACTTGAAATCGTAACACCTTACGGGACATCTGCTAAATGGTATCCGAAGAGTGTACTTGCTTAATTTAAAATCAAAGGAGAAACTAAGATGAAAATCAACAATGACATTAAAGACCTAATTTTGGAATACGTAGGACGATATTATCGCTATGAAAATGATTTCTACAAGCTTCCAGGCATCAAATTCACTGATGCCAACTGGCAGAGGTTCAAGAGTGGCGAGACCTCTATCGAGAAGATGGGAGCTGCAAGAGTTAATGCTATGCTTGATTGCTTATTTGACGATTTTGAATTGGCAATGATTGGCAAGGCTCAAACTTACTATTATTTCAGTAACTCACTTAAAATGAACATGACATTTCACGCTTACTACGACCAGTTCAAGAAGCAACAACTCCTTAAATGGATTGAGAATAACAGAAGGGATATTATCGGAGGGACTGGCAGAATGTATACAGCCGACGGGAACTTCATAGCTAATGCTTATCTCGAAGTAGCCCTAGAAAGTAGCAATTTAGGAGAAGGTTCTTACATGCTTCAAATGCGATTCAAGAACTATTCTCGTGACCCAAGACCAATCCCTGCAGGGCGTCAAAATCGACTTGAATGGATTGAGAACAACTTGGAGAATATTCGATGAGAGAGAGAATAATAGGCCAGAGGTTCAATCGTCTCGTCGTCATAGAAGATGACGGGACGAGGTCTTCTAAAGGTGAAATCAAATGGCTCTGTCAATGTGATTGTGGAAATCCGTATCATGCGCTAGGATATAGGTTAAGAAACGGTCTAACTAAATCTTGTGGATGCTTGAACGAAGAGAAGAAGCGTGAACGATTTAAAGATTTAACAGGAACTGAAACTGCTAACTTCAAGATTATTGATAGAGCATACTCTAAGAATCAGCGTGTGTGGTGGAATTGTATCTGTAGACATTGTGGCGCGAGCGTAATTCTTAATAATAATCTAATCAATCATCAGACCTCTTGTGGATGTAGACGTGGAGCAACCAAGGATTATATGGACTCTATTCGAGATCCCGAGAGTCGAAAATCTGCGAAACCAACTGCTAGGAGTAGCACAGGGGCTCGAGGTGTCTATTTCAATAAGCGAAAGAAGAGATATCAAGCATTCATCAATGTTGATAAGAAGCAGAAATATTTAGGAAGCTACGCTTCTTTGGAAGAAGCTACTAAAATACGTAGAGAAGCAGAAATAAAATACGGTTATAAACAAAACAGTGAGTAAAACTCACTGTTTTTGTTGCAATGTATGGGCATAATCAGTCATACTGATAGCATGTTTTAGGCGCATGTTCATAATATCTGATACACCATTTTTATATTTATCCACGGCCTGAATAGATACGCCACAGTTTTTGCTGATAGCATAAGCTGTGGCGTTGTCTAAAAGCCAGCGGATAGCTTTAATATCTACTGACATATATTACCTCATAAAATACCAAACTACAAATAGGAGTAGAAGAAGTCCAATAATAAATTCAATTTTTTCACGCTTGGTGGTTTTTCTAATTTTTAGATTTACTTTCATTATTTTTCCTGTTATAATTTAAGTACACCCCCGAAGGGGTGGATAGTGATTTCTCACTATCCAAATTCGATGTGCCATTCAAAGCTGATTATAAATAAGTTTATTTTGATGACTAGCTTATTTGTTTTTACTTTGAGTGGCTTCTTTTTGAACTTAAACATTTTGTTTTCCTTTCTACTAGTTTCCTTGTCTAAGGTTTCCTCCTTAACCTTATGTATCTATTATACAACTAAAGTTGTATAAAGTCAATAGTTTTGATGAAGTTTTTTTAATTTTTTCAAAAAAAATAGACCTTGTCCAGAGGTCGGGGAGTTGGAGGGGACACCCTCAAAAAGCGTTGATTTAATAAGATTTTATTTTACCTTTTTCATAATAATCTCCCTTAACTCCACCCAATCAGGTGGAGTTTTTTTGCTTTATTTCAAGCTTTTAGAGAGTTAACTAGATATTACTTTCCGATAAATTTCGGTAGTTTTGGTATTTTTGTCGGGGAAATATCGGGAAGTTTTAGATGGATTGTCGGGGAATTTTTAGCGAATGTGACTCAAGAATAGGTCTGTTGTCGCTTCAGCGAGTTCGTCCTCAACTTGGTTATAACGATCTGTCATATAAACCTTTGTATGACCTAGCGCCTGGCTCAATTGCTCAAGCGGGACCCCTGCAATGATACTTTGAGTCGTGAAGAAGTGACGCATCATGTGAGGTGTTACATGCAATCCTGTCGCCTCATTCACTAGATTGAAATTTCTATTCAGCTGGTTAGGATTGATGAGCGTTCCTTTTTCGTTGATTGTGATATAATCCTTTTGCTGATCTTTGATAATCCCTAATCTCCTTTTAACCTTAGCAGCTTCATCTATCAGATAATAGATAAGGTCTGTTCCAATATCGTCAAGGCAGATGTAGCGCTCTGATTCCTTCGTTTTAAGACCTCCTTTCCCTTTCAAGGTTTGGTTGCTTCGACTATCTCTAAGATGCAGTATAGCCCGTCCACTGTCGTTTTGAGTTACGTCCATTGGACGCAATCCAAAAACTTCCCCTCTCCTCAATCCAAAAATTGTAAGATAGGTGAGAGCGTAAAATTCTTTTGGCATGATTTCTTCAGCTTTAGAAATCCAAGACTTGAACTCTTTCAGTGAAATTTTCTTATTCATTGCAGGAATATCACTTTGACCGATGAAAACACCTTTCAAGCGATTTGAGAGCAGATTTCCATTTTTCACGGCATCGTTTAACAATGCCATGAAGCTGGAATTGAGGGTTTGAACAGTGTATCTGGTATGATTCTGCAACTTTTCAGCGATGAATAGTTCATACTCATTTCTATCCAGATTTTTAAGCTGGACGTAACCAAATTTGGGTTTGATATGATTCTTATAGAGATTATCATTGAGGTAGTAGGAAGTGTCATTCCAGCGCCCTGTTGACAATCTCTTTTCAGAATAGATATCCCAATACTGATCAAGTGTTAGATTCGTATTGATACCCAATTCTTGATCGTGGATTTGTTGTTCAATCTCTGTCAAGGCTGCACGAGCTTGTGGAAGTGTTGTGAGACCGCTCTTAGTTATCTCTTTCTTTTTCCCTCTGAAATAGAAAGAGCGTCTGATATAGTAGCGCTTGCCTTTGGCAGTCTCATAGTAATAGATATTTGGGTATTTTGTTTTAATGTATTTCATTGTATTCTCCTTGTTTATTAGCTTCTGGACAAGGTCTAAACGTTGAGAATATTGACATCACCCCTTTCATGGTGTAAAATAGGGTATAGAAAAGAGGCCTTTTTAATGGCTGATTTTTTATAAGGGTAAGCTTCACAATCAAACTTTGGCGAGGGCGATTGTGGGGCTTTTTTTGTTATTTCTTAACTTTATCTTTTAAAGCTTTTTCAATAGCTTGTTTTAATCCCAAGATAGCTGCTTTGTCTTCTTTGAGAAAAGTCACTGTATTTTCATCTTTGACAGCATCAAAAACACCACCTTTTGTATCAGATGATCCAGGATAGACTAACTGAAGGTAACCAACAGTTGCACCTGGTTCTTTTAATTGATAAGCAGTAATTTCTGATAACAGAATGGATTTTTCTCCATCCAATCCATGAAGTAAAACATTTGAAACATTTGACTTTCTTGCGATCCTGATAAAATAATCATCAATCCTTACAACGGTTTTCGACTTTTTGAACTCAAAAACTCGCTCATTAGGTTCTTCAGTGAATAGTTCAACCTCTGAAACTTCATCTTGTTTCTTACCAAACAATGCCATAAGTAATTCCTTTCTTTTTCTGCTTTAGCAGTTTATAAACATATTTAACCAACTAACGTCTGATATTCTTCTTTGACCATGATTTCATAAGTCATGGTTTTTAAATTATAGTAATCCATGAATTTCGTAAAGTCAAAGTCAGATGGATCTTCTAGTCTGATTAGTGCATCTTTTACAAGATAATGAATCATCATTCTATCAGCTTCGTTTTCACATCGTAGGCGAGCGTTTTGGTACTCTGAGCGTGTGTGATCCTTGTGTCCCAGTTCATGAAGTAGGACCTTAACTCTCTCTTCTTTGTTGAGCCTACTCGACAAGAAAGCTGTATTGGTTTCTTTTTCATAAAATCCAAGTTCATCTGGCATTAGATTGCCGTCAAAATCGATAATACGAATCTGAAAATGACTTATAATTTCTTTTTCAGTCACTAAGCAATACCTCTAATCACCAGCTTCTTTGAGATAGCCTTCAATGATAGACTGGATGATTTTCTTCTTTTCGTCTGTTAATTCTCGACCGCCAAACATCATGACATTTGATGCCATTTCTTCAACATTTAGAACTTTCCCTTGCCATGAATATTCCTTGGCATCATCTGCAAGATTAGGATTTTCAGTACGACCTAATAAGTAGTCTGTACTAACACCAAAATAATCGGCTATTTCTTGTAGTCTATCAGATTTTGGGTTGCCTTTTTTTAGACTATAAAGATAATTTGTACTATATCCTAACTTTTCTTCTAAAACATTTAAAGAAATTTTCTGTTTATCAGCCAATTCTTTAATTCTGTCGAATGCTAAGAACATTGATATTTCAACCTTTCTAAGCATTACGAAAAAATATTTTAAAATTAGTTATAAAAACCCTTGACAAAATCTAAAACTAGTTTTAAAATAGTATTCGTAAGCTAAAGAGTTAGCGAACAAGACAACTAAAAAATAAAGCCTAATGAAACTGATTGGCGTCCGTTTTCTAGGTATAGCCTTACTTTTAGTAGGTCTTTTCTCTATGTCTATATTCTAAAACTAGTTTTAGAATTTGTCAAGTGGTTCGCTAACTTTTTAGATAATTTTTTAAAAAGAAAGGAGAGAGGAAATGGCAAAGCTGAGTATCTCTCTAAGAAGTACGTCTGTAAATGAAGCTATTGAAAAAATAGCTTACATTAAAGAAGCACATCCAGAAGATGTGCTCAAAATAGATGTTACGATTCTGGATGATTATCTTTTGAATTAGTAACAATTTCATAGAATCGCTTGTAGAACTGTTCAATGGTTTCCTCTGTTAATACAGATTGTCGGATACTTTGTGCGACTCTAATATTAAAGTGTTCGACGGTAATCTTTGTAAGTTCTAAAGCGATTTCTTTGTCAGACAGTGTCATTAGATCACCTCCTTTCTGAGTTTATTATAGCAGAAAGGGTAGAACAATAGAAAGGAAGAATATGAGTAAAGAACTAAAAATAATTAAGGCTAAAATCAAAACTCGTTTGATTGAGCTGGATATGACTCAAGCTGAATTGGCAAAACAAGTATTTGTAGCACCATCAGTTATTTCAGAGTTGCTGAAGTATGGCAAAGGAAGTGACTCTGTGAAAGAAAAAGTCACAGATGTTTTAGGAATTGAGAATCCTTGGAGAAATCACTGAGAGGTCCATACATGCAAGCGAAAATAATACTGAATTGGCAAAAGAAAAATCACCAACTGAGTCAGTTGATAATCGATAGTCTTGAGGGACTAGATGTTTGGGAAACTATTTTAACACTGGGGAAAGTAAGAAGAGGAATGTTATGAACAATGTGAGACAAGATAATGATCTCATCAAAGAAATCATTGAGAAACATTTTGAAAATATGGTCGATGATGTTTTGGAACACACAGAGACCTACTATGAAGCTTTAGGAGCTATTACTTCCATCAAGGGATGGAATATTCCACACATGATCCATCTAGCTGATTGTTTGGGGAAAGCTATCAGAAAACGTGCTATGCAACAAAAAACACCTAATCATAGAAATTAGTGTTAGAGGAGAGGAATATGAACGAAATTTTTAATTTTCACGGACAGGATGTCCGTACTTTGACAATTGATGACGAGCCTTGGTTTGTCGGGAAAGATATAGCAGAGATTCTTGGATATGTAAATTCAAGAGATGCATTGGCAAAACACGTTGATGAAGATGATAAGCTAACGTCGCAAATTGCGACGGCAGGTCAAATGAGAAATCAGACAGTTATCAACGAATCTGGTCTCTACTCTCTCATCCTTTCAAGTAAGCTACCACAAGCAAAAGAATTCAAGCGCTGGGTGACATCAGAGGTCTTGCCAGCCATTCGCAAGCAGGGTGGTTTCATCCGTGAGGACTTGGACGAGGATGCCTTTATCGCTCTATTTACTGGACAAAAGAAATTGCGTGAGCAACAGGCGACCATGCTGGAAGACATTGACTATCTCAAGAGTGAGCAACCGATTCATCCGAGCTATGCTCAATCACTCCTGAAGAAGCGTAAGGCTCGTGTAGTAGCTTGCTTGGGTGGGATTGACAGTCCAGCTTATGCTGACAAAATCTTCGCTCAATCTGTCTTCAGGCAAGCAGAGATTGATTTCAAGGATCATTTTAATATCAGTCGCTATGACTTACTGCCAAAGAAATTCGCAGAAGCAGCGTTGAAATATTGGATGACTTGGGAACCAAGCACCAATACTAAGATGAAAATCATGAAATTGAACTCATTTGACGAAGTGTAGGAGGGGAAGAAGATGGACAATGTTCTACTTTCACTATCTGAATGGATTAAGTCCATTATCAAGGACACAATCACAAGGCTAGTCGAAATAGAAAAAGATAGTGATCACTATCCAGAGTTGATGGATGTGAACACTACCTGTGATTTTCTAGGGATTAAGTATGCCACATTTTCAGATAATTATCGTTACTTAAAGGGGTTTCCAAAGGAATTACCTGGTAAGAAATGGTCAAAAAGAGCCATCAAAGAATGGCTCTCTAATCAAATATAATAACTTTACTAAAAGGCTTCTGGACAAGGTCTTAGCAAAATTATTTGACTATATTATAGCACAAAAAGAGGATAAAAAACATGAACAATTTACAAATTATCGCAGTAGGCACAGTAGTATCAGTAGGGGACTTAGATAAGTTCTGTGAAGCATTAGTCTATGAAGATCTACATTCTAAAGCTAAAGAAATTGGTGGTAAAATTGCGGATGCATCTGCTAAAACTCGTCGTAAATTGGTTGCAGCTAAGAAATCGGTAACTGCAATCGCTGCTCCTATTATGAAATCGATAAAGGATATTACCGATGGGATTAACTCTTCACTTAAAGAAGATACTCGTGAAGAAGTTATCACGGGTTCAGCATTCTCTAAATTGAAGAATATCTTTATTCGCTGTGTAGCTCCAGCTGCAGGTGCTGCTATCTTTAGTGGTGGAGCATTAGCCATCGTCGTATTCTTAGGTACATTAGCTGCTCATAAGTCTATCACTAAGAAAACTCGTGGTCGTATCATGCAAGAACTTCAAATGGAACTTAAAATGGTTCGTGAAAAGATTGAAGATGCGAAATCTGCGGGCGATAATGAAAATAAATATAAATTAATGCGTCTTGAAAACAAAATCGAAACACAAATTGAAGACGTTCGAGAACGTATTCTAGGAGGCAATTAATATGGATTTATGGAGTTCTATATTAGAATCAGGTACTAGTGAACACACCAGTGATGTATATTTGGCTAGACTATCCACATCATTATCTGGTACAGAACCCATTCGAATTGATCCAGAACAAGGTGAGATTGTCAAACTATATCGTTCCATTCACCACGCTATTGATGCGTTATCTATTTCAGATGATATTCCTACTGGTACTAAAGTAACTGTATTTAAACCAAAGTATGATATTAGTATCGATACCCCATCTATCGATGAATGCCCATATGCTAACATACTCGATGAAGTATGGGCAGAAGGTGCATTTGATGTAGAGCTTGTTGGTGAATATACTATCATTGATAACCGCTCTAATCGTCATACGTTTGATGGTGGCTCTGTAGTTGAATCTATTATTTCCGAAGTCCACGATGAACCTATCGTGGAATCTTCCGATGATGATTCCATCGGTAGCATAGATGATGTCTATGAATCTATCCTAACTCGTTTTGTCACTGAAGCTGATGGTGATGATAAAAAAGATGAAGAAGATGACGAAAAGACGACACGTGATACCATGCGAGATGCTCGTAAAGATTTAAATGATGATTTAGGTGATGAGGAGCCTCTCGATGAAGAACAAAGTGGGGAAATCCCTAAAGATGATGAAGATGGTGAAAATACAGACACAGATGATACTAATGCAGACGATACAGCGGATACTCAAGATTCTACTGAAGGAAATGAAGAAGGGTCGGATTCCGATTCTGGTGATTCTGATGACTCCAGTACTGGTGATTCTGATTCTGATGGCATGGATGATGACCTTGGTGACATGGACGAATCTGGTGATTCTGACAGTGGCGATTC
>ENA-OWLL01000434-OWLL01000434.1-metagenome-genome-assembly--contig:-NODE-434-length-11119-cov-9.528019_pt1 | contig 11119 bp, 2 predicted proteins | sample MGYA00245347_ERZ651098 | MGnify/ENA primary metagenome ERZ651098 (study PRJEB26857, sample SAMEA4031767) | metagenome | biome: human; feature: oral; material: saliva | place: Philippines | collected 2014 | study...
CAATCGCGGAGTTACCACGGTAGTTACCATAACCAGCCATGATTTGAGTTGGTTCTAATGGATCGTATTGGATAGGTTTCAATGCTGCAAGAGCTGCACCTTGTGCACCAGTACGGCCGATTTCGTCTGTCAATTCATCGAAACGAGGGCTTGCACCAGTAGTCAAGTCGTATACTTTTGCACCATCTGTAGTTTCAGATTCTTGAACACCTACAGTACCATCAGTGGATTTAACGATTGTACGGGAATCTTTCAATTGTTTCAAGTTAACCGCATCTGTATCGTTAGTACCTTTACCAAGGTTAGTAATTTTGTTACCACCCATGTTGAGGTTACCACCAGTTACGGAAAGGTCACCAGCGTTGAAGTTCAATGCAGGACCATTGTCGCTATTCTTGATAGAGTTGATACCTTTAAGGTCTTTGTTCAATTTAACAGTTAAAGTATCAGTGCCATCAGCTACTACGTTGATGTTACCAGCAGCGGATTGGAATGCAGTGGATTGAGCCGCAGTCACACCTTCACCTTGAACTTTAACAAGTGTATTCAACGCATGTTTGTTTTCAGTATCAGTGTTGTTACCTGTGAATCTCAAACCATCGTCCATAGTTGCTACTTCACGTTTGATTGGGTTGCCATCAGTATCTTTCAATGGGTTACCATCTTTATCTTTTGGTACGTATACAATACGTTCAGATTTGTCGCCATTGTTAGCTTCTGGTTTAACAAGAGTTTTGGAACCGTGGTCTGTAGAGATATCTACACCAGTACCATCTGCACCAGCAGGACCTTGAGGACCAGTTAAGCCGATGTGACCTACGCCGTCTTTACCAGCGATGGATACAGCGTCTTTACCATCTTTACCGATGGAAACTTTACCGTCGATACCGTTAGCACCGTCTTTACCGGAGATGGATACACCATCTTTACCATCAACGCCATTTTTACCAGGAACGCTAATGGAGTTCAAGCCGTTAAGATCTTTATCTAGACCGATTACAACTTTACCATCTTTAGTCATAGTTTTGATGTTGGATGCGCTGTAGTTGTCATCAGCTTTAGTGCCTTCGCCTACGATTTCAAGTTTTTCACCCAAGTTTTTGTGGATGTCATTACCAGATTGAGCACCGAAGTTCAAACCTTTATTGCCGATTGCATCAGCAGTATTTTTAAGGTCAGTAACGTTTACAGCACCGTTCTTAGTATTGTTGTCACCAGCAGCAGCATCAATCTTATCTAAGAATGTATTACCAGCTTTGTCAGCGATGGAAGAACCAACGTTGTTCAATTTCATTGGATCTGTAGTAGAAGCGTTAGGGTTGTTCATGGAAGCGATAATATCGCCAGCATTTACAACATCGCCAGAACCATCTTTAGCTGTGTTGAAAGTACCATCTGGTTGTTTGTAAACTTTAGTGCCATCTTGTTTAGTGTATACCACTGGAAGTTGAGCGTTGTTTACAACACCTTGGTTATTGATCTTGATGTCATATTGGTGACCTTTAGCTGCATCATAAGTTGCAGATGTAGGATCATTTTTATCAGTTACGGAAATAGTGCCATCAGAAGATTCAACAGTTGTAACTTTATCTTTCAATTGTTTAACGTTTACTGCATCTGTATCAGCTTCACCAGCTTTAACGCCTGTGATTTTCTTATCGCCAGCGTTGATGCCGTCTTTCTTAACAGATGGGCCACCAGTGATAGTTAAACCATCGTTAGTGATTTTAGTATCGCCGATTTTTACGGAACCATCTTTAGTAAGATCAATGTCTTTAGCCAATTGAACTTTCAATTTACCGCCATCAGCATTTACACCAATGTTGTTGTCAGTCAATTTAGAGCTATCTGCACCACCAACGATATCTACTACGTTGTTAAGATGTTTCTTAATAACATTAGGGTTAGTATCTTGGTTAGTTTGACCATTGTCACCAGCGAACTTCATGCCATCATCGTGAGTTGCAACTTCATGTGTGTTGCCATCTTTGTCTTCGTATACGATACGAGTCAATTTATCACCAGGTTGGCCATCAACACCAGGAACACCGTCTTTAACGGAAATCTTAGCACTTGCGCCATCTTTACCGTCAGCACCTTTAGGACCAGTCAAGCCGATAGAGCCATCTTTACCGTTGAGTACAACAGATGCGCCGTCTTTACCGTTAACGCCGATTTTACCATCAACGCCGTCTTTACCATCTTTACCAACAACTACGCTGTCAGCTTTAAGGTTTTTATCAAGTTTAACGTCGATTGTTGTGTTGCCGTCAGTATCTTGAGAGATGATAGTCTTAACGTTTTCACCGCTGTATTCAGTATCAGCTTTATTACCTTCACCTTGGATTTTCACAGTGGAACCAAGTTTATTAGTTTTTACACCACCAGCATTAGCATCGAATTTCAAGCCTTTTTCAATCAATGCGTCAGCTGTATTTTTAAGGTCAGTTACGTTTACCGCACCGTTCTTAGTATTGTTGTCACCAGCAGCTGCATCGATCTTATCTAAGAATGTATTACCAGCTTTATCCGCGATGGAGGAACCAACGTTGTTCAACTTAGTAGGAGCTGTAGTGGAGTCACCTGCACTATTCATGGAAGCGATTACTTCATTAGGTGCTACGACAGTACCAGAACCATCTTTAGCTGTATTGAAAGTACCATCTGGTTGTTTGTAAACTTTAGTGCCATCTTGTTTAGTGTATACCACTGGAAGTTGAGCGTTGTTTACAACACCTTGGTTATTGATCTTGATGTCATATTGGTGACCTTTAGCTGCATCATAAGTTGCAGATGTAGGATCATTTTTATCAGTTACGGAAATAGTGCCATCAGAAGATTCAACAGTTGTAACTTTATCTTTCAATTGTTTAACGTTTACTGCATCTGTATCGTTTTCACCAGCTTTAACGCCTGTGATTTTCTTATCACCAGCGTTAATACCAGTCTTAGTTACAGATGGGCCACCAGTGATAGTCAAGCCATCGTTGTTAACTTTAGTATCGCCAATTTTCACGGAACCATCTTTAGTAAGATCAAGGTCTTTAGACAATTGAACTTTCAATTTACCATTGTCGTTATTTACACCGATGTTTTTGTCAGTCAATTTAGCTTTATCAGCACCACCAACGATATCTACTACGTTGTTAAGATGTTTCTTAATAACTTTAGTTGCATCAGTTTGACCATCGTCACCAGCGAACTTCATACCATCATCGTGAGTTGCTACTTCATGTTCGTTACCGTCTTTGTCTTGGTATACGATACGAGTCATAGTTTCACCAGGTTGGCCATCAACACCAGGAACGCCGTCTTTTACAGTAATGTCAGCAGTTGCATTTTTACCATCTTTACCAGCAGGGCCAGTCAAACCAATGTGACCTACGCCATCTTTACCGGAGATAGATACTGCGTCTTTACCGTCTTTACCAGAGATACCAACTTTACCGTTGTTACCATCTGTTCCTGCTGCGCCTTGAGGACCAGTGATTGTTACACCATCTTTACCAGGTTGACCATCTTTACCATTAACAACAACTTTATCTAAGTTAGTTAAGTCTTTGTTTAATGCATAAGTGTAAGTTTGGTTACCATCTTTACCGATTTCTTGTTTTACAGTCAAGTTTTTACCTGCACCGAAGTTTACAGTTTTGCCACTTGCTACTTCAGTTTCAGTTGCATTGGAACCGTCTTCAAGGTTACCAGTTGCATTTGTTTTGAAGCTGTAGTTATTACCAGCTGCAGGAATGTTCAAGTCGGAGAAGTCGATAACTGCTTTAGTATCAGTTACAGCTTTACCATTGCCATCGTTATAAGTCAATGTAACTTTCTTAGTGCCTGCATCGTATTTGTATACGTTTTCAGTACCGCTTACTACACCGCCTTTAGCTTCAGTGCTGCCAGCTTTAACTGCTGTAGGAGCGATGTGCAATTCAGAAGCTTTCAATGTATCATGTACAGATTTCAATTGATCTTCTGTAGCTGCTTGACCAGATACAATATTCGTAGGATCGAAAGTTTTATTAGTCAAACCACCGATATTACCAGTTTTAGCATTCAATGTGATAGGGTTAGTACCACCAACTGTTACTGTTTCGTTAGGACCGAATGTGAGTTTACCAGAACCAGCGCCATTTGTGATGGAGTTGATATCCGTTAAGTCACCTTCAACGTTGATTTTGTATGGATCAGCGTCTGTACCAGTACCAGTCTTAGTAGTATTTTTACCGTTTTCAATTTTTGCTAATTTAGCATTTACAGTGTAAGTTTTTTGACCTGTAGTTGCATCAGTTGTATCAGTAACAGTTACGTTGTCACCAGCTTCAACTTTAGAACCAAGACCAGTGATTACTTTCTTACCGTCATCAGTGATGTTGGAAAGATCGTTTTTAGCGATGCCAGTAATTTTAGCTTCTTCGCCAGTAACTGGTTTACCATTGCCATCAACGTAAGTCATAGTTACACTACCGTCGTTTTGTACAGCATAGCTACCAGGTTTGATGTGTTTTTCATCATCAAGATTAGCTACTTTCTTAACAGTTGTGCCACCATCAGTGCTATAAGTGATACGGTCGCCATCTTTCTTAATGGAGATGTTGTCGTTTTTATCGCCAAGTTTAACTTCTTTAGTTGTTACGCTATCAAGATCTTTAAGGTCTTTATCAAGAGCGTATGCAACCTCTGTATTACCTGCACCGTCATTAGTTTGTTTAACAGTTAAGTTTTTACCAGCTTGCATTGTAACGGATTTGCCGTCTGCAATGTTTTGAGCTGTATCACCAGCATGTGTACCTTCTGTAGCAGAAACTGCACCAGATTTCAAGTTCCAAGTGGATGCTGTACCAGCAGCTGCATTTACATGTAAGTCATATGTTACTTGATTGCCATTTTCTGTTTTATTGATTGTTACAGATTTATCATTAGATGTAACAACTGTACGAGCTGCTTTCAATTGATCGAGGTTAACTGCATCAGTACCGTTAACTGCAGGAGCTACATTAGTGATTTGTTTGTTACCAGCATCAATACCAGTTTTAGTAACGGATGGGCCACCAGTGATTGTTACACCATCGTTGTTAACTTTAGTATCACCAATTGTTAAGGAACCATTTTTAGTCAAATCAACGTCTTTGTTCAAGTCGTATTTAACTACACCATCAGCAGCTACGGAAGCTGTTGTGTTGGAACCGTTAGTGAAGTTTAGACCTTTGTCCAATTTAACTGTTTGGTCACCAGTACCATTAGCTTTGTATGTCAAAGGAATTTGTTTAGCTGCCTTATCACCATCGAATGTTACTTCGTATGTAGTTTTGTGGTTAGCTGCATCTTCTTTAGGTGTTACAGAGATAGGGTTGTCTGCATTAGCTGTGTAGTTACCACCAGTAGTTGTACCACCGTTGTTAACTGTTACTGCTTCACGAGCTGCATCTTTAACTGCATTACGGGAAACATTAACTCCATATTGAGCATCTGGATCGCCAGGGTTTTTACCGTTTTCAACAGTAATGTCAGCCATGTTAGTATCACCAGCTGCAGCAGCTTTTTTAACTACGCTTTCAGTAGAAGAAGCACCAGCTGCTGGAGTATTAGCAACAGCTACTTTATAAACTGTTTTATTAGGATCACTTGTATCTTTAGATACTGTTACATTATTAGAACCAGGAGCTACTTCAAAGGTATGGTTCAATTTAGCTTTTGCATCATCGGACAAATCAGCTACTACATCTGTACCAGAAGCAGTTGTTTTGATGTATTGACCGTTGTTTGCACCAACCACACCGAAGCTTAAGCCACCAGTTTTATTGAATTTTTGAGTATCTGTATTACCAGTGTTACCAGCTAATTTAATTGTGTTGTTGAAGCCATCGCTTACTTTTTTCAATTGGTCTTCAGTTGCTGCACGACCGGAAACAACAGTTGGGTTAGTAATATCCCAATCTTTATTTTGTAAGCCAGTTACATAGCCACCTTTACCATCTAAGGAAATAGGGTTGTCGCCTTCAACTTTTACAACTTGATCACCAGCGAAAGAAATTTTACCGGAACCTGTGCCATTTGTAATGGAAGAGATCTCTGTCAAGTCGCCTTGTACATTTACTTTATAAGGAGTAGCTGCTGTACCATCACCTGTTACAGTAGTATTTTTACCAGCTTCAACTTTAGAAGGATCAGTTGTACCAGTAGCACCATTAGAGCTTACTGTATAGATGTCATGACCATCTGTACCTTGAGTTTTAGCTACAGATACACCAGCACCAGCTTTAACTTCAGTTCTTAAACCTTTAATTTGGCTTACGTTAACTGCATCAGTATCATCTGTACCAGGAGCTACATTAGTGATTTTGCTACCACCCATGTTAAGTGGGCCGCCAGTGATGTTGATGGAGTTGCCACCAATTGTCATTTTAGGACCATTGTCAGCATTAGAAATAGATGTAATACCTTTCAAGTCGCCTTCTACATTAACTTTGTATGGATCGTCTTGAGTACCTTCACCAGTAACTTTAGTATTTTTACCATCTACAAGTTTAGTTTTAGCGTCTTTTAATTGTTTTACGTTAACTGCATCAGTATCGTTTACACCAGCTTTTACATTAGTAATGTTTTTATTACCAGCGTCGATACCAGTTTTAGTAACAGATGGACCACCTGTGATTGTTAAACCATCGTTATTAACTTTAGTATCACCAATTGTTAAAGAACCATCTTTAGTCAAGTCAACGTCCTTGTTCAAGGAGTATGTGAATTGTTTATCAGTTTGGTCTAATACAATGTTTTTACCAGCACTCAATGTTACAGTATCGCCAGGGCTTACTTTTTTGGATGCTTGAGTACCTGTTACACTACCACCGTTATTAGAGGAAACTACGTTCCAACCAGATTCGTTGATTGCTTTTGCAACATTGTCAGTTGTAGCAACACCATTTGTAGTAGGAGCTACCGCTTTACCATTATTATTAGTGATTGGGCCACCTTCAGTAAGTTTAATTTTTACGCCATCTGCATCAGCACTTGTGGAGATTAAGCCTTCACCTTTAACGTTCAATGTACCATTGTCTAACAATACATCGCCATTACCGCTATTACCAGCGTATTTCAAGTTAACACTTCTCAATTGAGCTACGTTAACAGCATCAGTATCATTAGTACCTGCAGCAAGACCTGTAATTTGACGAGTTGCAGTAGCACCATCACCTACGGAAACAGCTGCCAATGTGGATGTTTGTGCAGTACCAGTAAGACCTGCATATTTGTTTGTACGAGTTTCTGCTGGGTTAAAGCCTTTAACAGCTTTATCTACAGTTGCTTTAGAGTTAGAACCAAGAGCTACGCCATCGGCAACAGATGCAGAAGATTTATAACCCTGAGCTACAGAACGAGATGCACCTGCAGTTGTTTCTGCGCCACCACCAATAGCAACAGAACGGTCTCCATTAGCTTTTGACATTGCACCAACAGCTACCGCATAATCAGCTGCTTCTACAGTTTTATTTTGAGAAGCAGAACCAATAGCTACCGCATAGTCACCTTTCGCTTTTGTACGCGCACCTAAAGAAACAGCACCAGTTTTTGTAGATTCAGCTTCACGACCGATAGCTACAGTATCTTGACTTGTTGCTTTGTTGTCTAAACCAATAGCGATTTGAGAGTTTTCTTTAGTTGCAGTAGTAGGATCCCCAATAGAGGAGTCAGCGATATTATTTTTACCAATTGCGATACCGCCCATTGTATTAGCAGTATTACTATTACCCATTGTAATAGTATCACCAAGATTGGAATTATTTTGTTTACCAATAGCGATAGAAGCACTACCTTTTGCTTTGGATTGATAACCCATTGCAGTAGCAAAATTAGCATTTACTTCAGATTCACGACCGATTGCTACCGCATAACCACCAGTAGCTTTAGTCTGTGCCCCGATTGTAACAGTATTTACAGAGTTACTTGTGGAATCACGACCAATAGCTATACTATCACCAGTAGAATCAGTTGTAGCATTATGACCAATACTGATGTTATCAGTACCTCTAGCCCAGCTTTCACGGCCCATAGCAATAGAGTATTGACCGCTACCTCTATCTTGGTTAGCTGGATTAGAGTTTGCACGGTTACCAATCGCAATAGAATCTTCAGCAGATGCCATAGATACGTTACCAATAGCTACAGAAGCACGTCCTGTTGCTTGGTTGTAAGCACCCATAGCCACTGCTGCACCGCCAGTTGCTTTGTTACCATTACCGAGAGCCATTGCAGAATTTTCTGTTGCAGTATTCGCTGCACCAATTGCTATAGTCCCCCAATTGTTATCAGTTTTATTTTGCCAACCTACAGCAACAGAGTTTGTGCCTATTGAATTACTCCCATTATAAGCTCCATCAGGGGAAATATTAACCGAACTGCCCCCCAATCCAACTGCGGCTTGTACTGGTGTACCTGCTGTAGCAGCTACCATAGCTAAACCAGCTAATACGCTAGCAAGAGCTTTTTTCTTACCACCATTGTTTTTTGCAACTTCGGAAACTACTACGTAGCACTCTTTAGTTTTGCTCCAAACAACTTTAAAGATTTTATTCATATTACTATGAACCCCTTTCTTAACTAGACACAATTACAATCCTTATAAATAAATCAATTAAATACAAAAGAAGGAAAAGCATAAATTTCCCATACCTTTACGCCTTTCTGAGTATCTTTCATATTTCTTTCATTTTGTGTCATGAACAGAATATCATATATCGAAAATGTTGTAAATACTTTTCTTCATGTTTTTATCATAATCGACAGAATTTATTGTTAGAACCTTTATTTTGTTAAACAAAATTTAATATACGAGTGATTTTTTACTCATTTTTTCTGTGTTTTATACGTATTTTATAAAATATAATCTATTTATTTCAATGCAGTTCAGCATTTTTCGATAACTACATTAACTATAGTTATAAATAAACGTTTAATCGATTTATGAAGATTGATTTTTCTCGATTCCAAACCTCATTTATATATTATCTATAAAATATAGATCACCGAAAAACGTCTATATGAAATTATCCTATCTTTTTATAGGCTATTTCACTAATTTCTCATATTTTTGTTTATAAATGAATAAACTATGAGATTTTACATTATATATAATAAAAATTATGATATACTAAATCATAATGAGGAACATTTTCCGAAGATTAGTTATAGAGGGGATATATTCTAATGAGTAAACAACACATTACTAGTGTAGATCAATCTAAAATTAACGACCTGAAGGAATCTTACGACGATTTTCTATATGTATCAAAACCATTTTCCAATACATGTATTACATCTTTAATGTCAAAAGCTCTTATTTATGGCTTAGACCCAGTACCAGTTGAAGACGCGCGCGTATTAGAGTTGGGCTCTTCTTGCGGTGGAAATATCATACCCCAAGCCCTATATAATCCAACAGCAACTTTCACAGGCATCGACCTATCCCCTACACAGGTGAAACATGGGAATGAATTAATTGAATCTATGGGGCTTAAAAATATTACCTTATTAGAAAAAAATATCATGGATATTGATGAGACATTCGGTACCTTCGATTACATTATCGTTCATGGTATTTGGTCTTGGGTGCCTGATGTGGTAAAAGATAAAATCCTTAATATTTGCAGTCGCAACCTATCTGATCGTGGTATTGCCTATGTTTCATATAATACGTATCCAGGTTGGAAACGGTTAGAGCAATTGCGGGATATTATGTTATATTCTGAAAAACATGCACCTAACGACTCATTACAAGAGCGTACGGTCTACACAAAAAATGTATTAAAACTCATTGCAGAAACAATGAAGCTAGATGAACGTTCCCAACAAATTTCTGATTATAAGATCAAAAACATAAATCGTGTACTCCAATCTAACGATTACTACGTTGGGCACGAATACTTAGAAGCTATTAACGATCCTGTATATGTATCAGAATTTATTGAACGTGCGCAAGAGCAAGGTTGCGCTTACATCGGTGACGAAACATTGAATCGTTCCTTCATTACATGGCTTGATAGTAATGTCGAAAATAATATTAGAACATTAGCTAGAGATAGCTACATTGATAAGGAACAGTACTACGATTATGTGTATGATACTCAGTTCCGCATGGCCCTATTAACAAAGTGTAGCAACGAAGATAAAATTTCCCATGACGAAAGGGTTGAGAAGAAAGTACTAGATACACTATACTTCAACAATGCATTAGATGAAGAGCCTGGTGTTCCTCCAGAGTGGACCAATGTTATGCACATTAGCATTCAAGAATTAATGGATACAAAACGACCATTCAATGTAGCGGATATTATGAAACATATTGAAGAACACCATCCTGATTCTGAAATCGATACTGATGCTATGTATAGACGTTTATTCCATCTTGCTATCGTCGGTCATATCAACACATATGCAAAAAAATATGACCAATTACCATTTGAGGAAAACAAAACCTATATTCCAGAACACTTTATCAACTATGTATCCACCCTCGTTGAAAAAGGTGGCTATCAATACATGTGCCTCGGCAATATGTATAACCAAATAGACTTTTCAGTAGATGAAGGCTTATCCTACGTCATGAAATTGATGGCAAAACCAATATCTCGTCAAGAATTGATTGATACTATGAACGAAAACATGACCGTTGAAAGAACAAAAGATGATGGCACTAAACACATTGTCTCCTCTGAACAATATTTAGACGAGTCCATCGCGCACATTCAATCACTAGGTTATTTTGCCAAATAAAAAGAATAGTGAGCCTTATATAACAACAAAAAGGAGTAACCGATATAATCAGTTACTCCTTTTTATATTCACTACTATGCTACCTCGGGGTGGAGTTGAGGTATGCATAGTAGCTACTTATTAAGTTGTGTGAACACTATAAACTAATAGTATCCTTATTTTTTATTAACGCGAACGCGTTCGATTGTTGGTTCACCTTTAGCATTTTTAGCTACAGTGTCAACACGGAACAATGCCATTTCAGGGCTGAATTCTGTTACAAGGCGATCATTAACTGTTACGCCGTCTTGAATAGCACGGTATACGATTTGAGCAAATTCATAACGTGTTAACATACGGTCACCACCGA
>ENA-OWLL01000439-OWLL01000439.1-metagenome-genome-assembly--contig:-NODE-439-length-11094-cov-3.563729_pt1 | contig 11094 bp, 7 predicted proteins | sample MGYA00245347_ERZ651098 | MGnify/ENA primary metagenome ERZ651098 (study PRJEB26857, sample SAMEA4031767) | metagenome | biome: human; feature: oral; material: saliva | place: Philippines | collected 2014 | study...
TCATTTTTTATATTATCCTTTCAACAAGTCAGTTGCTGCCGGCTTCTCTTCTTCGCCCTCATCAGTCTCCATCATGCTTTCTTGACGAAGATCTTCAAGCGTACGACCATTAATTAAGTAGCCATTTTCCGTTTTTTCCACTCTAGAAACGTAATTATCACCTTCTTCCACAAATTCTCGGTGAAGTTTTCCATCATATTTCACAAAGCTACTTAAGTATTGCCAAAAGTATGAATTTTCCTTAATGGCTAAGGCTTTTTCATTTTGATCATCAAACAACATTTTACTTAATGTCAGGTTAAATGTGCCTTCAATATTATCTGGAATCATGTCTGATGAATCATCTTCGGGCACTTGAGGCACAATACCACTCACTTCCAATTTAACTGGATAAGCATTGGTCTCCGGATAAGTATTAAGATTTAAATTCAACGTTGCATTATCAACGATTAAATCGAGCTCTTTCCATGAGTTTTTAATGTATTTCTCAAATGTTGCTGACGTTAAATGCGTGTTACACAATGCACCATAAAAAGGTGCTGAGCAAAATCTTGCTGATAAATGCGCTTTGCTATGATTAATTTTAAATGGTGCATCAACCGCTAATTTTTCAAATTGGAAACCTGCACTTGGGTAGCTAGCCTTATTCGCTGACAATGTAATATGTTCATTATATTGATCATTGTCTAGTGTTTCCGTCTTATCACTGGCTGATACGTCATCAAGCACTAAATCGGCCATATTAAATGATTTTAATGCGGCTTCAATATTGGTTTTACCACTAAATTCTTTTACCCATTTATCTTTGGCATTTAAGAAATCTTTATTATCTTTTGCAGGCGCTTCTTTCTCTGCAATGGTATCTAATAAAAACGGTACAAACGCCAATTCGTTTGCCACGTTGTAATCATCTAACTGAATATTAACTTTACCGCCTTTAGCTTCCCATTTACGCTCTTCATCAGCAGGGGTTTGCTTCACACTTTCAACATTCAGTTTAAAATCTACATTAGCCTTGGTTAAATCCGTATTCGCCAACTTAAGTTCAAGACCGGCATTTTGTAAGTTAAAGTAAGGTTGATTATTTTTAGGCACATTGACAGAAAGGACGGATAACGAACCATCAAAACGATCGTTTTGTGTAAAAATTTTCGTTAACAAATTGACGCCGTCTTTAATATCTAATGAGCCATCACTTAATTTTTTAAATTCATGATGAAAATTGACCGTACTTGGCACGCCATTTTGTTTAATCAATAAATTCAAACCACCCGCTGTCGCTTGGCTTTCTTCTGTCGTACGGCTTTTATTAGCAATGCGTAAAATATCACTACTGAATTTTGTACTCAAATCACGCTTATCTGCCTCACCTGATTTCACGTCAAAATGATAAGTCGCATTTTTCATATAAACATGGGTGTTTTCGCCATTTAACAACGCCACTTCGGCATTTTTCGCGGTTAAGTCAATACTTGATAGATCGTATTGATTTGCGCCGACAGGCACTAGGCGAGCTTCACCCTCAATTTGTTCCAGTTTAGTGTCTTTATCGTAATTAAAACCACTTAGAGTTGTTTTTAGCTCAACTTCTTTATTTTTTAAGAAATGAAGACCGATAGAAAGGTTTTGGGACTTATTCGCAAAATCACGGAATTCCGTCAAAATATCAGACTGTAAATAATCCCCTACCGGCGAAAATTTACTATTAATCGTGTTTTTATCAATCGTGATATTTAATGTTTTATTTAATTGACGAACTAATTGATCAGATAACTGAGACTCCGCTGTAATGAAGAAAGGCAGTGCGGTGAGCTTAGTTGAAATCACATTTGTGCTTTTCGCATCGCTATCTTTTACACTAAAGATCAACTCACGAATAAAAAAGTTTTTCGCGGTTTGCGTCACATTCAATGTTGCTTGATTATCCAAAGAGTAAGGGAAATTTTTTAATACCTGATCAATTTTGTGATTGGTGTAAAATTGTGCGCCGATCCCAAGTGCCACTGCGATAGCCGAAATCGTCAATGCTATTGTTCTTTTCTTGCTCATAATGTCCCCAAATACGATCTCAATTTACGATCTCAAAATCCTTTTGAAAAATTAACCGCACTTTAATCTTCAAAGTGCGGTCAGTTTCCAGTCTATTTTAACCTAAGATTTTATCTAACTCTTGACTTACAGCTTCCACTTTTTGAGTACCATCTAAACGGAAATATTGCGTATTACCTGCTTTTGCTTCAGCTTGGTAATAATCAATTAATGGGCTGGTTTGTTTGTGGTAAACCGCTAAACGATCTAACACAGTTTCTGGTTTATCATCGGCACGGATAATTAAATCTTCACCCGTTACATCATCTTTACCTTCCACTTTTGGTGGGTTGTAAACGATGTGATAAGAACGACCAGACGCTTGGTGAACACGACGACCACTCATACGTTCAACGATCACTTCATCCGGTACATCAAACTCTAAAACGTAATCAATTTTCACGCCAGAATCTTTTAATGCATCCGCTTGTGGAATCGTACGTGGGAAACCATCTAATAAGAAACCATTTGCACAATCTGGTTGAGAAATACGATCTTTTACTAGCGCCACGGTTAATTCATCCGGTACTAATTTTCCTTCATCCATTAATGCTTTTGCTTGTTTGCCTAATTCTGTACCCGCTTTAATCGCTGCACGGAACATATCCCCTGTTGAAATTTGTGGAATGCCAAACTTGTTCATAATAAATTGTGCTTGTGTGCCTTTTCCTGCACCAGGTGCACCTAAAAGAATAATTTTCATACGAATCTCCAATAAATAATAAACCTGTTTAAAATACCGTTAAAGCCTTGTTTGGTCAAATGATTTTGCTGTTAATTTTGACCGTACTTTATTTTATTTTAAGCTTTTTCAGTTCCTTTTTCATTCCATGGCGCCACCCAGAATAAACAAATCATTCCTGGGATAGCGAGGAATAAACAAATCCAGAAAAAATGATAGTAACCTACTGCTTTGACTAGATAACCTGATAACATACCAAGTCCTTTACTTGGTAAAGCGGAAAGGCTGGTAAATAAGGCTAATTGAGTGGCTGTATAAAGAGGATTGGTTTCGCGAGCCATAAAGGCAACAAAGGCTACTGTGCCGAGACCGACACCGATATATTCACCCGCAATCACGAAACCTAATTTCCAAAGTTCTGCGGCGCCGATATGGTCAAAATGCCCAAATGCCGCTAACCAAATAAATCCACCAATAGTGATTAATTGGATAAAACCAAATACCCATAATGCGCGATTAATCCCTAAACGCAGCATGATCACGCCACCCACGAGACCGGCAGAGATACTTGCCCAAAGTGATGTACTTTTTACCACCAACGCAATATGCTCTTTTTCAAAGCCCATATCATAGACGAATTTCGTTTGTAACGTCGTGGCAAATGAATCGCCAAATTTATACAAGAACAAAAAGAGTAAAAAACCGATGGCTTGGGCGACACCTTTGCGTTGAAAGAACTCTTTCAAGGGTGTCCAAAACACCATATAGAAAGGTTGATCACGATCGACCTGTGCAATCTGCGGTTCTTTTGCTAAAAAGAGCGTCATAAATATGCCCGCTAGCATACAAAGTGCAGTCAATAAAAAGACAGTTTCCCATGGATAAATCGTCGCTAAATAAAGCGAGAGTCCCCCAGGAATTAAGCCTGCAACGCGATAAGCATTAATGTGGATGGTGTTCCCCAATCCTAATTCATTATCCGTTAAAATCTCACGACGGTAAGCATCGAGCACAATATCTTGTGTCGCTGAGAAAAAAGCAATGAATGTGGCAATTTTAGCCACCGTACTTAATTCTGCCACCGGATCAAACTGACTTATCGCATAAAGGGAAATCAGCAAAATCACTTGAGAAATCAATAACCAACTACGACGACGCCCTAAAAAATGCGGGAAATAGCGGTCTAATAATGGCGCCCATAAAAACTTCAAACCATATGGCACCATCACTCCTGTCAATGCACCGATTAATTCAACGGAAAGCCCTTTATCTGTCAACCATACAGGCAACATTTGCAATAACACGAAAAGTGGTAAACCCGAACTAAATCCAGTGAAGACACAGATCAGCATTTTGCGGGTAAATATTTGACTAGAAAGGGATTGTTCTGACATAAAGTGCGGTTATTTTTGAGCGTGTTTTATCTGATTAAAATATTAAGGGCGAAATGATGCTCCGCCCAACAAGAGTAAGATTAATCTCGGTATCCTTTCGGATTATTTTTTTGCCAATTCCAGGTGTCTTTCATCATTTGCTCAAGACCACGTTCTGCTGTCCAATTTAACTCTTTTGCTGCAAGACTTGGATCGGAATAGCATGTTGCAATATCGCCTGGACGACGTGCAACAAGACGATATGGAATTTTAATATTGTTCGCTTGTTCAAACGCTTTCACCATATCAAGCACAGAATAACCCGTACCTGTACCTAAGTTATAAATGTGTAAACCTGCGTCATTTTCATGGCGATTTAATGCTTTTAAGTGACCAATCGCTAAATCCACCACGTGAATATAATCACGTACACCTGTGCCATCATGAGTATCATAATCGCTACCAAATACCGAAAGTTGCGGTAATTTACCGATCGCAACTTGGCTGATGTAAGGCAATAGGTTATTTGGGATACCATTTGGATCTTCACCAATCAAGCCGCTTGCGTGAGCGCCTACTGGATTGAAATAACGTAAAATCGTCATGCTAAATTGTGGTTCAGCTTTCGCAACATCGGTCAGAATTTGTTCCACCATGTATTTAGAGGTTCCGTAAGGGTTGGTTGTACCGCCCACTTTGCAATCTTCTGTAATTGGAATAATTTCCGGATCACCATAAACCGTTGCAGATGAACTAAATACAAAGTTCCACACACCTGCTTTTTTCATTTCTTGAATGAGAACAATCGTACCTGCAACATTATTCATATAGTATTCAGCGGGTTTCTGAACACTTTCGCCCACGGCTTTTAAACCTGCAAAATGGATTACCGACTGAATGCTGTTTTCAGCAAAGATTTTTTGTAATAAAGCACGATCCAAAATATCGCCTTCATAAAATTTCACGTCTTTGCCCGTGATTTCTTTTACGCGTTCTAAAGATTTTGGGGATGAATTGCATAAATTATCCAATACCACCACTTCTTTATTTGCATTTAATAATTCCACTACAGTGTGTGAACCGATATAGCCTGCGCCACCCGTTACTAAAATAGCCATGAGTTACTCCTTAATCATTTTGTTCGCAAATTATAACATTGATTTCTACGATACATAAATTTATCCCCTCTTTTGACCGCACTTTGGTGTGATCGTTGTCACAGAATAAACATTTTTCTCTGGAATTTTGATTTGAGTCATTGAAGCGCTTCGCGATGAGGCGAATAATAGTCTCCTAAAATCAAAAAGATAAAGGAAGACAATATGAAACCTCAAACACTTCAAAAAACCGCACTCGCACTACTTGTTGGTTGGTATGCTGCTAATGCAGCCGCTTATTCTGAACAAGGTCAAGCCGGTAATACCAAAAGCTGGGAAAGCGCTGAATACCTCAAAGACTGGGGCTTAACCTCAATGAATGCTTCCACGGCTTACGCTCTTGGCTTTAATGGTTCAGGCGTAAAAATCGGCGTGATGGATTCTGGCGTGCTATTAAACCACCCTGAATTTCAAGACGGTCGAATCCACGTTGTAAAAACGGAAGGGACTTATAGTAAAGATGGTATGCGTTATCCCGATGCATCGGTGGGAAATGGTCCAATTAATAAAAATGAACCCGTAAAAAACGGTAAACGCAATTTCGATAAAACAGATAATGGCATCTTCACTAAAGGTGAAGCCTTCAATATTGACGGGGCATGGCATAAATATACCAATGATGCGCACGGTACTCACGTTGGAGGTACAATGGCGGCAACGCGTGATGGCAATGAAATGCACGGTGTGGCTTTCGGTGCTAACCTCTATTCTGCTAATACTGGTGGTAACGACAACATGACCTATGGTCCAAACCAAGACTATAGTTTCTTCTTACAGGGCTACTCTGCACTAGCAGATGCCGGTGCCAAAGTAATTAATAACAGTTGGGGTTCAAACCGTCGTGTCAATTCATCCTTTGCCGGTGCCTTAGGCTATAAACCCAAATATGATTGGCGTGATGTGCCTGAATATGGCGTGCAATATTATGATGTTCCAAAAGCACCTGAGCCAATTTCCAGTCCTGCGGCACATATTTATTTAAGTAACTTAGGCGAAGCTGAAAAAGCTTATTATCAATTTGTCACCAGTGGTGAGAAAAACTTTGTTGATGCGGCTTATGAAGTGGCAAAAAATAAACAAGTGATTCAAGTCTTTACAGCGGGTAACCGTAGTATGATGGCTGAATCCTTTACGCGTGCGATGTTGCCTTATTTCAGACCTGATGCAGAAAAATACTGGGTAAACGTCACGGGGCAAGTCGGTGGTGAAGGCTATCCGAATGATTCGAATGACGATGTGAGTGATGAAAAAGCAGGCGCAGATATTCAAGAATTTAACCTCGCCGGCCATTCAAAATGGTGGACGATTGCAGCGCCATCCGCCAACATCTATTCCTCCTACATTCAATTACAAGACAACAATACTTATGGTGACCCTATTTACAAATCAGCCGGTGGTACTTCAATGGCAGCCCCACACGTAAGTGGTGCATTAGGCGTCATCTTTTCTCGCTATCCATACATGACAACCGATCAAGCACGTGATGTCATGCTCACTACGGCACGACAAACTACGCTTCGTAAAGGGCTTGAAGGTAAACCATTAGAACGTTGGGAAACTGAACAAGGTGTACCAAGTAACGTTTGGGGTTGGGGGATTTTAGATCTTGGCAAAGCGATGTTTGGCCCAGGTCAATTCTTAGGAAACATGAAAATCAACCTCAATCAAAATGATGTTTGGTCAAATGATATTAGCGATAAAGCCATCAAAGCACGTAAAGTCGAAGATCAAGCTGAAGCCGCAACTTGGACAACGCGCAAAGCAGAATTACAAGCATTAATGCAAAATCGTGCAGGCGCGACAGCTGAAGAAAAAGCGGAATATCAAGTCGGTTTAGCGCGTGAAGCCGCTCGTAATGAACGTACCGCACAAGGTTATGTCGGTGCATTAACTAAAAATGGTTCTGGCACCTTAACCCTAACCGGTAATAACAGCTTCACTGGTGAAATTACTGTGAATGAAGGTCAGCTTTCAGGGTTAAATCAATCCCTTGGTTCGGCACAACAAGTCATCGTAAAACAAGGTGCAACATTGGAAGTGTTACCGAAAGCGGAAGTCACTAAACCAAGTGAGAATGGATTTGTCACCGAAACCTTAACCAGCACCGCGAAAACGGTCACCGCAACCGTGGAAAAAGGTGGTCGTTTGTTACTGAATAATGGTATTGCTAACGTCAATGCAACCTTTGCAAACGGTTCTATTTTAGTGCCAAATAAATTTGACGAAGAAATTCTGCCTCAATTACAAAAAGATCCACAAAAAGCGGTATCTGTGCAAGGAACTGGCTCATTTGTGGGAGCTGAAAATGCGGTAGTTGAAACACCTCGCACTTATGATTTCTTTGCGGTTAAAAATGAAAGTAATGCAAATACGTTGAAAGTAACCGTTCAGAAAAAAGCCCTTTCATCTGCGGCAACCACTGAAAATGAAGTGGCTATCGCCAATGCTTTAGATGCAGCAACAAACAGTGCAGCGTATCAAAGTCTCATTTGGGGAACAAAAGAGAACGCTCGCCAAGACTTTGCTCGTTTAAGCTATGATGAAGATCTCGCTGCCGAACAACACAATGTGTTAAATGGCTTATTGCTTCGTCAGCAACTTGCCCAACCAGGTGCAGTAAGAGCACAACTTAATACCGGCACACAAATTTGGACAAGTGGCACCTTCACCCACTTCAGCACGGATAATTTAAGCAGTCATGCGTACAATCAACTTGTGGGTATTGATGCAACCATTGATACAAACAAACATTTAGGTGTATTTGTTGGTTCAACACAAAACAGCCACAAAATTGACCGCACTTCGAAAGATCGTGCCGTACATTTAGGCTTAACAGCTGAACATCGTTTCAACGTGTTAACACCGAAAATTGGCTTTATTCAAAGCTGGGGTAAACACGAACAACGTGCTGAATTTGCACAAGGTGTGAAAACCCATAGCCAAACACAAAATGTCTTTGCTGAACTTGCCTACACTGGCTTAAAAGGCGAACATTTTGCGATTGAACCTTATGCTGGCGTAAGCTATATGCACATCAAAAACAAAGGTGTGACAAAAGGCGAAGTGCAGTTAAAAGACAACAATCGTGATTTAATCGTCACCTCTGCAGGTTTACGTCCATCCATTCCATTTGCAATCGGTGGCGTTCAATTAAATCTATTAGGTGATGTGGCTTATCATCGTTTCCATAAAGATAAAGCCGCTGAAGGCAGCTTGGTTATCAATAACCAAGGTGTAGCAAATCTTTATGGTAAAGAATTGAAAAATGTCGTTACGACAGGTGTGGCATTACAAGCGCAGTTCACAACTGCATTTAGCGTAAAAGTCGGCTATCAAGGTGCTTATAACCACGATACGAAAGCGAATAATGTTAATGCCGAATTACGTTTCTCGTTTTAACGATATTCAATAAGATAAAAGTGCTGTCAGTTTTGACTGCACTTTTTTTGCTTATAGATACATAAAAAACAAAAGGCATCAACTTGATGCCTTTTTAATTCATTAACATGAAAAATTAACGTTCATTCCAACGTTTGATTGATTCACGAATCACTTCTTTCGCTTCTTCGACATCGCCCCAGTGAGTCACTTTCGTTGAACCTGGTTTTTTCAATGCTTTGTAGTTGTTGAAGTGGAATTCAATTTGTTTGATTAATTGCGCTGGCACATCGGCAAGGCTATTGTATGCATTGCCGGTATCACGATCATCCGCTGGCACACAAACGATTTTATCGTCCACTTCGCCATCATCAACGAATTTCATCACACCGATTACTTTTGCTTCTAGGAATACACCTGTTGCAAGTGGTTGGCGAGTTAATAATAAAACATCTAACTCATCGCCATCTTCGTCTAAAGTTTGTGGAATAAAACCATAGTTAGTTGGTTTTGCGAAGATCGCAGGCTCAACACGGTCTAACTGGAACGCTGCAACTTTACGGTTCCATTCGATTTTGTGGCAGCTACCTTCTGGAATTTCATTTACCACATTGATAATGCCGGCATCTACATCGCCTGGCGTTAAAATTTGATTAAAATCAGCCATTGTTTTTCCTTTTTTGATTACGTTAAAAACTCTCAGAGTATAGCAGTTTTTAGCCGATAAAAAAATATGGGAAAAACATCCTCAAAAGCGACCGCACTTTTCCATCCAACTTCTATAAAACAATTACGCAAACGTTTACTTTTAAATGATTTACTATAAAATAGCACATCTTTTTGATTATTAACCTAGGGGACTTTATGTCAAGTTTAGAAAAAACCTTTGAACTCAGCAAACGCGGTTCAACGGTTCGTCAAGAAATCATTGCGGGTTTAACCACCTTCTTAGCCATGGTGTATTCCGTGATTGTTGTGCCTAAAATGCTTGGTGATGCAGGCTTTCCGGCAGAATCGGTGTTTATCGCAACCTGTTTAGTCGCGGGGCTTGGATCAATTTTAATCGGCTTTTGGGCAAATGCACCAATGGCGATCGGCTGTGCGATTTCATTAACTGCTTTTACCGCATTTAGCTTAGTGATTGGTCAACATGTTTCTATTCCTGTGGCATTAGGTGCGGTATTCCTCATGGGTTTGGTGTTCACCTTAATTTCTGCAACAGGTATTCGCTCATGGATCTTACGCAACTTGCCATCAAGTATTGCGCACGGTGCGGGGATCGGGATCGGCCTATTCTTACTTTTAATCGCCGCAAATGGCGTAGGCTTAGTGGTCGGTAACCAAGCGGGTTTACCGGTTAAATTAGGCGATTTCACCTCATTCCCAGTAATAATGTCCTTAATTGGTCTTGCATTCATTATCGGCTTAGAAAAAATGAAAGTGAAAGGCGGAATTTTATGGGTCATCATCGCGATTACTATCGTCGGTTTAATCTTCGATCCAAACGTAACATTCAATGGCCAAATCTTCAAAATGCCAACCTTTGGTGAAAACTCACTTTTCTTACAATTAAATCTCCAAGGTGCATTACAACCTGCCATTTTACCGATTGTTTTTGCGTTGGTTATGACAGCGGTATTTGATGCAACGGGTACTATTCGTGCCGTTGCAGGTCAAGCAGACTTATTAGACAAAGACGGACAAATCATCAACGGTGGTAAAGCCTTAACCTCTGACTCCGTGAGTAGCTTATTCTCAGGTTTATTTGGTACTGCACCGGCAGCCGTTTATATCGAATCTGCAGCAGGTACAGCCGCAGGCGGTAAAACCGGTATCACCGCTATCGTCGTCGGCGTATTGTTCTTATTAATGTTATTCTTCCAACCACTTGCCTTCTTAGTGCCAGGTTATGCAACTGCACCGGCGTTAATGTATGTGGGCTTATTAATGTTAAGCAATGTGAGCAAATTAGACTTCGATGATTTCGTAGGCGCAATGAGCGGCTTAGTTTGCGCGGTATTCATCGTACTCACGGCAAACATCGTGACTGGTATCATGCTTGGCTTTGCGGCATTAGTGATTGGTCGTATCGTGAGTGGCGAGGTGAAAAAACTCAACATCGGCACCATTATCATCGCTGTTGTCCTTGTCGCATTCTATGCTGGCGGTTGGGCGATTTAATTAAATATCATCATGATAAGGCGAACGAATAGTTCGCCTTTTTTATTTCTAGCCTTAAAAAAACAATCAAAAAACCAACCGCACTTTTACTTTACAAATCCCTAAATCCGCCTAAAATACAGGCCTTTAATACGGCTTGCCAAAAGCAAGCTACTGACCTGAAATCAGACAAGAGAACATTATGACAACCCCATTTAAACCTGAATTACTCTCCCCTGCGGGCTCCCTTAAAAAC
>ENA-OWLL01000444-OWLL01000444.1-metagenome-genome-assembly--contig:-NODE-444-length-11033-cov-7.265713_pt1 | contig 11033 bp, 8 predicted proteins | sample MGYA00245347_ERZ651098 | MGnify/ENA primary metagenome ERZ651098 (study PRJEB26857, sample SAMEA4031767) | metagenome | biome: human; feature: oral; material: saliva | place: Philippines | collected 2014 | study...
CAAAATCAATAGAAGACAAGGCACTTTAAGGGATCTTCTGTTTTAGAAGACGAAGAAGGCGAAAACATAGCCGAACTGTACGTGGCAGATGGTGATACAATTATTGTTGGCGACGAATTATTACCAGGATTAGAGGAAGACCTCGACGAATTTCTAAAGAAACTAATACCTTAAACGAAAGGATATAAAAGTATGAAGAGAGCCAGAAAAGCTGTCTTGTTACTATTGTCAACAATATTCTCTATTGCTGCCGTTGCACAACGCCACAGCATTCTGAACGAAAACATACGGTCGTTACAAGTTGTGGCAAATCAAGACTGGCTTGCTTTGCCCATTATAGAAGTAGGAAACGGAGTGTTAGATATTAATTTCGACGATCTATCAACAGAGTATCATCGCTATACTTACAGCCTGCAACATTGCGAATCAAATTGGAAACCATCTACCTCGCTTTTCGAAAGCGACTATGTGGACGGCTTTGCAAGTGGAAACACTATAGACGATGTAACACCTTCACTTCTTACAAACACAGCTTATACACATTATCATCTTAGACTTCCGAACAGCAATTGTCAGCCAAAATTGTCTGGAAACTATCTGCTTACCATTTACGATGATAACGATAATGTAGCTATAAAAGTCTGTTTTATGGTGAAAGAGCCTTTTACAAAGTCGATGGGAGTTGGTTTGAATATTGTAACCAACACCGATGCTACCATAAACAACGCACACCAGCAAGTGGAAATGGAGTTGAAATATAATAGTTATAATGTAACGAATCCGCAATCGCAAATAAAAACAGTACTTCTGCAGAATAAACGATGGGACAATGCGCGATGGAATGTAAAGCCACAATATGTTATGAACGATGGCTTGCGTTGGAGCCATAATGCAAACTATATATTTTGGGCAGGCAACGAATACAGAAAGTTTGAGATTTTATCAACCAATGTAGCCGCAACAGGTATAGAACGCATTCTGTGGGACGGTAAAAACTACAACGCCTACCCCTTTATATCATTGCCAAGACCTAACTATTTGTATGATGAAGATGCGGATGGAGCTTTCTTAATACGCAATTCAGATAATAACAATGTAAATACGGAGAGCGATTATGTGTTGGTTCATTTCCAATTAAGCAGTCCGCAGTTTACAAATGGCGATGTATATGTAAATGGCGACTGGACTTACGATAGATTTTTACCACAATATAAGCTAATATACGATGACCAATCGAAGAGTTATAAAGCAGTAATACCACTAAAATTAGGCTACTATAGTTATCAATATGTGTTGGTAGATGAGAATGGAAACGCTGAGATAGCACCTACTGAAGGTAACTATTATCAAACAGAAAACTCTTATCAAGCTTTAGTTTATTATAGAGAACAAGGTGGAAGAACAGATAAATTAGTGGGTTATACAGCAGTTAAATTTAAAATTAAGTAGCCGCACATTGCTACCAAGAGATATACAATAGATATATTAGTAGCAGGTTTTAATAACATATATATATATGAAAAGAACTTTATTTGCATTTATGACATTAGCATTTTGCTGTTTTGGAGCAAGAGCTCAAAACAAGAATATAACAATAACATTAGTAGAGACTTCAGATGTGCATGGTTCGTTTTTCCCATACGATTTCATAACGCGTAAGCCTAAAGCTGGATCGATGGCAAGAGTTGCTACTTTTATAAACGATTTAAGGCAGAAGAAAGGCACAGAGAATGTGTATCTTCTAGATAACGGAGATATTCTGCAGGGACAACCAATAAGTTATTATTACAACTATATTGATAAACAACAAGAGAACATTGCTGCTAGTGTCATAAACTTTATGCACTACGATGCAACAACTGTTGGAAACCACGATATAGAAACTGGACACGCTGTTTACGATAAATGGATTCGCGAACTGCATTGCCCTGTATTGGGAGCAAATATTATTGATACGAGAACACAAAAGTCTTACGTATTGCCTTATACCATAATAAAGAAAAAGAACGGTGTGAAAGTAGCCGTTGTTGGTATGCTTACTCCTGCTATACCCAATTGGTTAGAAGAGAACTTATGGAAGGGATTACGTTTTGAGGATATTGTCTCTTCGGCGAAGAAGACAATAGCAACATTGAAAGCTAACGAGAAACCCGATGTTATTGTAGGACTTTTCCACTCTGGTTGGGACGGTGGCATTATTACACCAAACTATGTTGAAGATGCATCTAAAATGGTAGCAGAAGAAGTAGATGGTTTTGATGTGGTGTTTTTCGGCCACGACCATAAACCGCACAATTCAATAGAAACTAACAAAGATGGTAACGAGGTGGTGTGTTTAGACCCTGCGAATAATGCACAGAGAGTAGCAGTGGCTACTATAACCTTAGCACCTGTAAAGAAAAAAAATAAAAGTGGTAAGCAGTTCAATGTTGTTAAGAAGTGGGGCGAATTAGTTAGTGTAGCCGATTTAGCTATAGACAAACCATTTATGGCACACTTTGAAAAGCAAATAGACAAGGTGAGACAGTGGGCTAACACAGAAATAGGACGCTTTGATAACACTATTAGTACGAAAGATTGTTTCTTTGGTAACTCAGCTTTCAACGATTTAATTCTCAATCTAGAACTTCAGATAACGAAGGCTGATATTGCTTTCAATGCTCCTTTAGGTTTTAATTCTGTCATTAAGGCAGGACCTATCACAGTGGGCGATATGTTTAGTTTGTACAAATACGAAAACCAGCTCTACGTTATGCGCTTAACAGGTAAAGAAATAAAGAACTATTTGGAAATGAGTTATAATCTCTGGACAAATACAATGAAATCGCCCGACGACCATTTACTATTGCTTTCTAACGATACAAGAGACGATTCGCAACGCTTAGGCTTTAAAAACTTCTCGTTTAATTTCGACTCTGCTGCTGGTATAGACTACGAAGTAGATGTAACGAAGCCTTATGGACAGAAGGTTAATATAATTAAAATGAGTAATGGGCAACCGTTTGATGAGGCTAAATACTATAATGTGGCTGTTAATAGTTATCGTGGTAACGGCGGTGGAGAACTCTTAACAAAAGGCGCTGGCATACCACACGATGAATTAAAGAAGCGCATTGTTTGGCGAAGCGACCGTGACCAACGTTACTATCTTATGGAAGAAATTAAGAAAGCTGGTACTCTAAATCCGCAACCCAATCATAACTGGAAGTTCGTTCCTGTAGAATGGACTGATAAGGCTGCTGCTCGCGACCGTAAATTACTCTTTGGAGAATAGGTATAATGTAACACAAGGAAAGGAAATATAAGAAAAATGAAATGCTTTTGGTTTGTGTTTTGTAAAACCGATATTGTATTAGAAAAAACAACTGGTGGTTATACTATTCCATTGTTAGACGACTGTCCAACTCCATTAAAAGAGTGGTCGCAAGTATTAGAAATAGGAACTATGCCCGATGATGGTACGCCCATTAAGGCTGTAAGCATAGATATGCCATTGACCGATAGTCCTATATTCGAAATGTGTGGACTACGTAACAGCTATTATAAATTGTCGAAAGCACTCTATTTAATGGCTGGTAAATGTTACGAACTGCTTTATTGGAACCAAAATACACGTTTCTGTGGCGTTTGTGGGACACCTACAAAGCTGCATACCAACATATCGAAACGCTGTCCAAATTGTGGAAAGGAGGTGTGGCCACAAGTGTCTCCAGCCGTCATAGTACTGGTGCATCGTGCTGATGAGATTCTTTTAGTGAGGGCAAATAGTTTTAGAGATAATCATTATGGTTTGGTGGCTGGATTTGTAGAGACTGGAGAGACTCTCGAAGAAGCGGTGCATAGAGAAGTATTGGAAGAAACTGGTATACGAATAAATAATCTTCGCTACTTTGCTTCACAACCATGGCCCTATCCAAGTGGTGTTATGGTGGGTTACAATGCCGATTATGTGGAAGGTGAAATACATTTGCAATGGAGCGAACTTTGTAAAGGTAGTTGGTTCACGAAAGACAATTTGCCTAATTTGCCCGAGAATCTTTCTATTGCCCGAAGGTTGATAGACAATTGGCTTGAACAAATGAATAGTAATAAACAATAATCTTAAATACAAATAAAACAATCTATGAAGATTTTAGAAAAAGCTTTAGGTTTCGACCCTAAAACAATGAAGTTGCGCACCGAACTGATTGCTGGTGTAACTACGTTTCTCACTATGAGTTATATTTTGGCGGTAAATCCGTCTATTCTTATGACTACTGGTATGAGTCAAGGTGCACTCTTTACCGCTACTGCTCTGGCTTCGGCTATTGCTACGCTTCTATTGGCATTTATGGCTAAGTTGCCTTTTGCGCAAGCACCGTCAATGGGACTTAATGCCTTTTTTGCTTATACGCTTTGTCAAGCAATGGGCTATTCGTGGCAAAATTCGCTAGCTATCTTGCTCATCGAAGGCGTTATATTTATGTTAATAACGTTTTTCAACGTGCGAGAGATGATATTCAATGCTATTCCTAACAATTTGCGTTATGCTATTTCTGCTGGTATTGGTATGTTTATTGCCTTTATTGGACTTAAGAATGCAGGCATTATTGTTGCGAAAGAGGGCACATTCGTTGGGTTAGGCGAATTTACTACACCATGCTTGTTAGGTATTTTTGCTACTTTGCTTAGTGGTGTACTAATGGCGCGCAATGTTAAAGGCTCGTTGTTTTGGGGCATTATAGCTACTACGTTGATTGGTATTCCATTGGGCGTTACTGTATTCCCAGACCATTGGTTGCCTGTTTCTGCTCCACAAGATATATCGCCTATCTTTTGCAAGTTCGACTTCTCTGGCTTGTTGAATCTTAAAACATTTCTTGTGGTATTCTCTCTACTAATTGTGAATATCTTTGATACCATAGGAACGCTTATGGGGTTGGCAGAGAAAACTGGTATTGTGCGCGAAGATGGAAGCATTCCACACGTGAGCGAAGCTATGATGAGTGATGCTATTGGAACTACTTGTGGGGCTATGCTTGGTAGTTCTACCATATCAACATATATTGAAAGTGCTAGCGGAATAGCTGAAGGCGGTCGGTCGGGAGTAACTTCTCTTGTTGTGGGCGTTATGTTTTTACTGTCTCTATTCCTTTCACCCATCTTTTTGCTCATACCAAGTGCTGCAACAAGTGGTGCACTTATTATGGTAGGTGTGTTAATGCTCGATTCTGTGAAGAAGATAAACCTACAGGATATGACCGAAGCTTTCCCTGCCTTTATCACTATGATAACAATGGTGTTGTGCTATTCCATTGCAGATGGAATTTGTTTAGGCATTCTGTCGTTTGCCATAATGAAACTTTGCACAGGTCGTTGGAAAGACTTGAACTGGACTCTCTGCATTCTGTCTGTGCTTTTCATTCTTAACTTTACATCAGATAAGCTCCTCAGCTTCATTGCTTATCTCTTTATGAATTAAGCTTATTTGTTGCATACATTATAGTTTCCTTAATGTTTTCTATGTGCTTAAAACATTTTATAGCCTATAGAACATTAGGGAAACTATAATCTATTATTTCTACCGACAACCATAGAGAAACTAGAAAATTCTGACTTCCTATAACTTTTTAAGCGCGACACGCTGTTTAATATATCTCGATGCATTTGTAGCGTTGTTAAATTGTTTTGTAATATAGAGGAAGAGACATACCGTGCGAGTTTGCATTTGGCTACAATCAAATAAAATTCTTATTGTAGCATAACCATATTTTTATCTCAATAGAACAGCGCAGGAGATAATTTGTAAACTAGAGTTATAGTAATAAAGTATGCCCCAACATAAATAAATATGAAACAGCATATTGTTTTTCAGATGCTTATAATAGCACTTAAATTGAAACATTGCAGAATAGAACGTTTCATAGTTTTCATCTGAATACATACCACTTTGGTATTACAAGTTAAGCATATAAAGAATCTGATTTGTTATGATGCCTGAACGGCAATCCATGGATATACAAACGGCAATCCATAGATATACGAAGCTACATCTATGGATATACGAAGTTATATCTATGGATATACGAGTCGCAATCTATAGATATCTGAAACGCACTTCTCAGATATCTGAAACACACTTCTTAGATATCTGAAACGCACTTCTCAGATATCTGAAACAAGAACACTACATCAGGCTGCTTTTATAAACATTAAAGATATCTTTTTGAATAGTCTGTACCCGTGGGCACTGCTTGTAATACCCTTACCTGTTTTTTACAATCCATTTATTTGGTCAAAAGTTACTATAAATGCACAAAAAAGCTGAACTCCTGTTACAGAATTCAGCTCTAATAAAATGTTTCTATTAAGTAAATTGCTCCCTTAGAAAGGCGCAACTTTTAGTATCTATATGCTGTTGATGAGTTATCCAAAGAAATGAATTTCACCCAATAGGAACAACACTCCATAGCCTATAATAAGCGATATAAGACCGCAAGTAAGACCAGCCTTTAACATATCTTTCTGGTGAATTAAGCCAGTAGAATATGCAATAGCATTTGGAGGAGTAGATATAGGCAAGCACATTGCAGTAGATGCAGCAATGGCAATACCAATAAGCACAGTGCTGGTACCACCAATAACACCAAGTTTATCGCCCATAGCACGGCATACAACTGCTAAGATAGGCATTAGAAGCGCTGCTGTGGCTGTATTTGAAATGAAGTTCGACAAGAAATAGCAAATGAAACCAGAAACCATAAGGATAACAATAGGACTCCAGTTGCCGAATGGGATACTCTCAATAGCAACATCTGCCAATCCAGAACCATTCATACCAAGACCCAATGCAAAGCCTCCGGCTACCATCCAAATAACACTCCAGTCAATTTGTTGTAGGTCTTTGGCTGTAATAACACCTGTTATAGCAAAAACTCCCATTGGAATCATCGATACAGTGTTAGTGTTAATACCAGTAACCTCTTTCGGAATAACCCATAATAAGATAGTAACAATGAAGGTAGCAATAACAACATACATTCTCCAACCACGATGAATCTCACCCGTTATCTTTAATTCAATAGTCTTTTTATTAAATGGGAAGAAATAGAGAATGACACGCCAGCTAATGAGAAGCAATATAATAACAAGTGGTGCCATTACAAGCATCCATTGTCCGAAGCTAATTCCAAGGTTCAAACCATCTGGGTCGTTCAAGAACTTCATTGCAATCATGTTAGGAGGTGTACCAATAGGTGTGCCCATACCACCTAAGTTAGCAGCCAATGGAATAGACATTGTGAGTGCAATACGCCCTTTTCCATCTGCAGGAAGCGATGCAAACACAGGTGTGAGGAACGTTAACATAAGTGCAGCCGTAGCTGTATTAGATATAAACATAGAGAATATACCAGTTATGAAAAGAAAACCTAACAGTACGTTCTCGCTTTTCTTACCGAAAGGGCGTATCATATTCTTTGCTAACAACGTGTCGAGACCCGACTTAGATGCAGCAATAGCAAGAATGAACCCTGCTAAGAATAACATGATAATAGGATCAGCAAACGATGCCATAATGTCTTTAGACTTCAATAGCTCGCCTATTCCATCGCCTTTGAACACTTTAAACGAATTTTCTGATACAGTTATGCACATAATGGTCATAATAGACAACGATGTTGCCCACGCTGGAATACATTCGGTGAGCCACGATAGTGTTGCAAAAACAAAAATTGCAATAATGCGTTGCTGCACAACCGTTAGACCATCAATATCGAACACAGAGATGGGAAGATTCCAAACAATGGCTGTTATTGCCACAATTCCTAATAGTTGCCACACCTTCTTCATCTCAATGTGTGTGGACAACGTGTTCAAATTACTTTCTGACATAGTAAAATTTACTTGATTTAATGTTAATTGTTTATATAGTTAACGAAATTGGGTGCTAAATTACGAAAAACTTTCTATTCTTACAAAGATTAAAACCTTTTTTGTAATTTTGCAGGAAATATTCTTTTACTATGCGTAGATTACAGATTCTATACATCTTATTATTAGGTTTATGTTTCGGTTGCAGTAACAATAAAGCTAAATTGGCTCATACCGACAACACAACAGATAGTACATTAGTGTTTAAGTATGCCGAGAACATAAAAATGGAACATACTCCAGAAGGCATAAAAGTAACGCTTTCCAATCCATGGAAGAAAGGAGAAACGTTACATACCTACTATTTAGTGGACAATGCTGAGAAGGCGGATAAACCTTCAGACGGTACTCTTATACAAGTGCCTATACATCGAGGGGTATTCTTTACTACAGCACATGCTAACCTTATGGAAATGTTGGGCGTACAAAAAGCCATTGTTGGTGTTGCTGATGCGAAGTATATGCTAATACCCGATGTGCAACAAAGATTGAAAACAAAAAACATTGCCAACTGTGGCGATGGTATGAAGCCAGATATAGAGAAGATAATCGACATTAAACCAGATGGCTTACTACTCTCACCATTCGAGAATAGTGGTGGCTATGGTAAATTAGATGAACTTAAAATACCTATTATAGAATGTGCAGAATATATGGAGACTTCTGCGTTAGGACGTGCAGAGTGGATGAAGTTTTATGGTATTTTATTTGGTTGTAAGCAGACAGCTGACTCTTTATTCAAAGTTGTTGAGCATAATTATCTTTCATTAAAGGCTAAGGCAAAAACTTCTAAGCAAACTCTTTCGGTACTTCCCGACCGTAAGACTGGGAGTGTGTGGTATATGCCAGGAGGTAAAAGTAGTGTAGGGTTACTTTATAAAGATGCCAACGGAAAGTATGCATTTGCTAACGATAACAAGAGTGGAAGTCTTGCTCTACCATTTGAGACTGTATTAGACAAAATGGGACAAGCAGACTTCTGGATATTCAGTTACTATGGCAACTTCAATAAACAGCAACTTCTAGCCGAATATCAAGGCTATGCCGCTTTAAAACCTTTCAAAACAGGCGAGATATATGGTTGTCAAGTAGACAAGATACCTTACTTCGAAGAAGTTAGTTGGCGGCCAGATTGGCTTTTAAACGACCTAATTCAGCTTTTTCACCCCGATTTAAAGTCAGGTTCTATGCGTTATTATCACCATTTATAAAATGGAAAGAAGTTTATAAGGTAGACAGAAATACTTTTAGATAATGAAAAAGAACACTTTGGCATTTGTATTATTGCCACTTGGCATTGTTATTCTGTTCCTGCTGAATCTATATATAGGTTCTGTTCGTATTCCATTTAACGATATAGTAGATATCTTTTTAGGACAATTCGATGGTAAAGAGAGTTGGCGTTTTATTGTTTTAGAGAACCGTTTACCACAAGTTATTACGGCAATGTTCTGCGGTGGAGCACTCTCCGTTAGTGGCTTAATGTTGCAAACTGCTTTTCAAAATCCATTAGCTGGACCTGATGTGTTTGGAATCAATGCAGGAGCAGGTTTGGGAGTTGCTCTTGTAATGCTGCTTTTAGGAGGCAATGTTTCTACTGTTTTATTTTCGGTATCAGGCTTTATGGCTGTGTTAGTTGCCGCTTTTGCAGGTGCAATGGCTGTAACGGCATTAATATTTTTCTTCTCACTCATTATTAGAAACAGTGTAATGCTCCTTATAATAGGTATTATGGTTGGTTATATGTCATCGTCTGTAGTTTCGTTACTCAATTTCTTTGCAACCGAAGAAGGCGTAAAAAGCTATATGATATGGGGTATGGGCAATTTTGGAGGAGTGTCTATGGAGCATATCCCAATGTTTATGGCTATTGTAAGTATTGGTATTTTTTGTTCGCTACTACTGATGAAACCACTCAATGCCTTGCTACTTGGTGCACAATATGCAGAGAGTTTAGGTTTTAACACACAACGAATACGCAACTATTTGCTTGTTGTTACAGGGTTGTTGTCTGCAATTACCACTGCTTTTTGTGGCCCGATAGGTTTTATAGGATTGGCAGTACCACATATAGCACGACTTTTATTAACTACAGAGAATCATCGCTTACTGTTACCATCTACTATTCTTAGCGGTGCATTAATAGCTCTTTTGTGCAATCTTATTTGCTATTTGCCTGGCGAAGGTGGTATTATTCCACTAAATGCAGTAACACCTTTAATAGGTGCACCTGTAGTGATTTATGTGCTTATGAAGTCGAAAGGATAGTAACTCAATGAAAAATAAATCAATTACCTTTAGCAGTTAGATTATTTTTTGTAGTTTTGCAAGTGAAATCGATAGCTAAAGCTATGCGGTTAATCTAATTTAATAAGAAATGAACACAACTAACTTATCACCATTCAAACGAACTGTTGTAGGTGTACAATTCCTTTTTGTAGCTTTCGGTGCTACTGTTTTAGTTCCATTACTTGTAGGACTCGATCCAGCTACTGCCCTTTTTACAGCAGGCATTGGTACTTTTATTTTCCATCTCACCACAAAAGGTAAAGTTCCTATATTCCTTGGATCATCATTCGCTTTTATTGCACCTATTCAAAAAGCGTCAGAACAGTGGGGAATGCCTGGTACATTGGCTGGTATTATAGGTGTCTCGCTGGTTTATTTTGTTATGTCGGCTCTTATAAAATGGCAAGGTAGAAAACTGCTAGACCGACTTTTCCCGCCTGTTGTTATAGGACCAGTTATAATCTTAATTGGACTTTCGCTTTCTAGCTCGGCAGTAGATATGGCTAAAAGTAACTGGCTTTTGGCTGGAATATCACTTTCTGTGGCTATTTTAGTGCTTACTTTGAGTAAAGGACTTATAAAACTCGTGCCTGTAGTTTGTGGTATTGTTGTAGGTTATATTGTTGCAGTTTGTGCGGGAGACGTAGACTTTGCTAAAGTGGCAGCTGCACCTTGGTTTGCATTGCCACCAGCATTGGCAGACTTTCATTTGCCACAATTTGCTTGGGAACCATTTATTTTTATGATACCAGTAGCAATTGCACCTGTTATAGAACATATTGGCGATGTTTATGTGGTAGGAGCTGTGGCGCAGAAAGATTTCGTAAAAGACC
>ENA-OWLL01000452-OWLL01000452.1-metagenome-genome-assembly--contig:-NODE-452-length-10935-cov-14.372335_pt1 | contig 10935 bp, 9 predicted proteins | sample MGYA00245347_ERZ651098 | MGnify/ENA primary metagenome ERZ651098 (study PRJEB26857, sample SAMEA4031767) | metagenome | biome: human; feature: oral; material: saliva | place: Philippines | collected 2014...
AAGTTGTCTTTAGGTTATACGAAAATGTTTAACACTAAAAATAGAAAATAATATGAACTTCAATACATTTACTATCAAAGCGCAAGAAGCGGTACAAACCGCTCAGCAAATTGCCCAGCAATATGGGCATCAGGAATTGCAATGCGAACACTTCTTTAAAGCTATCGAGCAAGTAGACGAAAACGTATTGCCTTTTCTCTTTAAAAAACTAAACATCAACCGCGAACAGCTCAGCAAAAACTTAGAAGCTGCCTTACAGTCTTTTCCAAAGGTATCGGGGGGTAGTATGGGGCTTTCACGCGAAGCCAATACAATGCTCAACGAAGCGGTTAACATCGCTAAAAAGTGGAATGATGAATACGTATCGTTAGAGCACTTGCTTTTAGCTATCTTCAAAAGTAATAGCAAGATAGCACAAGCCCTCAAAGACCAAGGCGTAAGCGAAAAAGAAATGGAGAAAGCCATCACTTTGCTCCATCCTTCATTACTACTACTTTAATTGTTTTCAATAAGATTTTGATATCGCGCCAGATTGTCCATCCGTCCATATAAGGTATGTGAGCTCGTTCAACACAGTGTCTTATCTCCGCAAAGATAGTAATTAAAAGAAAAATAGAGATAGGATTAATAACATTTAACAGTTATAAATGTACGGTTTCTCTCTCTACTTTATTACTATCTACTCTTTCGAGCCCTATTTAAGTTTTGAAAGTACTTCTTTGATACGACGTAGTGCTTCCTTAATATTATCATCACTTGTTGCGTAACTCATTCGGAAACATTCTGGGGCACCAAAAGCGTCGCCACCCACTGTTGCCACACCTCCTTCTTCAAGAATATACATTGCGAGGTCTGACGAACTACGAATGACATGCTTACCATCTGTCTTCCCAAAATAGCTTGAACATTTAGGGAAGAGATAGAATGCACCCTGTGGTACATTCACTTCAAGGCCAGGTATCTCCTTTGCCAGCCTAACTATCAAGTCACGACGACGTCGGAATGCTTCACGATACTCAGCCACACAAGCTTGATCAGCCTCGTATGCAGCCACAGCTGCCATTTGACTTACACTACATGTACCTGACGTATATTGTCCTTGTAGCTTATTAATTCCTTTTGCAATCCACTCTGGTGCAGCAATCCAGCCTAATCTCCAACCTGTCATAGCGTAAGCTTTGCTAACACCATTGCAGAGTATCGTACGGTCTTTCATCCCTTGGCAAGAAGCAATACTACAATGACCACCTATATAATTAATGTGTTCATATATCTCATCTGACAGAACGAACAAGTCATCATGTGCCAAAACGACCTTGGCTAAGCTCTCCAACTCTTCAGCAGAGTAGACACTACCAGTAGGATTACTTGGAGAACAAAGAATAATCATCTTTGTCTTGGGTGTAATCGCATGCTCCAACTGTTCAGCCGTAATCTTGAAATCCTGTTCAATACCAGCAGAAACAATAACAGGAACGCCTCCAGCGAGTTTTACCATCTGTGGGTAACTAACCCAATAAGGTGCAGGAATAATGACTTCATCACCAGGATTAACCAAAGCCAAGATGGCATTGCATACACCTTGCTTACCTCCTGTACCAACAACTATCTCTGAAACAGCGTAATCAAGGTGATTTTCTTGCTTCAGTTTCTTAACAATAGCCTCACGCAGAACAGGATATCCAGGAACAGGAGAATACTTAGAGAAGTTATCATCAATAGCTTTTTTGCCCGCTTCCTTCACATGGTCGGGTGTCATAAAGTCTGGTTCACCCACACTCATATTGATAACATCAATTCCCTGCGCTTTCATTTCACTACTCTTCTGCGACATTGCTAATGTTTCAGAAGGCGCCAGTCGATTCAAACGATCTGATAGTTGTGCCATTTCGAACTTTATCTTTCTTTATGAATAATATCAAGTACAAATGTACGTAAATTCATTCTGATAACGCAACTTTTCTTTCTTTATTTTATCATTATAACATTTTTACTGCCGATTTGACAGTTAAAACCACGCAAATAGGGTTCTTCCGATACTAAAAGTGATAGAACTTAAATACTAAGAAGAACTTTGTTACAAGAACTGAACACCTTTTCTTCTCACCGGATGACACATGAGTTATACTCAAATAGAGTTGATGGGTGGTGGGTGATGGGTGTTAAGTGATCGGTGTTAATGGCTTGTGTTTGGTGGGTGGTAGGTGATGAGTGATAGGTGTTAATGGCTTGTGTTTGGCGGGTGATAGGTGATAAGTGGTAGGTGTTAATAACTTGTGTTAGTGGTGGGAGTAGTTAACGGGTGACGGGTATTAGAGGCTATGGAAATCGCTCCCCCCCCTTCTGTCAACTATTTTCACCCCTCATGAATAGAGTACACGCTTTTTAAGATAATAGAAGAGGCCTAACTGCATTCAAGAAGATGCCCTTCTTGCATGTTGAAGACGCCCTTCTTGAAGCAAGGAAAGCATCTTCTTTAAGGCTACATGTAACCTATTGATTTATTGCATATTATAAGCTCTATCATAAGAGTTCTTATACTCGTATTATAAGGGTAATTAGTTCGATATTATGTAATGATTTTTTACGATTGAATAAATTCCCATGAAATAGAGACCGGTACTTTTGATATACTTATCGAAAAGCCAAACAGACATGAAACACTATAATATTAACATACCTAATATACTATACTTTGCAAACAAAGACTTACCATCTTCGTCTATATAAAACCTCCTTTTACATCTATCGACCTCTCTAACTTACATTCGCTCAAGCAATTCATAGCTTTGTACCTACCCTTCACACAACTTGCGACAAAAGCTCACACTTACCCTATTGAGTAATATCTCACCTGTCGTAAACCTATAAGTGCAGCATTTTTCTCATCATTCCACATAGCAACTGGTAGCTAACAAACTTACACGAGCAACGACTGTCAGAGGTCACAAAACATTACCACCACCCTATCCTACTCCATTCGCCACCAGCCAACAGACCATTTTTGATTCGGACTGATTATGAAGATGAACTCCCAAAAGCACAAACAACGATCCCACTATAAAGAGACAGAACGCCTCTCCATAGTGGGATTGACAACAAGGCTTACTACATAGCCTTTCAAAAGTATATTATCTTTATAGATGCAAGTCGTGACCCATGCGATCACGCTTCGTCTTCAAATAGCGATAATCAAACTTATTAGGAGTAATCTCAATAGGGACATTCTCCTCAATCTCCAATCCGTAAGCTTCAAGCCCCACACGCTTCGTTGGGTTGTTTGTAATCAGACGCATCTTATGGACGCCAAGATGGCGCAACATCTGTGCTCCGCAACCATAATCACGTTCGTCAGGACGGAAGCCAAGATGGAGGTTTGCCTCAACAGTATCAAGTCCTTCTTCCTGCAGTTTATAGGCAGCAATCTTATTCATCAAGCCGATGCCACGTCCTTCCTGTTGCATATAGATAAGGACACCCTTACCTTCTTTCTCAATCATCTCCATTGCCTTGTGCAGTTGCTCACCACAATCACAACGTTGACTACCAAGAATATCGCCCGTCGCACATGAAGAGTGTACACGCACAAGCACCGGTTCGTTTTCTGTCCACGTACCTTTAATAAGTGCCATGTGCTCTAATCCATTCGCTTGACGGAATGGAATCAGATGGAACATACCATATTTAGTAGGGAGCTCTACCTCCTCACCGACAACAATACTTGTCTCGGTCTTCAAGCGATAAGCTATGATATCCTTGATACTAATAATCTTCAGTCCCCATTCCTTTGCACGTTTCTGCAAATCAGGCATACGCGCCATCGAGCCATCTTCGTTCATTATCTCCATCAATACACCCGCTGGAAAACAGCCAGAGAGCTTACAGAGATCGACGGCTGCCTCGGTATGACCCGAACGACGCAGGACTCCATTGTCTTGAGCATACAATGGGTTGATATGACCAGGTCGGCCAAAGGTCTGTGGAGTAGATTTTGGGTCGGCTAACGCCTTGATTGTCTCAGCACGATCATGTGTAGACACACCTGTCGAACAGCCTTCCAGCTTATCAACGGTGACGGTGAACGGAGTACCAAGCATTGATGTGTTATCAGAAACTTGGTGAGGTAGGTCCAATTCTTCCGCCCGTGATATCGTAATAGGTACACAAAGCACACCTCGTGCATTCTTCAACATAAAGTTAACCTTCTCTGGTGTGATCATTTCTGCAGCCATGATAAGGTCACCTTCATTCTCTCGGTCTTCGTCATCAACTACGATAACGAACTTTCCTTCCCGAAAGTCTTTCAGCGCATCTTCGATGCTATCGAGTTTAAAGTCTTCCATATTGTTACTGATTGTTTGTTGTTTCGATACCAATAAACCTTTGTCCCTCTCTTTCCTTCATCCGTATTATCTCTGAGATAATCGTCACGTTACATCCAATAATCGTATGGAGATCACGATAAAGACGCAAGCGGAAACGCCACATGCGGAAATAGAAGAAGATACCAGCTGGCAGTATCACTGCTGCAAGAATATTAGACCACTTATGGTCGAACGGTCTTGTATGTGCCTTAACAGCTAATATTGGGTATTTATTCAATTCTGTCATGATGACCTTATTGCGTGTATTACCCAAGTCTTCAATGACAGTTTCAAGTTCGTCATTAATCTTCTCGATGACATGATCCGTATGATAACGGAAGAACACCTTTATTACATTAGGTGCTGACTTAAGTCTTCGAGTCTTAGCATAGTCCTCAATTCTAACGTTCAAATCCTTCAGTAGTTCTGCATCTTTATCATAGTCAGGGTCATGCAAAATAACTTCTTTGCTCGCAACGCTACGTTTCACCCTCATTCCAAACATCTTCATCAACATTCTCCTATACATATCTGCATTGAATACAGTTGAGTCATTGTTGGCTTTGTACGTAAAGAAAATCGCCATTGGAATAAGTATGGCCATAGAAAGCCCCTTACCAAACCAGATAGCCCAGTCTCCCTGTCGCGACATTCGATAACCAGTGTTATCGAGGATATAAAAGATAATGAACACAATAACGCTGATAATGATTGGAATACCCAATCCTCCCTTTCGGATAATAGCACCGAGTGGTGCACCGATAAAGAAGAAGATAATACATATCAGCGATAACGTAAACTTATTAATAATCTCTATTTCATGCAATCGGATAAGCTTATCACCATCACTGGTTATCATACTCTTAAAATCAAGGTCGCTTACTTCTTGCTGAACGGTCGATAAAGCCTGGTCAACAACATAACGTCGTTGATCGGCAGGTAGCTTATTAAAGGCCGAATCTATGTTGAACGCCTTCTCTTCCGACAGTTTTATGGCTTCCTTCTTTTCGACAGCCTTTAACTTAGGCGTTCGATAATAAAGGGACTGTGCATCCTTGTAAAAAGCGTTACCCACACTATCGTAGACGTGAACAAGGGAGTCCTTATCGTGCTGTATCTTCGTAATACTCTTCGTACGAGCATCATTTGAGATACCAGCCATATCCGTTAAGTTGAAGTCACCATCGAAGTCAAGGACGATATGCTTATGTGCAAAGGTCTCTCGACGATATGGGACACTGGCACTATTACCCATTTCTTGTGAGCGCATGTTCTCAAACCACTCTCCACTCCATAGGTTCAATACAAGGTGTTTCTTGTCTGCTGTAGACTGTAACATACCTGAATCGGCGAGGATAATAGCCTGGTCTTCGTAGCTGTCCGTCATCCTATACACCATAATATTATATAGGTGGCCAGTCTTCATATCCTTCTTTTCAACATAGAGGTTCGTCTGTGGTATACCATCATAGAAGATTCCTTCTGGTATTTCCAGCTCAGGACTCTTCTGTTTCATGGATATAAGTAATTGAGCAATATGCTTTTGTGCTGTTGGCCCCACATTGTTTTGGAAATAGAACGAGCCAAAAGCAATAAGAACACTAATAAAGATTAGTCCTCTAAACGACTGAATAAGAGAGATGCCAGCAGCCTTGATAGCCGTCAACTCCGAACTTTCGCCAAGGTTACCATAGGAGATTAGCGATGAAAGAAGAATTGCCAACGGAAGAGCCTGCGGTACCATCATTAAGCTCATGTACCAAAAGAATTGTCCAAGAACGTCCATAGACAATCCTTTACCTATCAAGTCATCAACATATCTCCACAAGAACTGCATCATCAACACGAACAAGCTGATGAAGAAAGTTCCCATGAAAAGCATACCAAATTGCTTGGCAATAAAGATATCTAACTTCTTGATTCGAAACATGATATAATGACAAGGAGTTTATTCTCCCTTATTTACATACGAGCTATGACACATTAAGGATACAGAGGTCCCATCAGTGGAGAATAGCTTACCTTTTGCAAATTTACATAAAAATATCAGAGTAATTGTCTTTTTTAATATTTTTATTCTTTAACCTGCCTCTTTCATCTATCTGTTCACGTCAAATTAGCATCAAGGAGCTTACATACCCGTTATGACATGTAGGCGTTCAATGTTCTGATTCCACATCTGCTCCAAGCCCTCGACGTCATCGTCCTCTGCAAAGTCAGTTATATATAGATGGTAATTACCCGCAATCTCACTATGAAACATCTTTATCTCCCAATAAGCTTCATCCTCCGAAGCCTCCCAATGGAAACGTACATGGTCGCTCTTGACCATTTCGACGATTTTTGCTGTATGTATATCATGCTCACGAAGCGGGTCGCCCCATACAAAAGTTGCGACATCCTCATTTATTGTCACGTCATCAGCTAACCACTTCTTCAGCCCTATAGGTGTGCTAATCAGTGCCCACACAGCACTGCCTGAACGTGTTTTCAATTCGTATTCTAATTCTACTTTCTTACTCATAACTAAGTAAAGCGTTTTGTTTATGCTTATTTATCAACTCTCTATTGTGTCTCTTCGCCCTCATACTATCCTCTTCCAGAAATAAAGTCATCATATAAGTTTGTTCTTAGCAGTTACTTAAATAGCCGTTAGATATACTTGCGATAATATCATCATAGAACCGTTTTCTTCTCTTACTGCGCCAAACAGAAGGACAGCCTTTAAACGTATATCTTCTTGTTTTTATTGTATTCCATCATTAATAAGCATAAATTAGGATGGTATTCTTACTCAAAAGCATATCTTCTATCCTTATTGTAATAAGCAGCAAACCATCGCCTCCCCTGCAGTATCCGACACAGAAAAAGAATGTTTTTAATGAATAAGCCACAAAAAAGTGAATTATTATTTGCAAGTATGATTTTTTCTTCATACCTTTGCACCCGCTTTCGAGAACGAAAGTAATATCGATGGCGGGATAGCTCAGTTGGTTAGAGCGTCGGATTCATAATCCGGAGGTCCGGGGATCGTAGCCCCGTCCCGCTACAAAAAGGTTGATAATCATTCTTGATTACCAACTTTTTTTGTTTATATACTACCCTTTTAATATAAAGAGACAGATATACCTACTTATAATGATTGGTATCTGATAAAGCTCACTCATATCTATAAGAAAGAAGTAATCTGGTATATAGTATTAGATTCAGTCCTCGTTTCAAGTGATTACACAACCTTTCTTTATTGCACTAGATTCCTCTTATTACTATACAATTGCAATATACTAACAGAAAGCTCACCACAAGCTCTACTACTATGTACGAACGGCAAAGTAGTTTCCAACCAAAACTAAACTTGCTGTCACTGCCGTCACACAAAGTTACCACCTAACTATCTTGTTTACAGAAGAGTTACATCAAATGTTAAAAATGACAGCAAAACGAATTTAAAACTATTCTTGTTATATTGTGTATTATATCCCTCTTACTTTAACCGGACTCTTACCTCTATTAATCAGAATCATTATAAACTTTGCTATTAAGAAAGAAGAAGCTAATAAAAGTTGCTCGGACATAAAACACAAAAAGGCGAGCCTTACGACTCGCCTTGTGAATTTAATCAGTAACAGGTTATAAACCTTATGGAAGGCTAATAGCCTCATTTGGACAAACTGACGCACATGTGCCACATTCTGTGCATGCGTCTGCGTCAATCTTATAGATATCACCCTCAGAAATTGCCTCTACTGGACATTCGTCGATACATGTACCACAAGCGATACAATCATTACCAATTACGTAAGCCATAATATAAATAATTTATAATGTTAATAATGTTCTTGTATTACAAATAGGTTTATACCTAAATTTGATGGTGCAAAGTTAGGAATAAATTCCTTAATACCTAAACATAATGAGATAAATTACAAATATTTAGACGACATAAAAATAGAATTACAAGGCCTTTCATAAACGTAACTAACTATTAAATAGAAACTTACAAACAAATAACACAACTATCACGAAGGCTACCCTCTATTATATTAAGCAACCTCGTTTTTCTTGTTTCATACCTAAAAAGGATGAGAGACACCTAAAGAAGAGGAAATATCAACAGGAAGATAGACAATAAAACAAGTAGATAAACGTTTGAAGAATAATATGAAAAGAATACTATTCGCACTTATCTCATTGGCTATTGTGCTTTCAAGCCATGCACAGGAACGGAGAGTTCAGAACCGTCCCTACACCGACTTGCGTGAATTTCACTTCGGTGTACTCGTCGGAACACATCTGCAAGACCTCGAGCTCAATAATGTTGGACCACAGATGGTAGACCTTGGAGATGGTAACGGACTGGTTCAGAAGACTATATCAGTAGACCAAGACCGTTGGGATGCGGGCTTCACTGTTGGCGTCTTAGGTGAGTTACGACTCAACTCAACCCTCCAACTGCGTATGGCCCCAGCCATGTACTTTGGCACACGACATCTTACATTCCGAAACCTCACAGACCTTAATACGCAAGGCGAACCTACTGAACAGGTGCAAGAACTAAAAACAGCATATATCTCATGCGCTTTCGACCTCATTGCAGCGGCCCCACGATTCAACAACCACCGTCCATACGTAATGTTAGGGTTGAACCCCATGCTCAATCTCTCAGGTAAGGACAATGATTATATCAAGCTCAAACGTAGCGATGTCTTCGTAGAAGTGGGACTTGGATGTGATTTCTATCTACCTTACTTTAAGTTACGTCCAGAATTGAAGTTCATGTACAGTCTTACTAATAGCCTTGACAAGAGTCATTCAAAGAACCTCCAAGATAAGAATATGCTCATGTACACCAACTCTGTCAACGATACACGGGCAAAGATGATAGCCCTCACTTTCTACTTTGAATAAATCGCTTGTTTGCAAAATTAGCAGATATTACATCGAAGACCAATATTAGAAGAAGACTTACCAGAACACTTATAGAATCTATGCAATATTGAAGTACAACTCCAAAATTGCATAGATTTTTTATTAAAAACACGCTTTTCACTTGTACACATGCCCTTTTTTATGTAATTTTGGAGTTGAACTTCAATTTTACATAAACTTATGAACGATTATATACATCGCAAAATAGAGGAAACGATACTTGAGGCATCAAAATACTTCTCCGTGATAGCAGTCTCTGGGCCACGTCAATCAGGCAAGAGTACATTGCTAACTCAATTATTCCCACTCTACGAGAAATACAGTCTAAAGGACCTCAACATTCTTGATTACGCAAAGAATGATCCCATAGCCTTCCTTAATCAGACAGATGAAGGAATGTTTATTGACGAGATACAAAGGTGTCCTCAACTATTAGACTACATACAAGGCATTGTAGATAACAATCCCAAGAGACATTTCGCATTGTCAGGAAGTTCGAATTTCGAGGTAATGAAGAACTTATCAGAATCTCTTGCTGGTCGTGCAGGGGTGTTCGAACTGTTGCCAATGTCCATACAGGAGGTTACAGGAAAGGTTGATTTAGACAATCTAAATCAAATCCTTTACAACGGGCTCTACCCTTCTATCTGTGCAAAGAAGAATATTGCTAAGTTCTTTTACCCCTCTTATGTTAGGACATACTTGGAGAAAGACGTAAGAGATCTCCTACAGATAAAAGACCAAATACGCTTCACAAAGTTCTTGAAACTGTGTGCAGCACGAATAGGCTCACTCTTCAACGCTTCTGAATTAGGTGCAGAGGTAGGCGTAAGTTCCAAGACTATCAGCCACTGGCTTTCTGTCTTGCAGGCTTCTTACCTCATAACGCTCCTCCCACCCTACTATGAGAACATACCCAAAAGACTGGTGAAGAGCCCTAAACTCTATTTCAACGACCCAGGACTGGCCTGTTATCTACTCGACATCGAGAGTCCTCAACAGTTAGACAGGGATAAGATGCGTGGTGCTATCTTTGAGAATATGATTGTTATGGAGGCCATCAAGCATCGCTATAACATGGGATTAGAGGGTGGAGTATTCTTCTATCGCGACTCTAATCAGAATGAAGTTGACCTCTTAATCAAGCAGGAAGGGGAACTAACAGCCATTGAAGTGAAGTCTTCTATGACTTATAGTTCATCATTTGAGAAGACACTCACGCAGATTGAAGGCTGGATAAAGACCCCCATAAGTAAGAAGGCTATAGTCTACTCTGGCGACTTTGAGAACACGAGTGGCAACATCAACCTTATCAACTATCGCCATATATCTTCCATTCTCTGAGTCTTTATTATTCAAGACAAGGTACTATTTCTCTGTTACAGAGGCTCCCCTCTTCTTTTCCCAATGCCGAATAGGTAGACAACAAAAGATGTTAAAAAAGTGAGGACTTAGTTTCAAAATATAAAAAAAACAGTATCTTTGTTGTATTACAAATAGTAAACAAAAGTAGTTATGAGAAAGTTTATTATCCTTCTTTGTGCACTCGTTGCAAGTATAAACATCAGCGCACAGACTAAAGAAAAGCAAGATAGTCTGAACATACCAGTGTTTCTTGTAGATGGAGTTGAGGTACAGAACA
>ENA-OWLL01000459-OWLL01000459.1-metagenome-genome-assembly--contig:-NODE-459-length-10839-cov-6.918954_pt1 | contig 10839 bp, 8 predicted proteins | sample MGYA00245347_ERZ651098 | MGnify/ENA primary metagenome ERZ651098 (study PRJEB26857, sample SAMEA4031767) | metagenome | biome: human; feature: oral; material: saliva | place: Philippines | collected 2014 | study...
AATCTGCGGTTGCGTTAGCTATTATTATTAATGTTTACCGACATCTGCACAGCGACCAGGTGAACAGTATTGAAAATATGAAATTATAAGGAAAAGCTATGTTTGATTACGCATTTTTGATACTTCTTCTACCTTTCTTGAGCGCAATCGTTTTAGGATTGGCAGGTATGAAGATGCCTAAACCAGTGGCAGGTATCATCGGCACATGTATTGTGGGCGCGCTTTTTGCCTTGAGTCTCTACACTGCTTATCAGTATTTCTTCTTTACAGGCGAATATACTGCTATGGGTGAGACCTTCAATGTAGTAGACGGACGCTTGGCAAATGGTGTTTATCCGACTGTTACGGTCTTCAACTTCACGTGGTTGAGATTCTCAGAGTTACTGACATTTAATATTGGTTTCCGTCTAAGTCCTATCAGCGTGATGATGCTTATCGTCATTACCACTGTCAGCTTCATGGTTCATATCTACTCGTTCGGCTATATGGCAGAGCGCGATAAGAATTACAAGTTCGAGGAATACGAGCACGGTTTCCAGCGTTTCTATGCCTACCTGTCATTGTTTACAATGTCGATGTTAGGTCTTGTGGTAGCAACCAACGTTTTCCAGATGTATCTTTTCTGGGAGTTGGTGGGTGTCTGCTCTTATTTGCTCATTGGTTTCTATTATCCAAAGCACACTGCCGTGCATGCAAGTAAGAAGGCTTTCATCGTTACACGCTTTGCCGACTTGTTCTTCTTGATGGGTATTCTGTTCTTCAGCTTCTACGTCAAGACGTTCAACTTCGACTTATCGGTTGATGCAAACTTGGTAGACCAACTGCAAAACGTAGCTACCGACCCTGCAACAGCTTGGGTTATCCCAACAGCACTGTTCCTTATGTTCATCGGTGGTGCAGGTAAGTCAGCTATGTTCCCACTCCACATCTGGTTGCCAGATGCCATGGAGGGTCCAACACCTGTATCGGCGTTAATCCACGCTGCTACCATGGTTGTTGCCGGTGTATTCCAAGTGGCAAGCTTGTTCCCCATCTACATTCAGTTCGGTGCTATTGAGCAACTTCACTGGATTGCCTACATCGGAGCCTTCACCGCTTTCTATGCTGCTGCAGTAGCTTGCTGCCAAAGCGATATTAAGCGTGGTTTGGCGTTCTCAACCATTTCTCAGATTGCCTACATGCTCGTTGCGCTCGGCGTTTGCTATGCCCTCGACAACGAAGAAGGTGGCTTGGGCTATATGGCTTCAATGTTCCACTTGTTCACCCACGCTATGTTCAAGGCGTTGTTGTTCCTCTGTTCTGGTGCCATCATCGTTATCATTGGCAGCAACTTCAAGGAGTATATGGGCGGTTTGCACAAGTATATGCCGATAACGAACGCTTGCTTCCTCATCGGTTGTATTGCAATCAGCGGTGTATGGCCACTTGCAGGTTTCTTCTCTAAGGACGAAATCGTGAGTGCCTGCTTCCAGTTCTCTCCTGCTTTAGGTTGGTTTATGACCTTGGTATCGGGTATGACGGCTTTCTATATGTTCCGTTTGTACTACGTAATCTTCTGGGGCAAGTCTTATTATGAGGAGGATCCAGAGAACCGTCGCCGTCCACAGGAAGTTCCTTTCGTTATGTGGGGACCGTTGGTATTCCTTGCTATCATTTCAATCTTTGCAGGTTGGATTCCATTCGGCCACTTCGTTTCAGCGACAGGTCAGAGTGCCGACATTCATTTGCAGCACTTCCACTTCTCAAGTGTAGCTTGGTTCAGCCTCTTGGCAGCTGCCATCGGCATTTCACTTGCGACATGGATGTATATGCCTAAGAACAATCCTGTTGCCGACAAACTTGCGAAACGCATGCCAGGACTTCACAAGGCTGCCCTCAACAGATTCTATATTGACAACGCTTGGCAGTTCTTCACCCACAAGATTGTTTTCCGTTGCTTCTCTATTCCTATTGCTTGGTTCGACCGTCAAGTTGTCGATGGTACGTTCAACTTCCTTGCTTGGGGTACCCAGGAAGCGGGCGAGAGCATTCGTCCTTGGCAGAGTGGCGACGTTCGCCATTATGCAATTTGGTTCATAACAGGAACTGTGGCTTTAACATTAGTAATACTTTGCTTGATATAAAGAGATGAGTTGGATATTAACAATATTTGTAATAATCCCCGTACTGATGCTTTTCGGCCTTTGGGTCGCTAAGAACGACAATCAGGTACGCGGCGTGATGGTAGCAGGAGCCTCTGCCTTGTTGATTGGTGCTATATGGCTCACCGTCTATTTTGTTCAACAGCGGGCAGCTGGAAATACCGATACCATGCTATTGGCAAACTCTGTAATGTGGTTTAAACCGCTGAACATTGCCTTTGCAGTGGGTGTCGATGGTATTTCTGTCGTCATGATTTTGCTTTCAGCAATCATTGTCTTCACGGGTACATTTGCCAGTTGGCAGCTTGAACCGATGAAGAAAGAATACTTCCTTTGGTTCGTACTGCTGTCATCGGGTGTGTTCGGTTTCTTTATTTCAACCGATATGTTCACCATGTTCATGTTCTACGAAGTGGCATTGATACCTATGTACCTTCTCATTGGTGTATGGGGAACAGGCGCAAAGGAATATTCAGCCATGAAGCTTACCCTTATGTTGATGGGTGGTTCTGGCTTGCTTATCTTCGGTTTCCTCGGTATCTACTACTTCAGTGGCGGTTCTACGATGGACGTTATCGAGCTGGCAAAGATGCACGCAATGTCGAAAGAAGTTCAAAACATCTTCTTCCCATTCGTATTCATCGGCTTTGGTATCCTCGGTGCGTTGTTCCCATTCCACACATGGTCGCCCGACGGTCATGCTTCAGCCCCTACAGCCGTTTCAATGCTCCACGCAGGTGTATTGATGAAGTTGGGAGGCTACGGCTGTTTGCGCATTGCCATGTTCATTATGCCTGACGCGCTCGAGATGTGGGCACCCGTTTTCCTCGTCCTCACAACGGTTTCTGTGGTTTACGGTGCGCTCTCTGCCTGTGTTCAGACCGACTTGAAGTACATTAACGCCTACTCTTCAGTTTCTCACTGTGGTATGGTGCTCTTCGCTTTGGTTATGACAACGCAGACCGCTATCACAGGTGCAATCCTCCAAATGCTTTCACACGGTTTGATGACTGCCTTGTTCTTCGCCTGCATCGGTATGATTTACCACCGCGCAGGAACACGCGACGTTCGCTATCTTGGCGGTTTGATGAAGGTAATACCATTCCTTGCCGTTTCTTATGTAGTGGCAGGTTTGGCTAACCTCGGCTTACCAGGCTTCTCAGGCTTCATTGCCGAAATGACCATCTTCGTTGGTTCGTTCGAGAATGGCGGAACTTTCCACCGCGTTTGTACGCTCGTTGCCTGCACGTCAATCGTTGTTACCGCAGTCTACATTCTGCGCGTGGTGGGCAAGATTCTGTTCCAGACCATTCCTAACCAGAAGTTCAACGAGCTTCACGATGCCACTTGGGACGAGCGTTTCGCTGTTGCAGGACTCATCTTCTGCGTTGCAGGACTCGGACTTTTCCCTCTGTTCTTCGAGGATATGATTATCGATGCTGTTGGTCCAATCTTCGACCACATCATCGCATACGTTCCAAATTTAGGTAATCTTTAATAAAGTAGCAAAAAAATGAATTATACTGATTTCTTTAAAATGATTCCAGAGGCAAGTCTTGTTGCCGTTCTGATAATCCTTTTCGTTGCTGACTTTATTTCAGCAAAGACCGAAGAACGCAAGTGGTTCAATCCGTTGGCTTGTGCGCTCCTGCTTGTAAACACCATCGTTTGCCTGCTCCCGATGCAGCCCGAAGAAGCCTTTGGCGGCATGTACATTACTTCGGCTGCGGTAAATGTCATGAAGGCAATTCTCGCTTTCGGTACGTTCATCGTGGTGCTGCAAAGCCGCGTGTGGGCAGGAAAGAGCGGTAAAGAGGGCGAATTCTATATGCTTGTCGTTTCAACCCTGCTGGGTATGAACACAATGATGAGCGCAGGAAACTTCCTTATGTTCTTCCTTGGTTTGGAAATGGCATCTGTGCCGATGGCGTGCGTGGTGGCTTTCGACGCCTATCGCAACAATTCTGCCGAAGCAGCAGCCAAGTTCATTCTCACCGCAACCTTCTCAAGCGGTGTAATGCTCTATGGTATCAGCTTCATTTATGCAGCTTACGGCACAATGTACTTCAACGATATTGCTGCCAACATACAGGCTACACCACTCACCATCATGGGCTTGGTGTTCTTCTTCAGCGGTCTTGGCTTCAAGATTTCGCTCGTTCCGTTCCACTTCTGGACAGCCGACACCTACCAAGGTGCGCCTACCACAGTTACGGGCTACCTCAGCGTAATCTCTAAAGGTGCTGCCGCTTTCACCCTGTTGAGCATTCTGTTCCACGTCTTCGGCAGTATGATAGCTTACTGGCACGTACTTATGATGATTGTCATTGCACTTTCCATCACCATTGCCAACCTCTTCGCTATCCGCCAAGGCGAATTGAAACGCTTCATGGCGTTCAGTTCTATCTCGCAGGCAGGCTACATCATGCTTGCTGCATTGGGCAACAATTGGGACGCATCAATAGCATCGCTAAGCTACTACGTACTTATCTACGTGGTTGCCAATATGGCTGTGTTCACCATCATCTCTGTTGTAGAACAGAACAATGGCGGCAAGACCGACATTTCAGACTACAATGGTTTCTACAAAACCAACCCACGTTTGAGTTTCCTTATGACCATTGCCATGTTCTCGCTCGGTGGTATCCCTCCGTTTGCAGGTATGTTCTCTAAGTTCTTCGTCTTTATGTCGGGCGTTAAGGGAGCAGACATTACCACAACCGAAGGTGCTTGGATTTACGGCATACTGTTCATTGCGCTGATAAACACAGTCGTTTCGCTTTACTACTACCTCAAGATAGTAAAGGCAATGTACATTACACGTTGCGACACTCCTATGCCAACCTTCAAGAGCGACACCAACACCAAGTTTGCCCTTGCTGTTTGCACAACGGGCATCGTACTTTTCGGTGTCTTCAGCTGTGTTTACGAATGGATTGCAGCAGCTATCTAAGCAAGCAAAGATACACCTTAAATAATAAGAAAACGCCTAAAGGACCCCTTCCTTTGGGCGTTTTCTTTTTCCAAACTAGAATACCTAGTCCTCCTATGACACCTATAAACACCCAAAGAACCAAAAGCCCTCCCCTCTCCCTGCTTCCATAATATTCCACCCAAAAACACGTTATCAAGAATATGAAGCAACTTCTACTTTTATCCTTCCTGCTGCTCTGCACCCCCGTACTTGCGCAAAGCCCCACAACAGCCGAACGCCAGCACCTTACCTTCAGCGGCATTTCCCTCAACAACACCGCTGCAGCCTTTGCCGACTCGCTCGTTGCAAAAGGTTTCAAGCCCGAAAACGCCCCACTCCGTCTGCCCATCAACAAAGCCAACGATACCTTTCGCGGACGCTTCGAGAACATTCCGTGCATCGTTGAAGTAGGACAAAACCATACCGAAAAGGTAGATACCCTGCGCATATACCTCTTAAATGTGAACAATCCGCTGCGAAGCTACAAAATCCTGACCAACTTCTACCGTTCCCATTACGGTGCGCCCATCTTTGAAAACTACTACGACACGCACCTCTTGCCACGAGAAGCCCAGCAGCAGCTGGCTGCCGACCCTTTCATCACCACCTTCTCCGTAAACGGAGGCACCGTCCAGTTTTCCCTGAAATACGATGCCCAACTCTACAACTACATTTACAGCCTCCTCTTTATCGACACCGAAAACGCCCTACCCGTACTCTCCAATGACGACAGCGTAATAGAATGGTAAACCCACAACTCATTGGTTAGGAGGTAAAAACAGAATCATCACATTCCTAAAACAAAGCATACACAAAAACAACAACAAACAATTGAACGTAAGGGCGCGATTCATCACGCTCTTAAAACAAAACACGCACAAGAACAACAATGAACAATTAGCCGTAAGAAACATAATAAAACACGCCCCCACCACTTCTTGCTATCCACCAATTCATAGCTAACAAACAGTACAACAACTGTAAATATTTTTCACAAGCGCAACTATCGCATAACCACCTATTTATCAGCGCATTGCAAAACCTATTGTTTTGCATTCCAAAAGCGGCTGTTTTGCACGGTAAAAGCGTAGGTTTTGCGATGCAAAAGAGCCGCTTTCGCAACGCAAAAATGAAAATAGTATTTTTCTTACGAACTATCTTTACAAAACAAGGACAGTTCTATAATATACTTTTCTTCCAAACTGTGCAAGGAAAAAGTACTTTTAAAAACTATAATTTATAGGAATTACTCTACATTAGAAATTTGTAAAGGGGCACCAAAAAGACAAAAATACTGCCTCTAAAGTGCCCCCTTATTAATTTCAGGACAACCTACTAACAAGTAAATATACCTGTCTGCCCACAAAGTTGCCCGCTTTCTGTACTTTGCCAAAGTCCACAAACGATATAGGCAATAGTGTTAGACAGCCTTACTTATTCCTCTTCGCAATCAATGAAGATATGGCTATTGCCCTCTAACGCAAGTGCTTCGTAAATAATTACAGAGCTGTTTTTTGCATCGTTTTCATTCATTTCTGCAGCATCGCTACACTCTTTGCTGTAAACATAGTGTACCAAACGACCGAAATCCAAAATAGCAGCACTGTTGCTATAACCTATTTCATCGAGCGTTGGGTCGTATTTAACTTCCAAATCACCAAATAGTGTACGAATCTTTGCAACTTTCCAACCCAATCTGTTCGTTACGAACATTATCTTTATCCCTGGGTATTTAGAGAAGTCTAAACATTGAATGTTTTCCAAGAAGTTACTGCCACATAAACAAATAGGTTCTATTGGCTTACCCGCACCTGCAAAGAACATCTTCAGCCAACTAATAAAAACTTCGCAAGTCCATTTGAATGGATTTGTTATTTCCCGTTTGATTGCCCATCGAATGCCCTCTGTAAAGTTAACTTTTTGCATACCCGTATCTTTATCTACAGACATCTTGCCTTTTCTTCCTATCCACAACGTGCGGTTGGTGGCACGTTTTAGCTTACGAACAGCGTGCTCATACTCATCTATAGAACGTTTTAGCATAGAATTATTAATTCCACGCTTCTGCAAATACACCTCTACTGGTATAGGCTTGACGCTATCGGGTGGAACTATATCTTGCTTTTCGGGCAAAGCGACATCAAGAATATCAAGCGTAGTATCTGCCGGAATTGTAGGTGTTTGACAATATGCGTCGGTCGGATTTCTACGAAAACCATTCACGCAGCGCACAATGGGATTACCCTTTTCGTCTTTGCCTACTACGTACAACTGCAAATCAATACGCGGTGTTTCCTCTGAGCCATCATCGGTATAACCCTTTACTCCACGAACGCGCAATGTAGAATAGGTCGAAACATAGGGCTTATCCATTTCAGACAAAGGAAGAATAAAACTCGTGCCGCTTCCTCCCTCTACTTTTGCAACCGTTTTAACTGTCGAAATGTCCACATCATCAAATGCGTAGTTTTCCACAATACGAGAGCTTACATCTATGTGTTTCGCCCTTAACATTAAACTCAAAAGTGGGGTTGCTTCACTTTCAAAGTTGAAAAGTTCAACATTGAAGCCTACTTCCTTTGAATTCCCTGCGTCAATACCACCATATAGTGTTGATTGACTTTTTTTAAAAAAAGATTCTTTGCCCATTTAATATAAAATTTTATAAAAAGTCTGTCATCAGACAAACTTCTTTATTTATTGGTGCAAAAATAAGGGAGTTCTTATAACTTTTTACGTTATCTATTAACAAAGCAACAATAAAAAGCAATAAATGCACTTTGTAATCGTAAAAACATATCATAAACCAACTCACTGATTATTGTACAAGTCAAAGAAAAGACAGTCTTATTGATGCGAACAATGAAATTTTCATATTCATTATTCGCTATTCGTTTATCCATAATGAACATTATACATCGGTTAAACGCTGCAACAGAAAATAAAGTTACGAGAACACACACTTACGTCTCAACCTATCCGTTCAATTAAAGAAGTATAGCAGAAACTGTAAACCATTAACTTTATAAGTCATAAAAAAGAGTTTCTCCACCACTATACTTCGTCTGCACTCCTCATTTTATAGGCATAAAATAGACAACAAGAGTGTAAATATTTTTCACAAGTACAGCTATCGGCTAACTATCTATCCATCAACGTATTATAAAACCTATTGTTTTGCGTTCCAAAAGCGTAGGTTTTGCAAGGTAAAAGCGGCTCTTTTGCATCGCAAAAGAGCCGCTTTCGCAATACCAAACCGAAATTAGTATTTTTCTTCAGAACTATCTTTACAAAACAAGGGCGGTTTTTGGGTTTTAATGGAGCGGTTTTCGGTTTTAATGAATAGGAATACAGGCTTACTGCAACATACGGCATTAGCCTATCTTCTTCACCGCATTTTCGAACCCATCGTGGTCGATGGAACGAGCTTTCAGCTTCGAGCGATAAGTGTAAACGGTGGTAAGGCTCGCACGCAGAATGGAAGAGATGCGCGCATTGTCGGTAATGCCAAGGCGTATGAGGGCAAGAATGCGCAGCTCGGTGGTGAGTCGCTCGTCGCCTTTCGGCTCTATCTGTCCGTCGGGACGCAGCAACTGGTTCACTTCCGTTACGAAATTGGGGTATATATTCAAGAAAGCCGTGTCGAAATTGATATAATAATGACGGGTGGCAGTCTGAATAAAATCGCTGTTTTTCAGCTCTGAATAGAGTTCTTCCATTCGCTTTTCGCGCGCCAGACGGCTGTAAATCTTGCGCCGCTCGTCTACTCGGTCGATGAATTTCGATACCAACTCGAGGAAACGGGCTATGTATTCCTCCTTTATACTGTTGGTTTCGCTTATCTGCGCATTCACCTTGCTAAGGTTTTCCACAGCTTCGTTCAGCTGATGGTTCATCACCACCACGCGTTTGTTCATCTTTCGGTAGCGTTTCAAGAACTTCAAGATGAACAGTATAGCCACCACAAGGGCTATTGCCACAAGGCTCACCACTGCCAGAAGTATGGTAATGCGCCTGCTTTGTGCACGTTTCTGCACCAAATAGACCGACAGAATGCGGGGCAGAATGCGCGAATTTTGACTGTTGCGCAAATGTGTGCCGTAGAAATTGGCATCTTCTATCGAAATATTCAGATACTTGTAAGCCCGCTCCACATCGCCTTTCTCGAACAAAAGCGTAGCCAAGAGGCGCAAGGAGTTGTTCTCCTTCACCGACGAGCGTATGTCTGACATCGCACTTTCGATAAGATAGAAATACTGCTTGTCGGTGTTGCCCAGCTTACCGTACAGTCTTGCCAACTCACTGGTTATCATTGCATACTCGTGCTCGTGCCTTTGCAACTTCTGTAGGTATTCTTTCAGCATCGCAATGGCTTCGTCGGTGTTGCCCTGCTCGCTCAAATCGTTTGCCTTCACCATGATATAGGTGCGCGTATCTTTGTACGGACTTTTCAAAATCAGCGCACTGTAATAATCCGCCTGCTTGTCGTAATACTTATGCACCTGCGTTCCTGCGGTGAATTCAGACATAAACATCATCAGCAAAAACCACTCTTTATAATAATCCTGACGAAGACGGTCGTCTAAAACCATCGTACTCAGAGTGTCCAAGAGTTCTCTCGACTCAAGGAAAAGTGCAGCCAGCGTGTACACATGCACTTTCTTGAGCTGCGCTTCGACAATCCACTTCGGGTCGCCCACACGCTTTGCATACATAATGGTGCGGTTGGCGTAGACCAATGCCGAGTCGAAACGGAACGCCTCGTACTCGTCATAAAGCTGCATACATATCTTATAGCGTTGCTTGTCGGTAAGATAAGGTGTCGAAAGGCGTTGTCGTATGTCGCTAATCTGCGATAACTTCTTGTCGGTTATCGCCTTACGCTGTCCTATAAGGTGGTCCAGCTCATCGTATTCGTTGGTTGCCATTCCCATCGAACAGTGCAGCACTGCAAGAAGAAACAGCAAAAACAGCTTGCGCATCATTGTTTTGATTCTTTGGTTTTTCCTCTTCCACATTATATATTAAGGTGGTTCAGCCTTACAAAAATAGATAAAAATATTGAAAAACCAAAATTAAGGCACAAAAAAAGTGCGCCATAACCTCTCGTCTTGGCGCACTTTGCGTTTAGCTAATTGTTGATTGAGAATTGGTTTACCTATAATCTACAAATAGGTTCTACAATTTAACATTACCTAAAATCACCTTTTTACCATTTTAAACGCTACATTTTACCATTGCCTCACGGCAGTCTTTTCGTTAAATCTGATACAAAGGTACACAATAAAATCGTTGTTGCAATGCCTTACAAATATAAATCTAAGTTTATCTAAAAGCCGTAAAACAGCTATCTATCTGATAATCTTGTTATTAAATATTTTTAAACCATTAATTAAAATCATAAAAATCTAAACATCTTCCTAATATATCAAAGTTAAAAGGGAACAAAAACGGGTATAATGAAACAGAAATAACAGAAAAAGACAACAACGCATAAAGCAGACAATAACAATATTCGCACTTACAGAAAATAAAGAAGTAAGAACACTGCAACTGCACCGTGAGGTGGAAAAACAGCATACGTTTGTAGCCCATAAAAACTATTCTGCTGAAAGCAACAACCGCATTGATTTTGTAAAGATAATTCTGTTAAAAAGCGGTAGTTGCGTTTTGACGTTGCGAAAGCGTAGGTTTTGCGATGCAAAAGAGCCGCTTTTACCGTGC
>ENA-OWLL01000464-OWLL01000464.1-metagenome-genome-assembly--contig:-NODE-464-length-10807-cov-9.781622_pt1 | contig 10807 bp, 9 predicted proteins | sample MGYA00245347_ERZ651098 | MGnify/ENA primary metagenome ERZ651098 (study PRJEB26857, sample SAMEA4031767) | metagenome | biome: human; feature: oral; material: saliva | place: Philippines | collected 2014 | study...
TAATCCCAGCTACTTAGGAGGCTGAGGCAGAGAATTTCTTGATTGACACTTTCCGCGCATCAATCGCCCGACGCATGGTCGAGGAGTTCAATGCAGATATTGTAAACGATGTTGAAGAAGGCGGCGACCCCGATATGTTCCGCACCGTTGCCGAGTTGGGCACACCTTATATATTAATGTCGAAGGCTGCCAATATGCACGATATGCTCATCAACCTATCGCGCGAAGTGCAGGAATTGCGTGCCCTTGGACAGAAAGACATCATCTTAGACCCAGGCTTTGGCTTTGGCAAAGCCCCCATCGACGGCAACTATGCACTCATGGGAGTAATGGAACAGCTGCACGCCTTGGAGCTTCCCATACTTGTTGGCATTAGCCGCAAGCGTATGATTCACCAACTATTGGGCATCACAGCACAGGAAAGCTTGAACGGAACAACAGCCCTGAATATGATTTCACTGATGAAAGGTGCAAGCATCTTGCGTGTTCACGATGTGAAAGAAGCCGTAGAAACCATACGGATTTACGAACGTTTGGTAGCTACGACAAAGGCAGAATAGGCTGCCCGTTGCACAAAAGAAATAGCAGAAAGGAAGGAATATGTTTTTTGAATTTGGCTTAAAAGACATCATCGATATAGTGTTGGTAGCACTTATGCTCTACTACCTCTATCGCATTATGAAAGAATCGCGTTCGCTCAACGTGTTCGCGGGCATTATGGTGTTCGTCGTTATCTGGCTTATCGTCAGTCAGGTATTGGAAATGCGACTCTTGGGAAGCATTATGGACAAGTTGGTTTCTGTGGGAGTAATCGGTCTTATCGTGCTCTTTCAAAAAGAAATACGCTACTTCCTCTACAACCTTGGTGCGCACCAAAAGGCAAAAAACATTCTGAAACTGTTCCGAAGCGACAAGAACAAGAAAGGCGCAGACCGCAAAGCCATTCTCCCAATCGTTATGGCGTGTATGAATATGGGCAAGGGAAAAGTGGGCGCACTCATCGTTATAGAACGCGATGTTATCTTGCAAGACATCGTAGAAACAGGCGACTACATCGATGCACGCATCAATCAACGACTTATAGAAAACATTTTCTTCAAGAACTCGCCTCTCCACGACGGCGCAATGATAATATCGAAGAAGCGCATAAAGGCAGCAGGTTGCATTCTGCCTGTAAGCCACAGCCAAGACATTCCAAAAGAATTTGGACTCCGCCATCGTGCTGCAATGGGTATCTCGCAATCTTCCGATGCCCTTGCCATCGTTGTTTCAGAAGAAACAGGCAAGATTTCGGTGGCAATTCACGGCGAATTTCAAGTGCGCTTATCTGCCGAACAACTTGAAAGCATCTTGGCAAAGGAACTTGCAGACCTATAAAAACAAAGGAAAACAATACACAGAACAAACCTACTTTAAGTCCATTACGCTTGGGCATAAAGTAGGTTTGTTGTTTTTAAGAATCCACTTCGCACAATGTGGTATCAACTATAATCTTTCTTTTTCTTTATTTCCTGCTCCCTTGCCCTTGTATTTCGACTTGGTGGCATTGAAACTATAGCTAACGGTGCACTCTATGGCACGAGTGTTTGAAAGTTTTTCCATATAGAATTCCCTTACACCACTATAAAAAGTGAATTGATTTTTGCGAGCTGTATTGAAAATATCATTGACGATAAACTTCATCTTCCAGTGTTGCCCCCACTGCTTGGTTACACCAGCATTGATTTGCCACGCTTTTCCCACATCTAAATTTTCACCATTACCTTTACTCCTCCAGCTCAAATCTACATTTAGCATACAGGTCGGCGACAGTACAAGAAGGTTGTTGAATCTTATAATACACATTGGTTTGTTGAACCGCTTTACTTCACCTCTATAGATTTCCTTGTAGAAAGGTGCTATAACACCGACCATCAAGGCAGGGTAGTAATGTTTGAATTGGGGCGAGAGTTGTACTACTAATTGTAATTCATCTAAGTTATAATCAGAGTTCATTTTCTTAGATAAGGTTGCATTATCTTCGCCATAATCTATAGCCGACGTTATGATTTTATCCGTTGTATGCATATAGCTTGCCAACAGCATTGCCCAGTTGTATCGTACATTGAGCGAAACATTATCAATGTACGATGGACGTAGCAACGGATTTCCACTTTCGTAGAGATAGCGGTTTATGTACAAGATGGTGCCACTGAGTTGAGAATACAGCGGACGGTTATACTTCTTGGCATAGCTGAGTTGCAACATACTTTTGCCTATCGGCATTACCAACATCGCCGTTGGAAAGAGTTTATTGTAGATACGAGATTGTTCTGCAATTTTTATTCCGTTCTGATAATAGTTGCTATTTACATGCTCGTAACGGGTTCCTAATTGCATAATTATCTTTCCCAATCGTTGTTGCAAATCTACATACACTGCCGTGTTGTTCTCTTTTATTAGAGGAATGTTGTCTGCCAAAAGCTTTTCTACATTAAAGAAATACTCATCACGCTGACTGTTAGAATACTCTGTTCCCAAACTGAGCTGTCCTTTCCATAGCGTTCTGGACAAATGCAATTCGCCTGCAAGCATACGCGACTTGTTATTATCAATCAGTGTAAGGGTTTTATTGGAGGTGTTACGATTTATTTCCTCCGTACAATTCTCTATTTTCCCTTTCTTCCACAACACATCAAAGGCCGCATCCAGCACCCATTTACCTATTGCGTTGGTATAATATCCATTAATATTATGCGTCGTTGTGCGGTTTTCGGCATCGCTGGAAACATTACTTTCATCTTCCAATATATTGTCTATCCACGATTTTGTCTGAGCCATACCCCAAACCTTGTGAGGCGTGTGTGTTACTTTATAGTACACACCCAACGAATGAATAGGCGAGAACGTATAGTTGAAACCTATTCGACCGTCATACATTTGCGAACGGTCCTTCGACTTTATGTCGATATTTTGCGTATATAATGAGGAAAGCCATATATTTTGCAGGTTGCTACCTGCTCCTTTCATCTTGCTTCTCGAATATTCCAAATCGGCAAATATATCAAGTTTGTTAATGCGGTAGTTCATATTAACAACCTCAGAGCCGTAGAGATAATCGCAATAATTCAGCTTGGTAGTACTGTCAAATGCAAAACCTTCGCCCGACTCTCTTTCGGCTGTAATACGTATTACTGCCTTTACGGTGGCATTGTAGCGCGCACCAGGATTTGTTACAACTTCCACTTTCTTTATTTTGTTTGACTTGAGTTGTTCCAGCAAATTGTCGTTATTTACTTTCCGACCATTGATATAGATTACAGGCGCACCCTTCCCAAAAACCTCGATACCGCCTTGATTGCTGATTACACCCGGTAAACGGGCAATGACGTCTTTAGCATTGCCCAACCGCTCAAGAATCGTACCCTTCACCATTGTAACCAGTGCATCTCCCTCTATGCGTGTGACAGGCTTGTCCGACTTAACAACTACTTCTTCCATATTGACGGCATTGGCTGTCAAGCAAATAACAAGAGGTTCGTTGGTTCTTGCGTGGATTATCTTAGTATCGTATCCAATACACGACACTCTCAGCAATCCTTTTGATGCATTCTCAATTTTAAACTCACCCTTTTCGCCTGTTACCACACCCGTAACAAACAACGAGTCAGTGTCATTTAACAAAACTACATTTGCAAAAGAAATAGCTTTCTGGTTACTATCTACTACTTTGCCGTGATAACTCTCTTGTGCATGTGTTGAAAAACATATACAACTAAGAAGAACAATGATGAATAAACTTCTTGCTATCATATTTTTTGTTTTGTTATTACATTGCCACAAACCTAATAAACTTGCTAATTCTTGGTTATATATAGGCATTATTTTTAGTTTTTTGTTACTTGTACTGCAAAGATAAGGCTTTTATTTTATAAATTAAGTAAAAAATAGCTTTTTCTTCTGCTTTCTTTACAGTGTCCCAAACAGCGCAACTGTGTTGCAGGCAAGTCGAAAAAGGGAATCCATCATTGTGTACCTCTATATTAAAAACATTAGGTTGTAGTGTCGTATAACTATTTAGGCGTATTTCTTTTTATCCAAATACAGGCCCAACAACAATTCTTCAAATGATAAACAAAATCACATTAATCTTTTATTAAAATAGATACAAAACTATGAAGATACCTTGAAAAACAAGCCATAATAGTGTAAATATTTTTCGTAAGCATATCTATTATATAACCCACTCTGCATCAGTGCATTACAAAACCTATTGTTTTGCGTTCCAAAAGCGGCTGTTTTGCACGGTAAAAGCGTAGGTTTTGCAACGCAAAAGAGCCGCTTTCGCAATGTCAAATCGAAATTATCGTTTTTCAATGAAATTATCTTTACAAAATCAAAGGTGTTTTCACGTGTTGGTTTGAAGGTTTATAGAAACCTTAGAAAGACTATGAACCTTAGGTGAAAACATTTTCCCTTGGTGTCAGGAACGTGATGAATCACGTCCCTGCCTGCCATTATAAACCTACTTTATGCGTATAAGTGCATAGGCACAAAGTAGGTCTGCTTGTTTCGGATAACGGTTTTTACTTTATTCCGCTATTTCTGGAATAACGTAAGAGAGCGATTTCAGCACATCTTCGTGCGAGCAACCCTCCTTGAAAACGATAAAAATGGTATCGTCGCCTGCTATTGTTCCCAATACTTCGGGCAAAGCACTGTTGTCCAAGTTGTAGGCAATGGCACTGGCGTAGCCCGGACGCGTCTTCATAATAGCCATCTGCCCAGAGAACTGAATGGAAAGATAGCCGCTGTGGCGAAGCATTTCCGATGCTATCCGTGGTGTTGAAACACGTTTGTACATTGAGTCGTTGGGCAGCACGTAAACGTATTTTCCGCCCATAGAGGCTGCTTTTGCCACCTTCAGCTGCTTGAGGTCGCGGCTCAATGTAGCCTGTGTAAGCTTAAAGCCCTCCTTCTCCAACGCCTTGATAACTTCTTCTTGCGAACTCAACTCCATACTCGAGATGAGCATCTTTATCGTTTCTAATCTTTTTGTCTTTACTTTCATACTACAGAATATCTATGCGTTATTTACACGCAAAAATATCCAATATTTTCCAATTATGCAAGAATTGTTTCAAAAAAGATTACTTTTTATACATCTTTATCGACTTGCAGCACTCAAAATCCTGCTATTCTTTCAATCGCTACGGATAGTTCTGACGTTTTTACTGTCAAAGTATTATACGCCAACCGAGTGAAAGTCGGTGTCCGATATTGTCTTTATATATAATAAGGTATAAAGCCATTGAAAATCCAAAAAGAAACAAAAATATCGCTATTTTGCAAAAAAGTTGCTCAAAAATTTGGAGGTTAATGAATTAATACATACTTTTGCAGTGTACTACATAAGTAATACAGCATAACAAAAGATGATAATTTAAACAAAAATACAGCTATGATTGAAGTCAAAAACTTAGTATTCAACTATCCCGGCAACAAGAAAAAGGTGTTCGACGGATTGAATTTAACGCTCAACGAAAACCGCATTTATGGTCTTTTGGGTAAGAACGGTATGGGTAAGAGCACTTTGCTTTACTTAATATCTGGTTTGTTGCGCCCAAAGAGTGGTGAGGTTAGCATCGATGGAATGGAAACAAAGAAGCGTCGTCCGGAAATGCTTCGTGAAATATATGTAGTGCCAGAAGAATATAATCTTCCAAATCTCACGCTGAAGCAGTATGTGAAAGTACATCAAGACTTTTACCCACGCTTCAGCGAGGAGATTTTAATGAAGTGTCTGAAAGACTTTGAGATGCAGCCAGACGTAAACTTCAAGCACCTCTCAATGGGTCAGAAAAAGAAGATTTATATGAGTTTTGCAGTGGCTTCGTGCTGCCAGCTGCTCCTGATGGACGAGCCTACGAACGGTCTTGACATTCCTTCAAAGGCACTTTTCCGCAAGGTGATAGCAGGAAACCTGCCTGCCGACTCATCGCTCATTATCTCTACGCACCAAGTACACGATGTTGAGCAGCTGCTCGACCACGTTTTCGTTCTCAATAACTCGGAGATGATAATCAACGCATCGGTGGAAGAGATTGCTAAAGAATACGAATTTACTTACCGTAACGCCAACGAGATGGACGAAAACGTGCTTTACGCCGAGCCATCGCTGCAAGGCAACGCTGTAATTGCACGCAGAAAGGCAGACAGCCCCGAAACTACAATCAACTTGGAATTGCTCTTCAATGCAGCAACATTAGGTAAACTAAACAATAAATAAGGAGGAAAAGATATGAAAAAGATATTTGGTTTTACATTCAACGTATGCCTTTCAATATTGGTTTTTGCACTGTTGTTCACATCGTGCGTACATAAGAAAAGAGATATGGGCAAGGTTATAACAAAGGAAATAAAGGTTACGCCTTTCCAAGACCTTAGTTTGTTTTCCAACTCAACAGTGAATATCATTCCCGGCGACACATTTAAAGTAGTGATAAAAGGCAAAGAGAAGTTGATTGCTAACGTAAGCGCAAAGGTTGAGAACGGCGTACTGACAGTATCTGATACAAGGGAACTCTTCTCTAATAGAAACGAATTAAACTTCGGAAATTTTACAAGAGAAGACTATTTTACCGACATTTACATCACAATGCCCACCCTGCGCAACATCCACCAAGAGGGTAATTCATCTATAAACATCAACAAAACGATGACAGGAGACAGCATTTACATCGATATGCTTGGCAATTCCGACCTTAATATTGCAGGACTTACAGCGAAAAGCATAAAGATGAATGTTCAAGGAAATGCCAGTGTAGACTTGGCACACTTAACTGTAGACCGCACAAATGTGGACGTCTTAGGCAATGCGTCAATGGATTTAATGTTCGATTTAGGCGGCGATGTAAACTTAGGTATGCAAGGAAACGGTTCTGTAACGCTCACAGGTGTAACTCGTAACCAACCTGTTTACAAGATGCAGGGCAACGGAAGTGTAAACGACCGCACTACTCGTGCACAGAAATAATAAAGTAAAGAACTTGTAAAACATTAGAAACAAAACTATAATATGGAAAATTTCAATATACAACGATTCGGCAATGTTTGCTCAAGACTCGTAATGATTAGAAAAAAAGAATACTTCAAAATGTTCTTAGGATTAATGTTGGCTTTCACTTTATGCTGTGTATTAGCTTGTAACCCTTTCCATTTAGAAGCCCTTAGCGATGAAGATTGTAAGCTTGCTTTCCTCAAAATATCAGGTTTCATTGGCGTTTTTTCAGTTATATATGTAGTTCTTAGTGGCGCAATTATTATCAGCGACTTGAAGACAAAGCAACAAAGAATAGACGAACTTGCATTACCAGCCACCAATCTTGAGAAGTTTGTGGCACGTGTAATAGGTTCTACCCTTCTTGCAGTAGTAATTTTGGTAGTTGCTTTCTTTGTAGCTGACCTTCTGCAAATGCTCATCAATATGTTGCTGCACAAGGGAACGTTTGCCTCAATAACCGTAGCGGTGAAGGATACAATAATGAAAACAAGAGACTTTGATATTACACCATTCCAGCATGAAACCGCTATGGCGACATTAATATCAACGTTGCTCTCCTTCTTAGGTGCCAACACTACTTACGTTCTGGGTGGTATGCTGTTCAGAAAGTCGGCGTGGCTGAAGACTTCCTTAGCACTCATCCTCCTTGCAATCATCGTTTTCAGTTTGTTTGTTGGCTATGCTTACCTCGTTTACAAGTACACCGACTACGTGGTATATATCCCTGAGTGGGTATCTAATAGTTGGTTTTCTGTAACGTTCAACATCGTTCAAATAGTGGTTTGCTACTATTTTGCTTACCGCATCTACTGCAGACTGCAGGCTATCAATACTCGCTGGCTAAATATTTAAACAGTTATTGCTTGTGGATAGGGCTGTTCGCAGCCCTCCACAATCTCCTCTCTCAACTTTAAAAGAAAGGATTTAATTATGAATTTCAATAGTAACAAGGCTATATACGAGCAGATGGCAGACCGCCTATGCGACGAGATAATTGCCGAAAACTACAAGGCAGACGACCGAATACCCTCAGTAAGGGAGTATGCCATTATGTTGGAGGTGAACACCAACACCGCTGTAAAGGCGTATGAGCTACTCGCCCGCGAGGAAATAATCTACAACAAGCGAGGCTTAGGCTACTTCGTGTCGCCCAACGCACGCACGCAGATACTCGCCCAACGCAAGGACGAGTTTGTAAACGAGATGTTGCCAGAGGTTTTCAGACAGATGGCACTGCTCGAAATCGATATAAAGGACATCGAAAAAATGTGGAACGAAACGCACACTTCGTAGCGTAAACAGAATATGACGTCATTTTCTACCAAATATGACGTCATATTTGCTGAAATATGACGTCATATTTAAAAAGAACACATAATCAAACAGGCATAACCTACTTTAAGCATTGAAAAACTTGCTGCTTATAAAAAATATTTATAATATTGCAGTGGAATAAGAATATAACAACAAAATAACAATTTAAAACATGAAAAAGAGAACATTAATAGCAGCCTGCCTGTTGGCAGGAATGTCTGTAAATGCACAAAACTTCTCGTCAGGTATCGACAAGAAAAACATGAACCTGAACGTGAAACCCGGCACCGACTTCTACCAGTATGCAGCCGGAGGTTGGCTGAAGAGCCACCCATTGGACGCTGAACACACCAGCAACGGTGCCTTTGTAGACCTCTTCGAGGAGAACCAGAAGCGCATTCAAGAGCTTATCTTGGAATACGCAAGCAAGCCACAGCAGCAAGGTACGCTCGGACAAAAGCTCGGAAGCCTCTACAATATGATGATGGACAGCGTACGCTTGAACCGTGAAGGCTGGGCACCGCTGAAACCAACACTCGCCCGCATCGCTGCCATCAAGAACAACAAAGAATATCAAGTTGTTACAGCACAGCTCGACCGCCACGGAGAGAACACGATGATGTACGGAATTGGCGTAGGTGCCGATATGCGCAACGCATCTATGAACATCGTTTCTATCGGTCAGGGCGGTTTAGGTATGGGCACACGCGACTACTATCTGAACGACGACCCACAAACCGTAAAGGTTCGCGAAGCCTACAAAACCTATATGAAGAACCTCTTCAAGATGGTAGGCAACGACGAAGCCACAGCAGCGAAGAAGGTGGAAGCCATCATGGCAATCGAAACACGCATCGCAAAAGCCAGCTATTCGAACGTTCAGCTCCGCGACATCGACAAGAACTACCACAAGATGAGCTACAACGAACTCGTGCTGAACTTCCCTGGCATCGACTGGGGCAACGTATTCCTACAGACAGGCTTCCCTCCTTTCGATGCAGTAGACGTTGGTCAGCCTGAGCCAATACACGAAGTAGAGAAGATTCTCGCTGAAACAAAACTCGACGACCTCAAGGCATACGCCGAAATAAAGGTTATCTCGGGTGCATCAAGCCAGCTCAGCGATGCCTTCCGTGCTGAAAGCTTCAAGTACAACAGCGTGGTAAGCGGTGCGCAACAAGACCGTCCACGTTGGAAGCGTGCAGTAGGCACAGTGTCAAACGTATTCGGTGAAGCTGTCGGCAAGCTCTATGTAGAGAAGTATTTCCCCGAAAGCAGCAAGCAACGTATGATAGAACTCGTGAAGAACTTGCAGGAAGCATTGGCACAACGCATTCAGGAAGCAACATGGATGAGCGCAGAAACCAAGGCACAGGCTAAGGACAAGCTCGACAACTTCATCGTAAAGATTGGCTATCCCGACAAGTGGCGCGATTACAGCGGACTGCAAATCGACGAGAAACTCTCACTCTACGAGAATATGCAGAACGTAAGCGAGTTCTTCCTCCAAGACGAATTGAACAGAAAAGTGAACAAGCCAGTAGACAAAATGGAATGGGGTATGACACCACAGACCATCAACGCCTACTACAACCCTACAACAAACGAAATCTGTTTCCCTGCAGCTATCCTCCAGCCTCCATTCTTCGACCCAGAAGCGGACGATGCAGTGAACTACGGTGGTATCGGTGCAGTAATCGGACACGAGATGAGCCACGGCTTCGACGACCAAGGTTCACAGTTCGACAAGACAGGTAACCAACGCGATTGGTGGACTCCACAGGACAAGAAGAACTTCCAAGAACGTTCAAAAGTATTGGTAGACCACTTTGGCAAGGTAGAAGTTGTGAACGGAAAGAAGGTGAACGGCCAACTCACATTGGGCGAAAACATCGGCGACAACGGCGGTTTGAACATCGCATTCCGTGCTTTGCAAAACAGCATGAAGAAGAAACCACTGAAGGTATTGGACGGTTTCACACCCGAACAACGCTTCTTCCTCTCTTGGGCACGTGTATGGGCAGGCAACGCTCGCCCAGAATACTTGGAGTACGTCATTACCGTAGACCCACACTCTCCTAACATGGCACGTGTGAATGCTGCACTCCCACAAATCGACGCGTGGTACGACGCATTTAAAATCAAGAAGAGCGACAAGCTCTTTATCCCTGCAAAGAAGCGCGCACAGATTTGGTAAGCAACGCGAAACCCACAGCAGCAAGTCGCTGACAAGCTGCTAAGGCAACATGATAAAATCCCTACAAACAGACTCAATGCTGATTGTAGGGATTTTTTGTGCACCATACAAACAAGTCGAGTACCCACCAGAGGTATCTGGCAAAAACAAGAAAAATTTGTAAAGATAATTCTGTTAAAAAGTGATAACTACGCTTTGACATTGCGAAAGCGGCTCTTTTGCGCTGCAAAACCTACGCTTTTACCGTGCAAAAC
>ENA-OWLL01000465-OWLL01000465.1-metagenome-genome-assembly--contig:-NODE-465-length-10799-cov-5.279598_pt1 | contig 10799 bp, 10 predicted proteins | sample MGYA00245347_ERZ651098 | MGnify/ENA primary metagenome ERZ651098 (study PRJEB26857, sample SAMEA4031767) | metagenome | biome: human; feature: oral; material: saliva | place: Philippines | collected 2014...
CGCTACCGTAAGCGTGTTACAATGATTATTGTTGGGGTTGGAAAGGTTCTTTACCCCTCACACTTGGAAAGGTTGTGTGATATTTATGTCTCGTATTTCGATTAGCGAAGCGGCTCCCGCTGGTGGTTTCTTCTCTCTGTCCAAGTATGGTAACAGTGAGGCTCTGATCTTTGTTCCGCGCGTGTGGAAGGGGCCTGTCTCTTCTCGGTGGGGTGAGCGTGATGCGATTGAGGGTGATTTCTTCGTGTTCCCTGACACGGCTAGTATGGTCGCTATGAATCCTGAAGAGTTGATGAATGTTACTTGTACGGATACTGCGATTACTCGTATTGCTCGCGATTATATGGGTAAGGTTATTGGCCCGTTCCGCGCTGAGAAGATTACGACAAAGAATGGTAATCCCGCGTGGGTGCTTCACGAGTTGCCTGAGGGGAATAAGGGCGTGAAGGAGTGTATTGAGTTGGCTGATAGTCTTGCTTCTACGTTGGAGAAGGCTGAGGCTGGTGAGGATGATATGCCCGCCTACTAGCCTGTAACCGCTTTTTGTCTTTGTGTCTTTTGAGCTTCTCTGCCGTGCTCCCACAATCATGCTACTGCTACCGTGTGGTTGTACAGGGCCAGCAGCCATCATTTCACCAGATAACATAGGACCGATAACGCCTACCACTTTATCTTTAGAAATAACTTTGTTCATAGCATTGATTGCTTCGTTTTTATCACCTTTAGTATCTTCAACGAGCAAATTAATTTTTACATTGTTAGCGTCTGCATTGATTTCGCTAACGGCCAATTCTGCGCCAGCTTTGATAGATTCGCCATACGCAGCAGCACCGCCTGTTGTCGTTGTTAACAATGCGATTTTAGCTTCATTATTATTTGCATTACCTGCATCTTTATTGCTACCACAACCAGCAGCAACCGCCATTACACCAGCAAGGCCAAAAATGGCTGCTTTTTTTAACATGGATTTATTCATGTTACACCCTTCCTTTAATCACAATAACAGCAAATATAATAGTATAAATTATATATACTTCTATATTATGAAATATTTTTTATGTTTGTCAATCAAATCATGTATATCTTCTATAGAATTCAGATATACACCTTATAATTTTTATTTATTATGCTAATAATTCTGAAAAATGTTCCCATTTCTCATACAACTTTTGTAAGTTGCTTTCCGTATCTGAAAGCTGCTTAGATATGTTTTCCATTTCCTCTAAATCTTGTTGGACTACAGGATTTGCTAATTGTACTTCATACATTTTCATGGTCGCCTCTAATCTAGCAATTTCTTCTTCCACTTCAGCTAATTGCTTTTCAACCATGTATGTATTTGTTTTTTTCTTAGGTTCATCAGATGGAGATGTAGAAATGGTTTTAGCTTCAGATTTCACATCTTCCTTAGCTACTTCTTCTACTACTTCTGTAAGAGCAGCTATATCCTGTTGCTCTTTTAATTTCTCTTTATAGTAAGAATAATTACCTAAGTATTCAGTAAGACCTTTATTCTCTAATACCAATGTTCTTGTAGATACTTGATCTAAGAAATACCGGTCATGGGAAATAATAAAACAAGTGCCACCGAATTGTTGTAATGCCCGTTCGACAATTTCACGGGTAGGTACGTCTAAATGGTTAGTAGGTTCATCGAGAATGAGGAAATTATCACCTTGTAAGAATAATTTTAACAGAGCTAAACGCGCTCGTTCACCACCTGATAAATCACCTACCAGTTTAAATACATCATCACCTTTAAATAGGAATGAGCCTAGTACATTGCGAGCTTTTTCTTCGGTAAAATTATAATTATTGATAATCTCATCTACCACTTGCCATCGATCGTGTAATTCTTCATGTTCTTGTGAGAAATACCCCACTTGGACACGATTGCCAATATCGATATGCCCTTCTATAGGGAATAACTCCCCTACAATAGCTTTCACCATCGTAGATTTACCAGCCCCATTAGGGCCAATCAAGGCAACAGATTCGCCACGTCGAACAACCATAGATACATCATCAATGATTGGATCATCTGTTTTGTAGCCAATAGACACATGATCGAGTACAAGTACCTTATCAGCGCTCATTGCTGCCGGTGGGAATTTAAAGTCTAATGAATGTGAAGTTTCGGGAGCCTCTAATCGTTCCAATCGATTTAATTGAGATTGACGCCCCCTCGCCATCTTAGACTTAATACCAGCGCGATACTTATCAATATACTCTTCTGTTTTCTTAATATATTCTTGTTGCTTTTCATAAGCAATCGTATCTGCTTTTAAACGTTCTTCTCGTTGTGCCACATAGCGACTATAATTACCGCGATATGTTGTGGCCTTGTGATGATCTAGTTCTACTACACCAGTAACGATGCGGTCCATGAAATACCGGTCATGGCTGACGATCAGAATGCCACCTCGATAGGATGATAGATAACCTTCTAACCACTCCAACATTTCCATATCCAAATGGTTTGTCGGTTCGTCGAGGAATAAAAAATCTGGTCTCCGCACTAAGGCCTTTGCCAAATTAATACGCGTTTTTTGTCCCCCTGAAAATGCATTAGCCGGTTTATATAGATCTTCATCTGTAAAGCCTAGGCCATATACTATGCGTTTTGTTTTTTGTTCATAGTCGTAGCCACCAAGCCATTCCAAACGATTTTGTAGATAATCTAATCGTTGTAAATCACTTTCACTAGCTTCATGAGTCTCTAGATATGCCGTTAACTCTTGTAATTTATTTTCTAATGCATGAACATCTTCCCAAGCTTTTTCTATTTCTTCAGCTAAACTAGCATCACCTAAATTAACATCTTGTTGCAAATAGCCAATGCTTGCCACAGGAGACATTACAACTCGGCCTTCATCTAATTCCTCAATACCGAGGATACATTTCAATAGTGTTGATTTACCAGCCCCATTAGGGCCAACCAAGGCAATTCTATCGCCTTCTTTTATTTCAAAGGACACATTGGAAAACACTTGGCGCACCCCAAATGATTTTCCTAGGCCGATCATTCGAATGCGTTCCATTCAATACCTCCTTTATCATTCCGTAACTATTATTATACCACAGTCGCTTTCACCAAAATGACCATTTCCACGCTATCCTTTGTCTTCCGGCTATGTCTAAATAATTTACCTAATAAAGGAATATCACCGAGTACGGGGATTTTCTCAATCTGTTTTTGATCACGATTATCCATTAAGCCACCGATAACCAATACTTCCCCCGGTTGCAAGCGCACTCTCGTCTGTGCTTGTCGACTAGTTATTTTATAGGATTTTAATTCAGATACCATAATGGGTGAGCTTACCTCGGCCCGTATAGACGTATCAATGGCACCATTTTTTGTAACAATAGGTGTATAATCAAGTTTTATCCCCACCTCTTCATAGTGAATCGACCTCTTTCTTTCACCATTAGAAATTGACTCTTCTATAACAGGAATTCGCTCACCTATTAAAATATGTGCGGCTTCACCATTTAAGGCCATAATGGAAGGGGTTGCAATAACAACTGCCTTTCCCGATGTTTCTAAAAGGCTAAGCTCAGGTTTAACAAAAAATTTATAAGCTTCCCCATCTGGAGCTTTTCCAAAAGAAATAGCACCATAAGAATTTGTCTTATCCTTACCATGGCCGGTTAAACTCAGCCAGGACCATCTAAATCCCGTCTCCTTCGTATAGGAATGCTCCATAGCCATAATGGTAGCTTCCAAGCGCACTTGTTTCATATCTCTATCTACAGATTGAATGATAGAGTTTACCCCTTTTTCCTCGTCTCCTGTTACATTTAATACAATCTGATTCGTTTCCTTATGCACAGCGAACTTTCCATTAGGTACTACTGTTTTTATGACAGATTCTAGCGATGTCGATGATGCCATCTTTGGTTCTACTACCACTACATGACGATGTTCCTTAGCACCAGAATGCCCTGTAACGGTTACCACGCCTTGATCATCCTGTATATCAAAATGATACATATCCCCTAAATGATGTAGCATATCTAATGGTGACTTACCGTGTATCGTTCCTGTCACAGTTCCGTTCAATGTGTTAATACCAAGTATATCCATTTTATAACTACGACTGATGGCCTCTACCACATCGGACAAAGGCGCCTTGCTAACCGTCATACTATATGTATTTTGACCTGACTCAGATTGTTGTACATGTATCGATTCTTTCGCCCATACACAAGGATTTTCTATTACACCTAAGAGTAAAACTATAATCATGATTCGCCAATAGATACACATCGTACATTGCCTCCTTCATCAAGGGTTACACCATTTTCATCTACATTAATTACCTTTACACCATGCCAAGAATCACCTTCCATAACAACAGTAGATTCTGTGCCACTGCTTAAAATTACAGCCCATTGAGGGCCATGTATTACGCCATTAACATGAATTGTTTTCTGCTTATTATGTTTTGTTGTAACTGGTTCTGCACTAGAACTGCTATCTTGGTCTACTTTCTTCTGACTATGTCTCCGTTTACCTTGTTTTACCTTTGATGAATCATCTTTATTATTTAGGTTCTGCTGATCTTCACCTCTATGTTCTTCATCCATCATATGTATTGGTGCTGCATTGCTTTTGTCTAATGATTCGCCTAATACCTCACGCCAAGAAAGAGCTCGCAAGTTATTACTCGTACTGTATAACAATGTTGTTTCATGAGATGTATCTTCTGATTTCGACCTTGCCGTTGAATCAGGCTCCATCTGGACATAATCAGCCTCGGGTGTATAAAATATGCCCCAACCAATTGCTATTCCACCTAATACAAACAATACACCTAGACTCTTCTTGTATCGTTTACATTGAGTCACATAAGGATACAATTTTTCTCGTAAACGTTCCTGTATGTTCATTCATCAGGACTCCTTTCACATAGTAGAATTAAAATATCTATCTAGTATCAGTATGCAACACAAATATACATAAAAAAAGGACACTAATAGTCACCCCCGTGACTATTAGTGTCCTTTACAAATCATACAATGTATGATAGCAATTATTATTTTTTCATAGCTTGAAGTTTTGGACCAATCAACCGTTTATAAACTTCAACACCAGGTTGATCAAAGGCATCAACACCAGCTAAAATTGATTCAAAATACACAGCCCAACAATGCATGAACATAATTTCCCCTAAATGAAATGCATTTAATGTTGGTACAGATATTGTCATATTAAAACGATTATCTATCGATAGGGCCTCACGATTCGCGTCGAGTGCGCTATTTAAAATATCGCTAATAGGAATATCACCAATTGCATCAAGTTTATCGTACTCACTATATAAATTTGGAACAACTAATGATGTATTCCAATCTCGTACCTTAATAAATTGAACCACCTTATTAAGACGCCCCTCTTGATGCTCTTGCACTTGCGCGTGCATATCCATCGTGCCTACTGCAGGAACGGGTGTACGACCATAAGGAAGACAGGTATTACTCATTTTACCTAATGATTCGGATAAGAGCTGTACATACCAATCAGATAGTGAATGTAGAGACTCACCATAAGGCATGAATACCTCTATAATACGTCCATATCGCTCAGATGCAATATATTTCAATAATGCACTAAATAGTGCAGGATTTTTATAAACATCCTCTTCTTGGCAAGCCATATCCATCGATGCAGCACCGGCTAAAAATCCTTCAATATCAAATCCCACAAGAGCCGCTGTAACAAATCCTACCTCAGTAAAAACGGAGAATCGGCCTCCTACACCATAAGGAACGGAGAATGTTCTCCATTGATGCTTGATAGCCATATCATGAAGAATAGTAGGATGTGCCTCATCATTTGTTTCTGTAACGACGGTAACTTCATAATTAATATGATGATCCTCTAGTGCTTTTTGAAGAATCATAAAATTAGCCATCGGTTCAATAGTGGAACCAGACTTTGATGTAACTACAAGCATAACTTTATAGTCACTACCCTTTTCATCGGCCTGAGATACTAAGGTTTTGATAAGCCCTTCTAAGTATGGACCATCTACATTAAAACCAGCAAAATAAAATCTCGGATAGCCGTTGCGTTCTTCATCAGTATAGTTATTCCAAAATGAACCACATTGCACATCAAAGAGTACCTTACTACCTAGATAAGACCCACCGATGCCAATAGAAACAACAGTATCAATACTTTTACGAGCATAGTCACCCAAGTCATGTAAACGGTCCATCATGTCCGGTGTATTGATGCCGTTTTCTGATATATATGGCAACTGATAAAACAAGATTGGTTCTGGCTGACCATCTTTAGATAGGTGGCCTTCTTCATAACCTGTGGATCGCAAAATATTGGTATGACGCCATACATTTTGAATGGCCCGTTCAAAGTTTTGTATGTCCCTTGCCTGTATGCAGCTTTCATTATAGATATTGTTATAATCTAGCTCAAATCCAGAATCTAACTGTAACATCAAGTATCTCCTTTATGCACCAATCCAACCATAGCCATAACCAATACCAAATACGGACCAAAGAATAGCGATGGGAATCAATAACTTAAATTTCAATTTTGCTGTTTTATGATGACATACTACCATGCCCAATAAAGCGCCTAAACCACCAAAGGCAAAGGCTAAAAATAGCAATGTAAATTCAGAAATCCGCTCATACCCCTTTATAGCGGATAACTTATCATATCCATATATACAAAAGACAATAAAATTCCATACGGTCATAATAATCAGAAAATACGTTTCACTCATAATCCTATATTTATTTCCCCTTAAAATATGAGAAGGTATCACCCAATCCAAGATTTAAACTAACAGTAGCTTCAAATCCAAAATCCTTTTTTGCTTTTTTATTACATAAGCGAGAATGGCGTATATCTCCAACCCGCTCTGCTTCATAATTAGTTACAATTTCTTTACCACTGATAGATGCAAAATAGCCTACCAATTCATTGACAGATGTACTCGTATTGGTAGAAATATTATAAATTCCTGTTAAGTCAGGATGATTCATAGCTTTAATATTAGCCTCAACTACATCAGCTACATATACAAAGTCACGTGTTTGCTCACCATCCCCAAAAATGGTAAGCGGCTTATCCTCATTAATGAGGCGGTTGAAAATACTGATTACACCGCCTTCTCCACCATCCCCTTGACGTGGCCCATATACATTAGCATATCTAAAGCATACTGTTTTTAATCCAAAAGCTTGTTCATAAATACGTAAATATCCTTCAGCGGTCAATTTTGTAAGGCCATAAAATGATGTCGGTTTACCAGACATGTCTTCTGTGAGTGGTAATGTGTCGAGATCACCATACACTGCAGCAGAGGATGGCATTAGAAAATGTGAAACATTATGCTTTCTAGCTGCTTCGAGCATATTAATTAATCCCATTAGATTCACATCACAATCCATCTTAGGATTTTCCATAGATGCAGGTACCATCGTTTGTGCCGCTTCATGAAATACCACTTGAGGTTTAAAATCTGCAAAAATAGATTCTATGTTAGCGTCTCGTACATCCATTTCTATGAATGTTGCTTTTGGATTAACAAATTCTCGTACCCCTGTTGTAAGATTATCGATTACCAATACTGTATGACCTAATGCTATGAGTCGATCGACCAGATGGGACCCTATGAATCCGGCGCCCCCCGTTACACAAACGCGCATTGTTTTCCCCTTTTAGATTATTTACCTATCGCTGCCCCTGCCTTTGCGAGTTGGTCAGCCATTTCATTATATGTATCACCAGTATGAGCATGTACCTTGTGAAAGTATACTTTCACATGTGGAAATATACGTTCACAAAATGCTGCATATTCATTGGTTAATACATTATTTCGTTTCCACTTCTTCGTGGCCCACATTTCAATCCCCATATAATCATAATATAAGGAGCACTTAGAAATCCCATGAGTTAAAGCATATTCCATAACGTGCTTGGCCGCTAATAACTCACCAGACACATTCCAAAATTCTGTATATTTTGCATCCCGGGTACCGAATGAAAATGTTTCTTTATTTCCATTTAGAAACATAATACCACCGGAACCTACAGACTGATTATATTTATCATAACTGCCATCGATATATGCAATTAAATGATTGGTTTCTGAGAAATCAGGAGCTATAGATTTCTTTGTATGGTTTGTTTTAGACGTTTTTGATGATGCTAGATAATCACCAATACTCATACCTTCATCACCTATAAAAGCCTGGGCTTCTGACTTAGTGGGAAACGATTTATAAATAGCCCCACCAAAGCCTTTAACCTGTTTTTCACAATCGCTCCAAGTTTCATAAATACCTGGCGTACGGCCTGCTTTTACAGCATAAAATTTCTTCGCCATACAACCTCCTAATGCTTCATGGTAAGCGGTACAAATTCAGCATTTACTACAGATTGTAAATCTTGTGGATTAACATGCATCTGCATGCCTCGTAAACCAGCACTAACATATACAGCCTCTTGAGCTTGCATCGTTTCATCAAAATATGTAGGAAATAGCTTTTTCATACCTACCGGCGAGCAACCACCCCGTAAATAACCAGTTATACCTAATAAGTCCTTAACATGAATTAATTCAACTGATTTATTACCACTGACACGAGCAGCCTGTTTCATATCTAGTTCTTCAGCTACAGGAATACAGAATACTACATATCCTGTTTTATCACCCTTGCCAACTAAAGTCTTAAATACTTCTTTTTCATCAAGACCTAGTTCATCAGCTACATGAACACCCTGACCTCGTTCTTCAGACCATTCATATTCATCAATCGTATATGCTATGTGATGAGTATCTAATATGCGTAATGCATTTGTTTTTTTATGCTTTTCCTTACTCATACAAGAGCCTCCTATTTATTAACAATTTTATTTATATTCTTTAATTCAATGCGTAAAGTACCATCATCATTAGTTTTAATTTCGATAAACTCCCGATTTTGCATATATTCTACAGGGAACGAAATTTCTATGCCAGTATCGGTTTTAATCTTATGATGTTCGCCTACCTTCGTAGCAAATTCACGATTTACCGGTAAAGGCCGCATCATATCCTGTTCAGCTAACTCCTTTTTAGCCGCTTCTTGTTGAATGGGGTTAGACTTAAATACCTCTTCCACAATACGAACAGGATTAACCGTATCAGATACTTCTGCATTTTTAGCAATCATAGACTTTGCCATCGTCAGCTCTGCTACACCATCGGATTCGTGCGCTTGAGCCACCTTATCTATAATGGTTTTTACCTTTTTAACAGTATCCCTAGATGATTGATCTGTACCAAGTTGTAACACCTTATCTGCTAAGATATAACAAACTTCACCGTCATATTCACCTTTTGGTTCAAAGATACGAACAGATAAATCCAATGTATTTATGGCAATAAAAGCTCGCAACTTTTGTGTCGGCATCGGTAGTACTGCCTTATGTGGTACAAGTTCTGTCGATAAGGATCCATCATCTTCACTAAACAATTGATGCGTAAAGGCATCATGAGCCTGACATAATAACATACAAATATAGGATGTGTCTGTCACCACATCGCATACGATAGTATCAATGACAACGCCTACTGTGGCTTGTTTCATATAGTCAAAGGTCTTCTCCCCTAACTCTTTTGCTAACGTGATAAAGGAGATTTCACCAGATTTATATTCACCGATTCGCTTTCCCATAGGGCTATGTGCATGTAACGTCCCTGTTCTCGCACCAGGATCTTTAAAAGCTTTCGTTACATGTCCTGCAATATAGTCATGTATGTCTTGCTCACCTATTTTTAATTCATGTTCAGAATAGACCGCTAAAGATGATGTAAAATCAAAAATCTCTAGGGCTGCTTTATTAATTTGCATGATAACTCCTAAAGGATAAAAATATTACTCTTTATTATACCATTCTTTTAGCAATTCTTTGTCTATTTTTGAACAATCTGTTAATGGTATGGCATCAATATATCGTAAATATTTAGGTTGCGCCTCATGAGGAATAGCTCTACGCACATCGGATTCTACCTCAGACACTGTAACGCCCTCTGCAGGTACGATAAAGGCCACAACCTCTTCTCCACGCAATGAATCAGGTACCCCAATGACAGCAACATCCTCTACTGTTGATAATACTTGTAACTGAGATTCTAAATTTAATACAGCAACCTTATAGCCACCGCGATTAATAATGTCCCCATTACGACCATCAAATATAATGTAATCTCCACACCAATGGCCCTTGTCACCAACTGTTACCATCCCATCAAGTCCGCATATACCAAACCGTGTGGATACATAAATATAATCATCTTTTATGTCAACAGTGACTCCTGGAAATGGACGACCTACGGTACCAGGATACATATGCCATTCTTCACCAGTACAATGGCTAATATAGTTTAGCTCTGATGCTCCATAGTACAGAATGAATTCCATCGTTGGATATAGCATGTGTAGAGAATGTAATAATTCTCTATCTACAACTTGTGAGCCTGCAATAATATATTGTACACAAGAACAAGTACTGCTATTCCATCGTAATAGTAAACGCAGTTTTGTAGGCAACATATAAATATGAGTGCATTGATGGGAATGAATCAATGATTGCCATCTCTTCGGTTGCATTTTATCACTCGTTACGATTTGACCGCCAGCCCATAAGACAGCTAACATCATATTCGTATTGCCTGTAAAACTAAAACTGCCATGTACAAATATACGCGTAGCATGATTAATATGAAAGATATCATTTTGTATATCAAAATAATCAGCCCAGGATTTTTCAGTTC
>ENA-OWLL01000467-OWLL01000467.1-metagenome-genome-assembly--contig:-NODE-467-length-10765-cov-5.051634_pt1 | contig 10765 bp, 4 predicted proteins | sample MGYA00245347_ERZ651098 | MGnify/ENA primary metagenome ERZ651098 (study PRJEB26857, sample SAMEA4031767) | metagenome | biome: human; feature: oral; material: saliva | place: Philippines | collected 2014 | study...
TAACGTACTTGTCCAACCACCTGTCACAGTAGGTCTTGAGTTACCTAATACCTACGGTCAAGTGAGTTGATAATACCATCTTCGTTGATATCCTCCCAGCATACATCACCTGGCTCAATAGGTTTCCATCCTGTTGAGTTCTTATAAAGCACTCCTGTCTGTGGGTTTACCTCATCAGCAAGTCCAGGACCATACAATTTCGCAATATTATCAATACGCTTATTAGCATGTGCCTTTACATCATCCCAATCTTTGAAGATATGGTCTTGACTGTAACCATAGAGTTCTCCGAGTGTTCCACCCTCACGATAACCACCTATCCACTTGGTTGGTGTCTTACCATCAGCGTCAACCTTACCCGCAGCAACCTCAACTCCCTGCAGCTGATTGAATGGTCGGTCGCTCTTAGGAAGCTGAACAATCGTATTCTTTACAGTAGAGAGATTGAAAGAGAGATCCCAACGGAAGCTGTTCCTTAGGTGAACAGGGGTTGCACGTACTTCCATCTCAAATCCCTGATTGCGCAACTTACCCAAGTTCGTCTGGATTGAGCTGAAACCTAAGTAAGAGGGGAGGTTCACACTCTGAAGCAGATTACTTGTGTTACGAACGTAGTAATCGAGAATCAACGACAAACGATTCTTAAAGAAACCGAGGTCAAGACCCGCTTCGAAGGTATGGCTCTGCTCCCACTTCAAGGCTGTATTCACAAGCGACTGGTCGAAGAATGCCGTGTTGCCATGATAATTTGAAAGCTGACCATAGACACCATAGATATAGAAGTCGCCTATTCCACTCACATTACCATTACTACCATAGCTGATACGTGGTTTGATGTTGCTGATGAAGTTTGACAGCTTAGACTCTTTCCAGAAATCCTCTTCCATCATGTTCCAGCCCAAAGAGATACCAGGGAAGAAGCCCCAACGATTGTCCTTCAGCTTGGAATTACCATCATAACGGAAGGTGAACGTAAGCAGATACTTCTGTTTGTAATCATAGTTGAAACGTCCGAAGAGCGACTCAATACGGTTACGTGACGTAAAGGACTTAGGCTTATCATCCTTATCAGCACCAGCATTAAGCGTAGGAATATCATCTGTTGGCGAATTCTTTGTAGAAGCATTCATCCAGAAGTAATTATAATCATAATACTCTGCTCCCATCATGAAATCAACATTGTGATGCTCAGCAAACGTATTGAAATAATTCAATATTGTATTGAGCTGTATCTGCGTATCCTTAAACATATAGGCGTATGAACGGCGCGTGGTGTTGAGGTTGTTAGGATTGCTCTGTGTATAGTAAGCCTTATTGAAACTCTCCTGCTGATCAAGCACATGATAAACCGAAGCATTGGTTGTCAATGTAAGATGCTTAGGTATCAAAGTCATATCGAAACCCAAATTAAATGTTTCTGAACGTGTCCCGTTGCTTGTCGTGAGCTTGTCATTCCAATACAGATAGTTACCATCAGAACTGCTCCAACCTGGTGCTGGAGAACCATCTTTCAAGTAAGGATTCCATGTAGGACGCTGAGAACGAGTACGATAGAACAGCGAACTCCATGAACCGAAGTAGCTGTCAGGCTTTGTGTACCATGTATATTGCGCTCCTGCACGTACCTTCAGCCAAGGCTTGATTTGATAGTCACCCTTCACACTACCCGTGAAACGACGGAAAGACGTATTGCGAACAACGCCGTCTTCATTGTAATAACCCAATGAAGCTACGAAAGAACCCATGTTGTTACCGCCACTGAAGCTCAGATAATGGTCCTGTGTGAGCGTCTGCTTATGGTAAATTGCATCCTCCAACTGACCGCTATAATCCTTGAAAAGAAGTTTTGAACCATCTTCTGGTCCGTAATAAGGGTCGTCCATAAGCTGCCAGCCCTCCTCAGCAAGTAGTCGCTTATGCTCGGCATTCGTCTCATCGTAATACATCACATCGGTACGTGGCTTGTAATGTGTGTATCCCCAGCCCGAATATCCATTCTGCGCATCAACATCAGCAGCCTTGCCGTGTCCTTTCATAGCATTGGTATAACGCTTGAAACCCATTCGGTTATAGTAAAGATAATCGCGGGCATTCATGAAGTCATAGTCGTTACGCTTGAAGTTCACACCAAGCTTCATGCGATAATTGATACTGGAAGTTCCACTCTTCGCACGCTTCGTCGTAACAAGGATTACACCTCCGTTTGCTCTCGCACCGTAGATAGCTGTTGAGGCAGCATCCTTCAACACTTCAACCGACTCAATATCAGACGGGTTAATCTCTGACAAAGTACGCTCAACACCATCAACAATAATCAAAGCTGGCGCACTTCCTGTAATAGAAGCACCACCACGCAAAGTGATTGAAGGAGCCGTACCAGGCTGACCAGAGGTGTTGACAACCTGAAGACCCGTCACACTACCCTGCAAGGCACTACCTACATTAGAGAAAGCTGCGGCATCCAGCACCTTATTATCCATCTTAGAGATAGCCGTTGTCAACGTTGCACGCTTCTGCTGACCACCATAACCCGTCACGATAAGTTCGTTAAGGGCATGCTGCTCCTCCTTCAACTTCACCTTAATTTCCTGACCATCCCATTTCACTTCCTTTGTATCCATACCAATGTAGCTGATAACAATAATACTTCCGGAAGGAATATTCGACAACGTGAAACGACCATCTAAATCGGTAGCAGTTCCATTACTTGTACCCTTCACTTGAACAGTGGCACCAATAATCGGCTCTCCCTGTTCGTCAAGGATAATACCTGTGCATCTCCCTGATTGCTGTACGCTTTGAACAGGCTGCTTTGACACTGCAAATCCTTGCGTAGGCATCAAAAATGACACACCCATGCATAACGTAAAACCAATTGGTTTGATGTGTAAAATCATACGCATCTGACTTTTAATAGATAAAGATTATTTAGTTTCCTCCGCAAAACAGTTGACAAAGAGAGTAAAGCCTACTGCAACACGAGAGGTTGAAAATTATTTTACAAAATTATTTTTATTCACGATATAGGTAGCTTCTAACGCAAAGAGAACATAATTCTCCCCTGCCGTAGCATGTTATTTCCTTTTTATTTAATTGTTTAGATTAATATAGGCAAAAGTAAGGACTTTTTTTAGTTGACACAAATTATACTAATAAATATTTTCTAAATAATCCTTAATTTTAATCAATCTAAGTGCAAACGACCTTGACTATCAGATAAAAAGATATTCTTCATTTCTCCACGTTCCCATAACACTAAAATAAGCTTAAGCTATATAAAGATTCTTTTTCATACGCTTTCTTTTTGGACATGCCCTAAAATCACAGATTGAAAACGTAGGCTTATAGCTGATAGGATATGATTCTGTGATTGATGATAGACATAGAGAAGGACTACCAAAAAGCCAACTGAACTGAAACAAGCAAATAGTGCCATATCTCGCCATAACCATGTTCCGTGTCACCCAAAACAAATTTGTTCCTTTGCTTATTTGATTTTGTTCCTTTGTTTATTAGATTATGTAAACTTTTTTCGCATTCCTTAAAAGCTACACATGCTCTTTTGGCTTTGAAAAGACGCCCAATTGGCTTGCAAGAGATGCCCTTTTGAGGTCTTACTAACGCCCTTTTGAAGTCCAACTAAGCACCTTTTGCAAAAGCACTTTGTAACCACCTGATATCATGTTAGTTACCAACCTGCTTTTTACACATCTTTTAGACCGTTTTTTTAAGATTTTTACCTCAAGTTATGTAACAATTTTTCAGATTACTGCCAGCTCTTTACAGACATTAGAAAGAAGAGCTTTCAACTCTCGCAAACACAACGACCACCTGTGCATTTAACGAAAGAGCAAAAAAACAGAGTAACAAGTTCATCTGCTACTCTGTCTTTTAATTATTATTTTGTTAACTCATCAACTTGTTAACTCGTCAACTCGTCAACTAACTTAGAGGACAACCTTGCGTCCCTTCATGACATATACACCATGTGGCAACTGACGCTTGCTACCTGCGCGGCGAACAAGCTGACCATTGAGGTTGTAAATATCATTAGCCTGTGCTTCAGCTTCAGACACCTGAACCTCATTGATACCATTTGCAGAGATGAATGCAGGAGTAAGCAATACATTACCCTTCATTGCCTTAGCAGGGATTGTATACTCTCTATCAGATGTCTTGATAACCTCTGACCACCACTGGCGGTTGCCGACAGCATCAACACCCTTCTCATTGTCGAGGTTGTAACCATACTTGATAGCAACACCACCAACAGAGAAATCAGTATCAGGAGTCAACATCACCTTCAACTCAGTATTAGGTTCTGCAGAGTAGTTCATAGCCTCTGTGAGCTGCTGCGCACCAACTTCTGCCTTACCATGCTCAGCCTTAGCACCAACCTTAACCTTTCCATTAGGAGCCTGTACGTTTACGAGAACATCAACGATGTCACCACCGTCCTTGCGGATTTCGTCACTACCACCTGCATCAAGGTTATTCCAGTCGAGCTTGAAACGCATACGGTAGAGACCTGGATTGAGGTTCTCAGGCACCTTGAAGTAACCCATCCAGTTCTTGATGTTATCATCCTTAGGGAACTGTGTACTCTTGTCAAAACGTTTAGCATTGCTGTTATACCAGCTATACTCGTTTGTGCTATGAGCAGAGAAACTTACAACCTCACACATATCAGTTCTGGTAGGCTTAGACCAGGTATCAAATGTGAGTCCATCAGTTGAGAACTTACCATCATTATTCCAGTCGATGAAAGCATAACCGCTCATCCAAAGACCGTGATAAGAAAGGTATGGACGATAGGTCTGACCAGCTGTAACATTGAATACAACCTCATCGGTCTTATCCAAATAGAACTGCTTGGTGATGCGAGCAGTCAGGTTATTGTCAGGATACTGCTGCAAGTTCTTATCAGCACTTGTTGCAGGGTCATGCTCATAAACACCAACGTGCATTACGTAACGGTCTTCACGCTCGTGCGGAGCTTTCTTGTTGAAGTTAACCTTGTAATGAGGACCCTGCCCTGTTGTATCTGAAGGATCGATGATTTCATCTGGCTTACCTTTCTTAACAGTACGCCATAAGATATTAGAAGCAGTATTCAAGTCGGTTGATACAGAACGAACACCAACCTCGAGAGACTGACCAGCTGACAGAGGAAGATGTGAAACGATAGTTGCCCACTGGGAAGTGCGACCAACCTCAACCTCCTTGCCATTCTTCTTCATAAAGATTTCAAAGTGGTCAATCTTATTGTCGTCATTGAATGAACGACCATACTCATCAACCTTACCATCAACAGTCCAGTAAAGCTTCAAAGTCACATCATTTTCGGTCTCAGAAACCGACTCTGCTGAAACAAACTCTTTGATGTTTGCAGGCTGAACAGTCTCACCGTTGTTCACCTCAAGCTTACCAACCAACAGGTTAGCAGTACCCTTTACACGGAAACCAACACGCTCAATCTTCTTACCAGCCAAATCACTCAAGTCGAGTTCTACCTCACCCCAAGATGCGCCGACAGCGTTCACAGCGTATGTCTTCCACTCATTACCTGCACGAACAAGCAATGAAAGCTCCGCGCTACCTGAGAGTGCTTTAACAACCACCTTAGCCTTTGTTTTTGCCGTAGCAGAGATACTGGTCTTGTAAAGAACAACATCAGCACCATTTCCGTTAGCAGCACCATTCAGCTTCAGGCAAGAGCCACCCACATAAGCGTCCTCGTGTGTGAAAGCTGCGGTAAGAGTCTTATTTACAGTAGTCGTACCTGCATCGTAAATCAACCAGCGATAAGTTGGAACAACATCCTGTGCAGACATGTTATACCAGCCACCAACTGTTGTCTTCACGCCCTTATCGTAATAGAACTCACCGTTACCAACATTGAAGTTTGTAAGGAAGGTGTGGCTTACTGTGGAACGTTCAGGCATCCACTTTGCCAAACCTGGGAAAGTCTGAAGATTATTATCGTAGGTACCTGCATCAGCTTCACCTGTTGGCAGGTTTGCTGGATTGCTATTACCACCAGAGAAGAAGTGCTCCTGCATCTTCTGGTAGTTAGCCTGCCATTCAGAATCCTTGTCACCTCTTGTATGAGAATAGAGCTGGTTGCTTGTGTGCTCACCCCAGCAGATGAGGTTGATAGGAGAATAATTCAACTCGTCCCAGTTACGATTATTGATGCGAGCAATATGCACACCGGCATAGAGGCGGCTTGCATCGCCAATCGTTTTGTCTGCATAGTTGTAAGAATCTTCTGCAGAATTGGTAATAGAACCACCGGAATAATTCAGGAATACCTCATGAATCGGCTCATCCTTTGTTCCATAAACAGCTGCTGCTTGTGTAGCACCAAGACTTGAACTCAATGTATAAATAACAGAACCATAACCTACGAAATTACGTTCCTTTGCCTTCTTATAGAGTGCCTTGTGGAAAGCTACAACATCAGCATCGCCATATCTGTTTGCTTCCCAGTTGTAAACAATGCCATCATGACCGAAGTACAAGAGCGCATTAATCATCGGCTCTACATACTTATAATTACCATTTGCATCCTTCTCAGCAATGAACTTCACCCAAGGTGCATCACTGGCACCACCGAAAGCCTCCTCAAAGAACATCTGTCCCGTCATCAGACGAGCACCGTTCTTGTGAGCAGCGTCAGCCCATGAGCCCGGAGCCTGGAAGAATCCGTGGTTCCATGAACCGAAACTTGCGGTATAGTTCCACATGGTCCACACGTCAGTCTTTCCGAATGTGTTGCCTGGATAGCCATGAGCACCCTGTGAACCATTCCCCATAGGAGTACACATGAACACCTGACGGTCCTTGTAGAGCGAAGGATTGAGGCGGTCGTCTGGATTCACCAGTTCACTGCGACGAACATGGGAACGAATGAACTCGATGTCAGCAGCAGAGACACCGATGCTCTGGAACTCCTCCAAAGTAGGATAGTTACGCCCTGCTTCCTTTGCTTGCAAGAACAACTTCAGAACCGTCTCCGCCGTAACGTTGTCGAACTCGTAGAAGTCCTTTGCACCTGCATTAAGCACGCCCAAACCAAGAAGTGCCGCAAGAAGTAAAGTTTTCTTTTTCATAAATGTTAAGTTTTTAGTAAAATAATATAAGACACAATATAAATGTCTTCTTTGTAAATTAGGTTTTTATTCTTCAAAAAGTATGAGCCGAGGTTGAGGATACCGCAATCAGTATCTCCAGCCCCGGCTCATAAACAATTACTCAAATATCATTTTGAGCCAACAGTTTCCTTAGAGAATAACTTTCGTTGTCTTGTTAGCTCCAGTCTTAACGAGGAACACACCTCTGCCAAGTTCGTTACCACGAACAACTGTTGGCTTAGCCAAGGTCTTAACCAACATACCATCAACAGTGTAGATAGTAGCTGATTGAACACCCTTGAATACCAAGTTACCATTTACAACCTGTACAGAACCAGAATTGTCTTTAGCAACATCAGTAATCTCAGTTACAACGTTCCAGTCCTCCAACTGACCCTTGTCGTGGAGGTCCTTCTCACCACGCTGGTTTGTTTCATCACCAACAATCTCTACATCAATATCCAAGGTGTAACCCTTGTTGTTGTTAGCTGTTGGGGTGAACTGACCTGGGAACCAAGCATCAGAGTAAACAATACGGAGACGGCTCTTACCTACGTGAGCATCTGCAGGAATCTCAATAGTACCTAACAGACCTTCACCTGCAACCAAAGTGAGGTTACCCTTACGGAGTGAACCATGGCGGAAGACGCGCTCGCCATAAGGCTCTGTACCATCCTTTGTAGCATCGTCAAACTTGTACTCAGCCTGACCCTGGATTGTATTGTCATAGAGTGGCAACCACAATGGCTGCTCCTTCATACCCTTACCATAGTTGAATGTACCACTTCCATCGAAGTCCATCCATCCACCTACGAAGCAGTAACGACAGTCGTCCTTGCTTACACCACCATTGATATCAGAACCATTAAAGCCCTTCAATCTGAAAGTAAATGTCTGACCTTGTCTTACTTTCAAAGTCTTATTCTTAACATGGAGGTAGTTCAAGTACTTAGCCTTACCACCCTTATTTGCTGCCTTAAACTCCTCATAAGTCTGCTGGAAGTCGATATCACCTTCAGCACCTGTCGTCTTGAAACGCTGTACGCCACGAAGCTTAAGAGCTGTCTCCCAACCCTGAGCATTTACATCAAGAGATGACTGACCATAAGTACCGAATGGATCTTCCTCTGCATTAGGGTCTTTCTTAAGTTCTTGCCAGAGAATATCTGAATGGGTCTTCAAATCCTTGGAAACAGCTACAACACCGATATAAGGATGTGCAGCATCCTTCACCTGCAAAGCAGGAATTAGAGTAGCCCACTGTGAAGTACGACCAACCTCAGACACCTTACCATTTGCACCATCCTTGAAGAGGATTTCAAAATGGTCGATATTAGCATCGTCATTGTAAACAAGACCATACTCATTAGCATTGGCATTAACGCTCCAATCCAACTTCACATCCATAGTAGATGGAGTCTCGCCGGTCTTCTCGACTTTCAAATCCTTGATAGCTGTTGGAGCAACCTTATTACCATCATTAAGCTCCAATGAACCTACATACATATTGTACTTATTCGTACCACCCTTAACACGGAAACCGATGTTTGTAATCTTATCTGTTGCATTGAGGTTCAAAGCAATGCGATGCTCCTGCCAAGACTTGCCGGTGTTGTCAGGAATCTTATACTCCTTCCAAGCACCATTCACCTTAAGAATAAGATAAAGATCGCTCTCTACTATACCTTCTGCACGTTCACCAGCACCCTTAATAGATACCAAAGCATAATTAGCAGCATCATTTGGTGTGATATCAGTCTTGTAAAGAATAACGTCAGTTGCCTTTGAAGCATCACCCTGCAACTGCAAGCAAGAACCACCATTGTAAGAATCCTTATGAGAGAAGTTTACTGTAAGGGCATTGCTATATGTATCCTGACCTGCATTAACTACCAACCAACGATAAGTTGGAACTACATCCTGCGCAGACATGTTATACCATGCACCGGAAGCCATCTTACCACGATAGTTATAACGGTCACCGTTACCCAAGTTGAAGTTTGTAGCAAATGGGAACTTACCCTGAACCGTTGAACGCTCAGGAATCCAAGTAGAGAAACCTGCAAAAGTTGACAATGGAGGAGTAGAACCAGACCACTCCATCTTGTTACCTTTCTCATTAACAGCAGGTCTGTTCAATGGGTTACGGTTACCACCGCTGAAAGCACGCTCCAGGAATGACTGGTAATTAGCCTGCTGCTCCATAGTGCCTGCACCAGAGTTATAACTCCAGAAACGGCTATCCTTATGCTCACCCCAAAGACAGATATTAACCTCTTTGCCATCCTCTTCATTCAGATCTTCCCAGCCATGATTCATGCCTACAATCCAGAAGCCCTGCCATACACCAGAGGCACCCAGCTTAGGATTATGCCTTTTCGCTACTTCCTGAGTTTGAGAAATATATCCCTCACCATGATAGTTCAACATAGCATCACAAGCCTGCTCGTCTTTATCTGCATAGTGTGCAGCAACGTTACCATCGCTCAACGTTTGACTTGTAGTGTAAAGACCAATATGGAAGTTCTTGAAGCCAGTATCCTTTGCATAAGCATAACAAGCCTTGTGGAATTCCTTACTTGTTTCAGGAGTACCTGTTTCCCAGTTGATATTGATACCGTCTACACCGAAATAGCGGAGCATGTTTACCAATGGCTTAACATACTTATATCCCTTATAACCTGTAGCAGTATTATCAGGAGTACTTGCAAACTTTGTCCATACATAATATGCAGCGTTATCACCATGTGATGCATCGAAGAATACAGTACCACCTAACATGTCACAACCGTTCTTGTGCGCTGCATCAGTCCAAGAACCAGGAACCTGACCAATGCTGTGGTTCCATGAACCCCACATAGCGGTATAGTTCCACAAAGAGAACACATCGCTATGGAAGCTACCAGTAGGATAACCAGCATCACCACCTGAGCCACTGCCCATTGGCGTATTCATCCATAACTTACGACCTGCATAAGTAGAAGGAACGAGACGATTGCTGTTATCAATACGTGTACGCTGCTTCACGTGTGAACGCATAAACTCAAGGTCAGCTCTTGAAATACCTAACTTCATGATTTCCTGATCAGTTGGGTACTGCTCACCTTTTGCCAAAGCATTAGCAAAGACCTCAACCATATCAGTCCAATTAACCTTACTGAAGTCATAAGTCTGTGCGTTAGCAGCAAGAGGGCTTCCACTCAACAATGCTGCCATCAACATTGCCGCTAATGTAGATTTCTTCTTCATAATAATTTAGCTTTTGTTATTATTTAAATTGATTAAAAATATGAATTATTCCACCTCAGTTTCCACTCAGAGAAACTGAGGTGATATCTTAATTGTCTGATTTAGAAGTTTGGTTTATTGACATCCCACCAAAGACGAGTACCCTGCTTGTCAGGTCCACCAAGAGCCTTCAGACCAGTCGCATTGATTTCCTTGAGCGTAGCTGCATCAGTACTTCCAGGGAACGGCAAGCGATGAATCACATCACCCTGTACTAAAGAACCATCGCCGTCAGCCATGTTCAACATCTTGAACAGACGTGGATAGCCAGTACGACGCAGGTCGGACTATCCGATACGAATCGGAAGCACCGCTTGTCAATTTTGTCATAATTTGGTTCA
>ENA-OWLL01000471-OWLL01000471.1-metagenome-genome-assembly--contig:-NODE-471-length-10739-cov-7.329090_pt1 | contig 10739 bp, 6 predicted proteins | sample MGYA00245347_ERZ651098 | MGnify/ENA primary metagenome ERZ651098 (study PRJEB26857, sample SAMEA4031767) | metagenome | biome: human; feature: oral; material: saliva | place: Philippines | collected 2014 | study...
AAGCATTTGAGGCCTCACTGAGGTATTTCGACGGCGACGAATTAGCCGCAAGAGTTTGGGTAAACAAGTATGCAATGAAGGATAGCTTTGGCAATATTTATGAGAAATCGCCTGAAGATATGCACTGGCGTATTGCCAACGAAGTTGCCCGAATAGAGAAAAAGTATAAGAACCCCATAAGTGCGCAGGACGTTTTCGAACTGCTCGACCACTTCCGTTATATTATTCCTGCTGGCAGTCCGATGACGGGTATAGGCAACAACTACCAAATAGCCTCGTTGTCAAACTGTTTTGTGATAGGATTAGATGGCGATGCTGACTCGTACGGTGCTATCTTGCGCATCGACGAAGAGCAGGTGCAGCTGATGAAACGTCGCGGTGGAGTAGGGCACGACCTTAGCCACGTGCGTCCAAAAGGTTCGCCAGTGAACAATTCCGCACTTACTTCTACGGGCTTGGTGCCCTTTATGGAGCGTTATTCTAACAGTACGCGCGAGGTTGCACAAGACGGTCGTCGTGGCGCATTGATGCTTTCGGTGAGCATTAAACACCCAGACGCAGAAGCATTTGTCGATGCAAAGATGGAAGAAGGCAAGGTTACGGGTGCCAATGTATCGGTAAAGATAACCGACAGCTTTATGGAAGCAGCCGTAAACGACAAGCCATTTGTGCAGCAATTCCCTATCAACGCAGAGCAACCTACTTACAGCAAGGAAATATCGGCAAAGAAGTTGTGGGAGAAAATAGTGCACAACGCTTGGAAAAGTGCTGAGCCGGGTGTGTTGTTCTGGGATACCATTATAAGAGAAAGTCTGCCCGATTGTTATGCCGACTTAGGTTTCCGCACGGTATCGACCAATCCTTGTGGCGAAATTCCATTGTGTCCGTATGACAGCTGTCGTTTATTGTCTATCAATCTATACGCTTACGTGAAGAATCCATTCACGAAAGACGCCATCTTCGACTTCGATTTGTTCAGAAAGCATGCTGTTCTTGCACAGCGTATCATGGACGACATCGTAGACCTTGAGATGGAAAAGATAGAGCTTATTATGGAAAAGGTCAAGAACGACCCACAAAACGATGAAGTGAAGCTCGCCGAATACCATCTTTGGGAGAAGATTCAAGACAAGAGCGGTAAAGGTCGCCGAACTGGAGTGGGCATAACAGCCGAAGGAGATATGATTGCTGCCATGGGATTGCGCTATGGAACGGAAGAAGCAACTAAATTCTCGGTAGAAGTACACAAGACATTGGCATTGGCAGCTTACCGTTCTTCGGTAACAATGGCGCAGGAACGAGGTGCTTTTGCAATCTTCGATGCACAGCGTGAAGCAGAAAATCCATTCCTTTTGCGTATGAAAGAAGCAGACGAACAGCTATATGCCGATATGATGAAGTATGGTCGCCGCAACATTGCTTGCTTAACCATAGCTCCTACGGGTACTACCTCGCTGATGACGCAAACTTCTTCGGGCATCGAACCAGTGTTTATGCCAGTTTATACACGTCGTCGCAAAGTAAATCCAAACGATACCGATGTGCACGTAGACTATGTAGACGAGGTGGGCGATTCGTTCGAAGAATACATTGTTTACCACAAGAAATTCTTGGAATGGATGAAAATAAACGGTCTTGATGCTACAAAGAAATACAGCCAGACAGAGATAAACGAGCTTGTGAAACGCTCACCTTATTATAAAGCAACCGCAAACGATGTGGATTGGTTGATGAAGGTACGTATGCAAGGAGCAATTCAGAAGTGGGTAGACCACTCTATTTCGGTAACGGTGAACCTGCCGAACAATGTTGATGAAGCATTGGTGAACAAACTCTACGTTGAGGCTTGGCGTTCTGGTTGCAAGGGTTGTACAATCTATCGCGATGGTTCTCGCTCGGGCGTAATGATTTCTGTGTCTAAGAAAGATAAGAAGAAAAAGAATGAGAACGAAACAAACAAGGACAACGACCTAAGTACTGCGGAAGAAAAGCACGGACACATCTGTACTCCTCCTGAAGTTGTGGAAGTTCGTCCGCAGGTATTGGACTGCGATGTAGTTCGATTCCAGAATAACAAAGAGAAATGGGTGGCATTCGTTGGACTCCTTGATGGCTATCCTTACGAAATATTTACAGGTTTGCAGGACGACGATGAAGGAATTGTATTGCCAAAGAGTGTAACCAAGGGAAAGATAATAAAGCAAACAAATCCTGATGGTACGCACCGATACGACTTCCAGTTTGAAAACAAGCGCGGATATAAAACGACAGTCGAAGGATTGTCTGAGAAGTTCAATCCAGAGTATTGGAACTATGCAAAACTTATCTCTGGTGTGTTGCGTTATCGTATGCCTATCGACCACGTTATTCACCTTGTAGGTTCTCTACAACTCAATGATGAGAGCATAAACACATGGAAAAACGGTGTGGAACGTGCCTTGAAGAAGTATGTAACCGACGGTACAAATGCATCGGGACAAACCTGTCCGATGTGTGGACAAGAAACTTTGGTTTATCAAGAAGGTTGTCTTATCTGCACAAACTGCGGAGCTTCTCGTTGCGGATAAATGAGTTTTCAGTAGAATAATGGAATTAAAATCAAGCTATATATATATAAAAGGTGCAAGGTTTCGTGCCTGCATCGGTGTAAGCGAATTGGAACGAGAGGTTGGCAACGATTATGTTGCCGACCTTCGTTTGCGTTATCATATTGGCAAAGCTATGCTGTCAGACGATGTAAACGACACGATAAGCTATGCCGATGTTTACGATATAGTGAAAGAAACAATGCAGCAGCCTGCTAAACTCTTGGAATACGTGGCACATCGTATTGCAGAAAAGTTGGAGCAGGCATTCCCCAACATAGAGGCGATAGACCTTTGTCTTACTAAACTAAACCCACCAATGGGCGCAGATTGCAACGGAGCAGGCGTGGAATTACATTTAATAAATGATAAAACCAAGTGTTAGGCTAAGCTATTCAAATGAAAATGCTTAACTTTGCGTGCAATTATACGAATATGGGTAAAAGAATTTCTTTATTTCTTATAATGTTTTGCTTGTTTGCGCTTGCTTCCGTGAGTGCAAAAGATAAGTTTACAATTGTCATTGACCCAGGCCACGGTGGGAAAGATGTGGGCGCAGTGGGTGCAATCTCAAACGAGAAAAGCATCAATTTGAATATTGCTTTGGCTCTTGGAAACTTGATTGAGCGAAACTTATCTGATGTAAGGGTTATTTATACTCGTAAAACCGATGTCTTTATCTCTTTGAAAGGAAGAGCCGAAATAGCCAACAGAGCAAAAGCCGACTTGTTTATTTCGGTACATACAAACTCTGTTCCGCCTACGAAGACCCCTCCGCAGGGTTTTCAAGTTTATACTTTAGGTATGCACCGTGCGAAGGATAATCTTGATGTAGCTATGCGAGAGAACAGCGTTATCTCATTGGAAAAAGGGTATGAAAAGACTTATCAAGGTTTCGACCCTAATTCATCGGAAAGCTATATAATGTTCGAGATTCTTCAATCAGCCAATATGGAGAAGAGTGTAGAATTAGCAAGGCTTATCCAAAGGTCGGTTTGTTCAAAGGCCAATCGAAACGATAAGGGGGTTCATCAGGCTGGTTTCTTGGTGCTTAGAGAAACTTCTATGCCCAGTTGTCTTATCGAGTTGGGTTTTATAACCTCTAATGAAGAAGAACAATTCCTTAATTCTTCGCGAGGAATAGACCTTATGGCACGTGGCATTTACGAGGCATTTGTAGAATACAAGAATATATATGATGGTAAAGTTACCATTCCTTATCGTCCTTCTACAAAGAACCAATTGCCGATAGAAAACGTTTTGGGGCGTTTGTCGAATAACACAAAGACACCTGCCGAACAAGTAGAGATGCCTAAAAGAATAAAAGTTGTAACACAACCACGTACCACACAGACTCCTACGGTAAAGCATCAACGAAACAGAGAAGAAAGACATACATCTCTTGATGAAGCTTCTGCCAGCATTCCTTTGTTTAAAATACAGATATTTGCCATCAACAGGGAACTGTCTTTTGATAGTGAGCTGTTCAAAGGCTATAAGAATATATCGTTTGAAATAGATGGAAGCCTCCATAAGTATATGATAGGTGCCAATGAAGACTACTACGAAATCTTGCGTTTGAAGGAAGAACTAAAGCAAGAATTCCCAGAAGCCTTTATCGTCGCATTTAAGAACGGACAACGTATGAATACGGGCGAGGCTGTTAAAGAATTTGTTAAGAATAAGAGAAAAGCAATGTAGAGATTATGAAAAAGTTAGTAACACCCGAAATAAAGATAGCATTGGTTGCCATAGTGGGCGTTGTGGTTCTTTTTTTTGGTATGAATTTCCTGAAGGGACTTAACCTGTACGCATCTGACATACACTATAATATGCAGTTTGATAACGTGGACGGACTTGCGCCAGCGACTCCAATTTATGCCAATGGCTTTAAAGTAGGAACCATAAAAGATATTGTTTACAATTACGAAGACCCCTCTAAGCCCATCAATGTGAGTGTTGCTATCGATAAGGAAATGCGAATCCCAATGGGTTCTACCGCTGAAATAGAGAAAGACCTTATGGGAAATGTAAAGGTAAACCTTATTTTTAGCAATGCCAGACAATACCTGAAGCAAGACGGAGTCATTGTCGGTAGCATCAGTGGAGGTGTATTGGGGAAAATGAAAAATTCTCTTCCCGATGTGCAGCGAATGATACCAAAAATCGACAGCATACTCACAAACATCGTTGCCTTGACTTCCGACCCAGCATTGGCAGGCACATTGCACAATGCAAATAAAATCAGCAGTGACTTGACAAAATCGAGTAAGCAGCTAAACATCTTGCTTGCACAGCTCAATAAGTCGCTTCCTGCTATGACATCGAAGGCAAATGGCTTGCTCGACAATACGAACGGAGTTATGACAGAAGCCAAAGCAGGTATTGCAGATGCACGCTCTACAATGAAAGGAGCAGATGTTCTAATGACTTCGTTGAACGATAAAGTAAATGCGTTGGACATTCAAACCACAGCGGCTAAGCTGAATATGGCACTTGACGAAGTTAATAAGCTGACTGCAACGTTGAACAGCAACAAAGGCTCTATGGGCTTGTTGATGAATGACCCTGCACTTTACAACAACTTAAACAGCACTTTGCGCAACGTCGATAGCTTGGTAGTGAACCTGAAAGCCAACCCGAAACGATACGTTCACTTCTCTATATTTGGACGAAAAAACAAGTAAGAAACAACCCTGATAGGTAAAAGATGGCGAACAGAACGTAACAAATTCTGTTCGCCATTATTTTTTTAAGCCATTTGTATATACAGGAAAAAGGTTATAGGTCTGTAAATATTTTTCACAAGTATATCTGTTGTGTAATGCTTTTATTATCAACGCGTTATAAAACCTATTGTTTTGCATTCCAAAAGCGGCTGTTTTGCACGGTAAAAGCGGCTGTTTTGCAGCGCAAAAGAGCCGCTTTCGTAATGTCAAAGCGCAGTTATCAGTTTTTAACAGAATTATCTTTACAAAGTCAATGATATTTTCAGTATTTGCTTCGAATAAAAAGGAAGAAAATAGTTCTTTTAATAACCTTTTGTTAAACCAAGATAATGGCTTTTTAAAGGTGCGAAAATAACGTTGGAAAAATGCAACAATTATATGCCTATTTAAAATAAGTCTAAATATGAAAGTTAAAGTTCCACGCTTTAAATAGGTATTGTAACCCAATTGACAATCAGTCTTTTTGGAGTCAAAAAATAATGTTTCATACTTTATTTGAATATACCTTAAAGTGTAATATAAGTTCTTGATATATAAGAAGTTGGATATACACAAAAGTATTTCTGCTTACTTGAAAAGGTAAAGATGCGCTAAGCACCAAGCGAATAAGACTTTAGCGTAATTCAACATAATATTTTAGTTCACGGATTAATTTTTAGTCTGACTTTTTTTTACTAACTTTGCAACTGCCTTTAAATAAGGAAAACGATTTGATTTATTTACTAATAAGCAAAAATTTAGATATATATTAAAAGCATGAAAGTTCAACTCAATGCGCTCTGGGAGCAGTGTCTTCAACTTATCAGAGATAATGTAACCGAGCAGCAGTTTACAACATGGTTCAAGCCAATTACCTTCGAAGCGTTCGATGCGGCTACCAATATCTTATTGGTACAGGTGCCGAGTCCGTTCGTTTACGAGTACTTGGAGGAAAACTATGTTGATTTGTTGAGCAAAGTGCTTACCCGTATATATGGCAAAGGCGTTCAGCTGAAGTACAGAATTGTTACCGACAAGGCGCACAACCTGACGCAGGACATACAATCGGAAACGGTTGATAATGTAGAAACGCAGTTGCCGACCAATCGTGCCAACCAAAGTCCGACACCATTAGACGTTGCTCTTCAGGAAATAGACCCACAGTTAGACTTGCACAAGTCGTTTTCAAACTACATTGAAGGCGATAGCAACAAGCTGCCACGCTCTATTGGCTTGTCAATAGCAGAACACCCGAACACCACGCAGTTCAATCCGATGTTTATTTATGGTCCATCGGGTTGTGGAAAAACCCACCTTATCAATGCGATAGGTCTGCGCATAAAGCAGCTTTACCCACAAAAGCGTGTGTTGTATATATCTGCCCGTCTGTTCCAAGTACAGTATACAAACTCTGTTTTGAATAATACAACCAACGATTTCATCAATTTCTATCAAACAATAGATGTTTTAATCGTCGACGATATTCAGGAATGGATGACTGCAACCAAGACGCAAGACACGTTCTTCCACATCTTCAACCACTTGTTTAAGAACGGAAAGCGTATCATTCTTGCTTCCGACCGCCCACCTGTGGAACTCAAAGGTATGAACGAACGCTTGCTTACACGTTTCGCCTGCGGACTTATTGCCGAACTCGAAAAGCCTAATGTGCAGCTTTGTGTGGATATTCTGAACAGTAAAATCAAGCGCGATGGCTTGAATATTCCAGACGATGTTGTTCAGTTTATTGCACAGACAGCAAATGGAAGTGTAAGAGATTTGCAGGGAGTAATCAACTCTTTGCTGGCTTACAGTGTGGTTTACAACAGCAACATTGATATGCGCTTGGCTGAAAGAGTAATTAAGCGTTCGGTAAAAATCGACGATGAGCCTTTGACACTCGATGAAATAATCGATAAAGTCTGCTCGCACTTCAACGTTACAGTAAATGCTGTAAACTCACGCTCACGCAAACAAGAGATTGTACTTGCCCGTCAGGTGAGTATGTACTTAGCGCAGAAGCACACAAAAATGCCTGCAAGCCGTATTGGTAAGCTTGTTGGAGGACGCGACCACAGCACCGTGCTTCACAGTTGTTCGCAAATCGAGAAGCGTTTGCAGGTAGATAAGGGTTTCATTGCCGAACTTTCAACGATTGAAAATTCGTTTAAGCTGAAATCGTAGTTATATCCTTGTCTTTTTAGAACTATTCTTTCGGCTTATGGGTTTGATAAACCAAGTAAGCCGAATCGCTGTCAATGGTGAACGAATTTCCTACTGCTTCGTTCAATGTACCTTGCCATAACTCGCCGAAAGGGTAGATGTTCCATTTCAAGCCTTTACTTTCTATGCGCTTACAGCCTATCTGAAAGATGCTTACTTGTTGTTTCGGAAAGGCAGCAAAGGTTGTTTTACCTTGCGAAACAGTAAACCAGCCATAGTTTGTAACCATCGTTGGCACTATGTTCAGTTGCTTATAATAATGTATAAGCAGTGCAATGTTGCCCAAAGTGTGGTCTTCCCGCTTTCCTGTTGCACCAAGATAGCAGAATGTAGGAGTGCCCGAAAGGTTGAAATGCTGCAACGCATACTTTGTTGCTTTGGTAAGGTCGTTATCCTCTTGTTCCTCAATGGTATGGAAGATATGTTGATATTTCGCCTTTGTCGTTGCTGAAACAGAATCCCCATCGCCCACAATTACTTCGGGTTCAATATCCATTTCCAACAGTTCTTCTACTGCTCCGTCGCAGGCTATCAAATGTTTGGCGTTGCGCAGAATACGCATTGCGGTTACATCGGTGGGGAAATCACCAGCCGCAAGTATTACAACATCGTATTCGGTCTTTCGTTCTTTCATTGTTCTTCTTTACTTGTTTGCACGGTTGTCAGCATCATTCGTTTCCACTTAAAGTAGCCTGCAATGGCAATAAGGGCATAAAGCGCATAGAGCGCAGCCGTGAATGGTATGCCTTTATAGAAGTATAGGGCTGACAGTTCTATGTCTGCCACAAACCAAATCCACCATTGTTCCAAGTATTTCTTAGCCAAAGCCCATAGCCCGATAATGCTTAACGAATTGCCGAAACTATCCAATACAGGTACATTCGAGTTGGTAAAAGTAATCAAAATATAGTAAACAGCACCCCATAAAGCTAAGAAAAGCACCATTGTAGGTATGATTTTCCGTTTCGGAAACCTTGTTATGGGCAACTCTTTATCGTCTTTTTTCCTTTTGCCGAATTGCCAATAGAGAAAGCCATAGATAGATACGATGATGTAATAAATCTGCATAGCGAAGTCGGCGTACAGCTTTGCTTCGTAATAAACAAAGGTATAGACCGCAGGCATCACAATACTTGTGAACCAAAGCCAAATGCTTGCTTTGTATTCCTGATAGATATAAACAAGCCCGATAATGGTTCCAACCACATCTAATACTTGGTAAGTGTCGGATTCCTGAAAGTATTGAATAATGTTGTTCAGCATTTAGCCTTTTTCTTATTACATAAATCGACCTCTCTTCGATGATTTCGAAGAGAGGTTTTTTGTTTTAGAACTTCAATGTAACGTTCCCCATCATCGTAAATCCTGCCATTGGCATAAAACCTATTTGATAGTAACGTTTGTCGTTGGTATATTTATTGCTTTCGCTCACTGCACTGTAAACCCAGCCACTTGCTGCATAATGGCTGTTGAAAATGTTGTTGAAGTTAAGCCCGAACAGAACTTCCTTCAGCCAATTCAGCTTCTTGCCTGTGTTCAAGGCATAGCTGAGGTTTATGTCTGTCTGCGAGAAAGCAGGCAGCGAACGGTCTTTGTTCTCGGAGTTATCCAAGTATTGACGGCTCACATAGTTCGTATGCCAAACCAGTTGTGCCCCTTTATAGTGGAAATTCATAAAGCCATTGAGAATGGCTGAAGGCGAGAAAGCGAGGGTAGAATTGTCGTAATGCACTTTCAAAGGCATCTTGCTGTTGTCCCAATTGTCCACAAACTCGTCGAAATCCTTAATCTTGTTGATGCTCAAAGCTGCATTTCCTTCGAGTGTAAACCACGATGTGGCGTTCCAGCCTGCAGTTAATTCGGCTCCCATACGGTAAGAATCTTTCACGTTAGTTGTAAGATTTTCGCCTATATCGCTCTGTTCGCCAGTCTGAACAAATTGGTCTTTGTAGCCCATATAGTAGAGATTGGTGCCTATGTGCCAATTGTTGTTGGCATATTGGTAACCCAATTCGATATCGAGAAGGTGCTCTGCATTTGGTGCAGGATACTTTCCGTTGTCGGTAAAGTTGTTGCGCTCGGGCTCACGGCTTGCGTATGCCATCGACAAATAAGCCTTGTGTCCGCCATTGTGATAGCTGATGCCCGCCTTGGGGTTCACGAAGTTGTAGCTTTTGTTGATGTTCAGTATCTGGTTTGTGTAGCTTCCATCTTCCAATGCGTAGAACTTATCGTTCTTTCCATCGGCTTTGTAGTTCACATAGCGATACTGCACATCGGCAAACAAATCCCAATTGTTGCACAAATGGTAGGTTGCCTTCGCGAAAAAGCTGTAATCGTTCTTGTTACCGTCTGAGTCGTAGTACTTCAAACCAGTAAAGTCTTGCACCTGACCTTTGTTTGCAACGTATGTCAGATAGCCGAAGTGGTTGCCACGGAACTGTTGTAGGTTGATGCCTCCGAGCACGTCCCAACTGTCGTTCTTGTAGTTTGCGTTGTAGAGAATGCCGTAAGTGTGCTGGGTTAAGCCTTTCTTTCTGACGAAGTCGCTGCGCTTAACAGCCTTTCCGTTCTTATCGGTTGCTGTAAGACCGAACTTGTTGAACTTGTTGTTAGGACGGAACTCGTTGTAGTATCCGTGTCCGTAGGTGTAGTGCAAGGCTATGTTGTGCGACCAAGCAGTGCTGGGCTTCCATACTGCCGAGAGAATGTTGTGGTTCTGATAGAAGTTATCGGTTGTCTTCTCCCAATAGCTTCCATTGTCCATTTTATAGCGGTAGGTTTGGTATTTCCCATTCGCATCGGTTGGAAAACTCCATTTGTCGTAGTCGAACACCAAGCCTTCGTAGAGCGGATTAAAGCGTCCCAAACCACGCTCGTACAAGTCTTTGTAGGTTTTTATGTCGCTACCCATCAACGATGCGTCGTTGTTTCCAGCCACAACACCGTTCCAAGCCTGTCCTGTTTTCTCGAAATTACCTATGTTCTTATATCTTATTTGGAAGTTATCGCCCAAGTAAGCGAGTCCGCCATAGTAAGAACCCGACCTACCTGCCGTTCCGTGAAGAAATCCATCGGTAGCTGTTTCGTGGTAAGCACCGTCGAATACGAAATGGTTGCCAAGCAAACCCGTTGAGAATTTCACACCAGTGTTGTATGTATTGTACGTTCCGAACGACCCGCTCACCTCTGCCGAAGGCTGTTGGTTGGGCGTTGCTGTTGC